>Ga0316205_10000440_pt1 | contig 78318 bp, 68 predicted proteins | sample 3monthpyrite_MG_FD_204941 | JGI IMG/M metagenome (GOLD analysis project Ga0316205, IMG submission 204941) | Microbial mat bacterial communities from mineral coupon in-situ incubated in ocean water Damariscotta River, Maine, United States -... | ecosystem: Environmental > Aquatic > Marine >...
TTTATATGGGAACTCAAAATGCATCAAAGAAATGGACCATGCCAATCCATAACTGGAATTTGACTTTATCCCAGCTGTCGGTGTATTTTGAAGGTCGGTTAGATAGCGTGCTCGATATTTAACCGGTAAAGCTGACACAGAATTTTGAACAGTCTCTACCGGAATGACGGATGGTGATGTTTGCTTTTGATTTTGAATTTGTTTTAAGTTAAATAACTATTACCTGATAAATGAAGCACTATAACAACCATCACCACACACAAATAACTGACACATAAAGCCAACAGAAAATCAGCAGCACATTCCACAAACTTTCTCAGGCTATTTCTAACTGGAAGTCAGTTAAACTACGCCATAATCTTTACATATCTGAGGTAGCCCTTGTCTAATTTCACTTTTAAAAACCGATACCTTGCACTGGGCGAGGGCTTTTACCAGAAGTGTAAACCTGTGCCTGTTGAGAATCCTGGTTTAATTAAATTCAACATTGAACTGGCGACTGAGCTAGGCGTGTCGGGTGAACAGGATGAAGCTTTACTGCAAGATATCTTCTCGGGTAACCGGGTGCATGCAAGCTGTGAGCCACTGGCAATGGCGTATGCAGGGCATCAGTTTGGCAGCTTTAATCCGCAGCTAGGTGATGGTCGTGCAATTTATCTCGGGGAACTTGGTCCAGAAGGTAGCGTGCTTGATGTCCAGCTAAAGGGCTCGGGCCAGACACCCTATTCCCGCAATGGGGATGGTCGTGCAGCGCTGGGGCCGGTGCTGCGGGAGTATCTGCTGAGTGAGGCGATGCACAAATTGCATGTGCCAACCACGCGGGCGCTGGCTGCTGTGACCACCGGTGAGCCGGTGGCGCGCGAGCGACTTATGCCAGGCGGGGTGATTACCCGAGCGGCCGCCAGCTTTATTCGTGTCGGGAGTTTTCAGTATTTCTATATGCAGAAAGATAATGCGTCGGTTAAGAAACTGGCAGATTACGTGATTGAATGTAATTACCCGCAGGCGGCAACGGCTGATAACCCTTATGTTGCTCTGCTCGAAGCTGTCGTTTTACGCCAGGCAGATTTAATTGCGAAGTGGATGCAGGTTGGATTTATTCATGGCGTAATGAATACGGATAATATGTCAATTGCCGGCGAAACCATTGATTACGGTCCGTGTGCGTTTATGGATTTTTACAATCATTCTCAGGTGTACAGCTCTATCGATCGTGATGGACGTTATGCTTATAGTAACCAGCCATCAATTGGCCTGTGGAATTTATCGCGCTTTGCGGAAACCCTGTTGCCATTATTTGCAGATGACACCGAAACAGCGGTGAGTTCGGCGAAAAACATTTTACAGAATTATATTGTGCGTTATGAAGAAAGCTGGCTGGCGGGTATGCGTGCTAAATGTGGCTTAAGCGTAAGTAGCGGAATTAATGCAGATGATGATAAGACTTTACTGGAATTTTTGCTGGATACCATGGCAGAAAATGCAGCTGATTTTACGCTGACATTTTATTATTTGTCACAATTAAATAAAGCACTAAGTGAAAGTGATAATGAGCTTCGTGCCTTATTTAATAATCCGCAAGCTATCGATGAATGGTTACAGTCATGGCGAAAACGTTTAGCCAGTGAACAGATGACCGATAGCGAACGCCAGATCAGTATGCAGAAAGTAAACCCTGTTTATATTCCCCGTAATCATCAGGTCGAAGCAGCCATTAGAGCGGCGGAAGATCGCAATGACTTTGCACCCTTTCATGCATTAAATGAAGTTTTACAAAATCCGTTTGAATACCAGCACGATAAAGATAAATATATGCTTCCGCCGGAACCGCAGGAAGTGGTGCGACAAACATTTTGTGGAACTTGAGTTTGTAGTGATTTTTTTTGAAAAATTAATTCTTGTAAAATAATTTGCAGAATCGCAGGTGATGTCATCTGCGAACGCTTCTATCGTAAACAACAGAAATGCAAGGCTCTACAAATCACTTGTAAACATTGATAATTTCAGTCGTAACTGCTATAAATAGCCATCACTTGTGAGCTGGCAATCAAAACGTGAACTACCTCACATATAGGTTCTGAAAGTCACTTCAACACTGTTTTTTTAGCGTGCCTGATTGCGATGTAAACCCTGTTATATCAATCGATAAGATATATTGATATTTTGTGTGATCCTCTAATTGACAAATACCTTAAAACAAAACGTTCCGCCTGTTATTTATTTTTTTGGTACCCTTAGCATATGGCCATTTTTGAGAAAGGCAAATTAACCGTTATTAGTGAGAAAGAAGATGCTGATCTGTCCAGTGCTTCACTCAATAAAAATTTATCAGCGGTGGGTTATGACAAGGAAGAAAAGTTTTTTTATATGACCATGGATAAGGCATTGTTTTCTGATCCTGTCAGTACAATTCGCACTGTGCTGGATGCCCATGGATTTGTGCCCAATCTTGAAAATATTTTATCCTGCCTCGACAGTTTTAATTTTTCGGTGCACTCGCGAGTTTCCGTTAAAGATGACGCTCAATCTTCGCCAGCAAAGGTTCAGGAGTATTTACCCTGTATACGTTTTGAGTTACCCCATAAAAATAAGGTTGGGGTAATTTTACAAAGTTTCTATGATGAAATTGCAAAGTACGAATCTAAAAGTTCCAGTCATGAAGGCCTGGGCTGGGTGCCGGACCCTGAGTTAAAAAAATCAAAAGATTTACTGACTGAGTTAAAAACGCTTAAAGCAGAAAACATAGAACTTCAGGGTCAGGTGAGTGCGCTAACACAGCAGTTGAGTATTGAACAAAAGTCCCTGAGTCGAGCATCAAAAGCGCTGGATTCACAACGTGTATTACCGGATAACGCAAAAATATGCCGGGTTGATGATGTTGATCTTAAACAGCGTAAAGTAAAAGTTAAATGCAATCGTAAAACTATTGAAATTCCTACCCATCTTTTAGATCGTGTACCGGATTATCAGGCACGGTGTTTAATTACATTTGATGAAAATGAGGAAACCCCACTAGGTATTATATTTTTTAACAATGAAGAGCTGGGGGATGTTGAAAAACGCACTGCTGAATTATTGTATGTAAAAGGTGACAGCTTTAAAGCGCGTGATTCCCAACGCAATGAATTTCAGATTAAAGCTGTGAACTCGGTGGAAGCAAAAACTATAGAAGCATTAGGGCGGGGCATGAAAGTGGTTGTATCAATTTCAGATGGCTATGTGGTGCGTTTTTCTGTATTGGGTTCAACTGAGTCAGAGCAGTTTACCAACCTGGTGCAGGAACAGTTTATTGTTCATGACATTGCACGTAATCAATTAGTTATTAAGTCATCTAACGATGATGAATAGTCGATCATTATAGAGAATAAATTATGCAGGGTTTAAAAGACAAAAAATATCTGGTGACATCTAAAAAACGGTTTGATCCAATTACGCTAGTTTTCAGTGTTAGTTTGCTGGGAGCTGTGCTTATTTCTGCTATTGGTTTCGATACCGGGCTTGGTATTGGCTCAGGTAATAAATTTCTGTTTAACGACTTTCGCAGCTTTTTCTTTGTGGTCGGCGGAACGCTGGGGGTTTTATTATTTCAGTTTGATCTGGAAACGTTTTTCAATACGATTATCTTAGTATTTAGATCTTTTATAGGTAACCCGACTAAAAGTATAAATCAGCAAATGGAAGAGCTGGATGAATCAATTATTAAAGGCAGTAGTATACTCGATTTACGTGATGGCAATGACATTACCGGTGACCTGCTTAATGATATTGTTTATATGATAAAAGAAAAACTATTTTACGAGGAAATAGAAGACTTTGTATCTAATCGTATCGCATCTGTTTTTCTGGTCAGAAAAGTTGCAGTTTCCCTGCTTAATAAAGGTGCGAAAGTAGCACCGGCGCTTGGCCTGCTGGGAACGGTTATTGGCCTGATTGAAGTGCTGCAGTCTCTGGAAGATCCATCAAATATTGGGCCTGCTATGTCGCTGGCATTAATGACCACCGCATTTGGTTCGGTGCTTGGCTCATTGGTATTTACACCCTTGGCAGGTCGCCTTGAAAATCATAATAGCATGTATATAGAAACACATAAGCTTTTGATGAACCGAGTGAGTGTGTTAATTCGCCGTGAAGATCGACAAATGGATTCGGTAAAAATGAACAAGAAACTGGATGCTAATTCATGAAGCTCGATCAGTTAACCATAGATAATGACGATGAAGGTCTGGATGTGTTTTACATCAGCTTTGGTGATCTTATGGTTATTCTGTGTGTTTTTTTTGTTATGTTATTAACAATGAGCAAGGTTGATATTGGTTCTTTTGAAAAAGTTAAAAGTGTGATGACCGGCAGCACTGAAAATACTTTAGTTGAACTGGCGGTAGACTTAAAAGAAATTGTTGAGGGTACGCCGGGTATTCCTGGAGCTACAGTAGAGCTCGCAAAAGATGGTGTACGCGTAGATATGGATACAGGTGTTTTATTTGCACCGGGTAGTGCAATTATTAAAAAATCAGCATTAGAGTCATTTGAACCATTATTACAGAAAATAAAAGCGACCGAGTATTTTATTGATGTAGAAGGGCACAGTGATGATATGCCTTTTTATCGATATAACGAAGGTGAAATTGAAAGTAACTGGAGCCTAAGTGGAAAACGCGCCAGTAGTGTTATCTTGCATTTGCGGTCGCTGAGGATTTCATCGAAAAGATTACGTGCAGTTGGTTATGCGCATACACGTCCGATTATAAAAGTGCAGGGTAAAGCTGGTGATGAGCTGGAGGCTGCAAGGGCGCGCAATAGACGGGTGTCTTTGTTGATTAAATAAAATAGTGTCGCTATTTGGTATTTTTGTTTCGAGACTTTAGTGGGCTATTTTTAAAAGTCAATGATTCCTTTCACAAGCATTCGGGAATGACAAGTATATAATGATAATACCCATAAGAATTTAAACACACTGGATTCCAGACATCTTAGGAATGATAAATAATAAAGTTAACACCCAACGGTTGGATTAAATAGAGTAGTCCACTGATGTTAAAAATTAAATTAAGGTAAATAAGTGGCAAACTTGATTTCCATTAAAAAAACAGTCGAAATGGGTCTTACAATAAAAGGCGACAGGCGTAATGCATTTCGTATTAAACGTTTTAAAAATGATCATGGCTTTCAGGTATATACGTTAGAAAACATCGCTGAGGGCAGGAAGATATTTATCCCGCGATTTATTTTCGGTCGTTTTCGTGCCTGCATTCGATCATTATTAAATAATGAAATTAGTAAAAAACAGCCGGAGCAATTTGAACTCACGGTCACATTTCTTAATCGCGAATATTTTTATTTTAAATCTTCCAGTACTGATCTGGATAACCTGATTATTCAGGATATTGAAGAAAGGGAAGGCTCATCCGGTTATATGACTGTGAGTCGGCGTAGTCTGTCTGTACTTGATCAGCTGCTTTATAATGATAAGTTGCAGCATCCGAATGATGTTTTGCAGGAAATTATATCCTACCACAAGCTCTTTCAGTTTAGTTTTGTTAAAGGCAGTAAAAGCATAACTAGTGGGCTGGCATTACGTAAGGATGTCTTGCAATCCACAGAGCGTTATACGCCTAGTCTTGCTCAACGAGTTTTGATTAATGCGGATGCTAAAGAAGCAGACAAAAAAGTTATTGTTAAACCGCTAGAAAATATTTCAAATGTAAAGTCAAAAGAGAAAAATGTATATCAGCCAAAACTGGGGCAGCGCTTTAATGAAAAAGACATTAAAGTTGATTATGATGAGGTGTTCTCCGATGTGAAAATCTCTCGTAAGCAGGTAGAAGAAACTGATGATGTTTCCAGTACAAAGTCGGCTAAAGATAAATCTATTCTTTCACAGTTTCATATTCCGTTGGCTGCAAGTGATATAAAAGCATTTGATTCAGGAAAGTTTTATTTTGAACTCAGTACAGCTGAAGCCAGTCAATTTCGTGAGCGGTTTATCAGTGATCGTTCCTGTGATTTCTATCTCGGCTTTGAGATTGTTGATGCACTGTTTCCTTTTAATCGATCTATCCGCACGTTTCAGTTTCCACTTTATTATTGCAAAGTTCGCATACGTGAATCGGGGAGGGGTGTGCACCTCGAAATTAGACAGGATGGTCTTTTTTATCTAAATCATCTTGCTCTGGCACAGCTGGTTGATAAATATAGTGAAGCTGCAGCTAATATAGATCCGGTTGATACCTTCTTTAAAACACTCTTAGCACAGGATGTTAGTGTGGACAGATTAAATGACCGAATTCATTTGTCCCGCCAGCTACCTATTAAAGAAAGTATCTTTGATAGAACCCGTGAAATATTATTAGGTTATCAGGATGAGAGTGGTAAGGGGGGGATTTTAGGGGGGTTAAAAGTTAAAGGTATTGAGTGTGATTTACAAAATGTATTTTTATATCGTGCACCTAAACTTTTAAACCCGATTGATCAGGCATTGGAAATTGACCTGGACCAGATTAATGATATTGCCCATCAGCCCGGAAAACGATTTTATAATTCATTGCTCGGTAAGTTTCTTACGCCGGAACAGGAAACCGAGCAACATAAAAAAGCGCAAACGGCGCCTATAACCTGGATGCCGGGTGCGCTACCGCAAAGTACACGAAGTTTAATTGACCGGCTTAATCATCACGAACTGGTTTTGCTTGAAGGTCCACCGGGCACGGGTAAGACCTATGCAATAATGAATCTATTAATTCACTGTATTTGTAGTAAGCAACGAGTGCTTATTGTTAGTGATCAACCCGCGGCGATTGAAGCGTTAATAGAAAAGCTACAGGCGTATCTAATTGGCGCCGATCAGGGGACACCCGCAGAACGTAAATGGAAGGAGCTATTATTCAGTGCAATCAAAGTGATTGACGAAGTTGAAACCGCAGAACAGACCCTGTCTAATCTGGTTGCTAAATTAACTCAAAAGCTAAATGTGCTTGAACCCGGACCTGGGTTAGCAGCCAAAGGTGAAAATCTTGATAAAAAGATCAGGCTTCTGGGTGAAAAAATTGAAACAATTAAAATCGACATCAATGAGAAGATGCAGGCGAGCATGGGGGATGAAACCCGCTTTGATCATCGTGTACTGAGAAAAGAAGAAGACAATACACCAATAAAAAGTTTGCTTGAATTTCTAGGGATTTTGCAGGGTAAAAAATCAAAAAGCAGAATATTAATTGATAACTTTGTTAATAATCGCTTTCGATTAATTTCAGATGAATTGATCGCTTGCTATAACTTTTTTTTGATTCCAGCCCAAAACTTTGAAAACGAAATCGAAATTTTAAAAGATGATGATAAAATACTGAATCTAATACTTGATAGCAAGCCAAAAACGCTAAAGCAGTTTAATGAGATAACGCGAGAATACCCGCGGCATGAAATCATTCGATATCTGGAATCGGTTATTCACCACAAAGTGCCGGAAGAGGGTAATGCTTTCTTTCTGTTTTATATAAAAGTTAAGTCGTTTTTCGTACCGCCTCTGCAAAATGCTACAAAAATATTATTGCAAACAGTAAAAGATCAGGCTGATTTACTGAAAATGTCAGATAAGTTTTCAGGTGATCTCTGGAGCCTGTTAAGGGAGCTACACGAAACCATTCGCCTGGGTGAAGAACCGAGCCGTGCCCTCAATCTGTTTCGCAGCATTGAAAGTCAGTCTGCCACAGATAATAACCCGTCGCATAACAAAGGCTCTTCAATTCAGGGGGATTTAGAAGATATTGACGATCTGTTTAATCAGCAGGATAAAGTAGTACGGGAACGGCTGGTTGAAAATTTACGTCAAATTGTTATTGATGCGAGTGAGTCCAAGCAGGGATCAGGGACCAGTAAAATCACCAGTGTTATGGCGCTTGCTGAAAGCTTACAACAATTTAATTCTATAAGTGAAAGTGGATCAGTATTTAATGAGTTTAGAGAGAAACTACTAGAAACATTTCCGATCTGGGTAGTTAGGAAACAGATAGTACCCTTTATATTGCCCTGTACTGAACAAAGTTTTGATCTGGTGGTTGTCGATGAAGCAACCCAGTGTAGGGTGGATGATGCCATGTCGTTAATGTTCAGGGCGAAGAAAATACTGGTCGTGGGAGATGATAAGCAGACTGTGCTACAGAAAAATTCAGTAATTGATGATTACCTGTTTAACGATCATGAACTGGATGAGCATTTAAGATCTACCCAGGCACGTGGGTTTAAAGGTGGAGGGTCACATATTTTTGCACTGGTAAAAGCCATAAAGCAGGCGTCAGTCATGCTTGATGAACATTATCGTTGTCCGGCTAGTATTATCGAATTTTCTAATAAATATGTTTATGACAATGGCCTTAACATTATGCAATGGAACTTGCCAGAGCATCCGCCCTCAGTGATTGTTGACTATAGTGAGAAAAATAAAAAGTCATCTAAAAAAGCCACTAGTGGAAAATTTAAAGGCATTGAAACTGAAATGCTTGATCGATTTATGGATTACATGTACAAAGCCATTAAAGACATTGAGAAAACCAGTGGTCGCAAAGTCAATGTTGAAACCGATGTTGCTATTTGTTATTTTCTGCTAAAAAATGAACCCTATGTAAAAGCCGTTAAAGAAAAGCTACTCAGAAAACTCAATCGAGGCGAAGATATTCTTGATGGTGCAGGTGCTGCATTGCAGGGTAAAGAGCGTGATTATATATTCTATCTCTGGGATATAACGCGTTATAATATGGGGGCTTTTAAGCAGGGTGATGATGCTGATAAAAGAAAGGGTGAGTTAAATGTATTAATGAGCCGGCCGAAGAAAAAAGCTTTTCACTATTTACATCGAAATTTTGACCAGTTAGAACACGAGAGAACGAATATTACCCGATATTTGTGGCGTGCTAATATTCAGCATGAGCAGACCATAAATCAACCGGCAAATAATCGGCGTCCTCTATATGATTCACTATTAGGTGCTTTATTAAATTTTAGTGTTGATAACTCCAGCAATCGAAGTATGAAAGATGTAACAGTCGATATTCAGCAGTCGAAAATAGATTTCAGAGAAAATATAGCGGTAGGTGATGCAGGTCGTGTTGTTGATTTAATCGCCTTTGCTGAATCTTCTACGGATAATGTTATCGGCCTGGTAGACCTGTCAGGTTTCGGTGCTGAAAAAAATGTGGGTCAGAGTATTGTCGATTATTTTTTCCAGCTCAAGCGTGTATCGCCGGGTATTGATCCGGTGTTTATTTTTCCGCATGAATTAATCAATGAAAATGCTCAGAGTTTTAGGTCGCTTATGCAGAAGTTGGGAAAATTGTGATTGAATGTGTTGAATATCAATAATCCTGAATTTTGATTGTCTTTATCAACTATGGAGTATTTGAATGTTTTCCTTGCCATGGTGGGTTTTTTCACTTATAGCAGCTGTAATCTGGGGTTTACATTTTAATCTTGTGGTTAAGGTTTCGAATGTTTTACCCAAAGATATTTATACACCTTTAACTATTTTTGTTATAACCAGTGTTTCAATTATATTGATAGTGCCTCTTAGCTATCACAAAATATATGCTAATTTGTCTACACTTTGGCATAGTGGTAATGAAATCCGGTTGTCTGTTCTATTTCTGGTTTTCACGGCAATTATTGCTGCAAATTTATTGTACATTGCGATGCAGTTAAGTCCGAATGCAACAGTTGCGGCTTTGTTAGATATTACCTATCCGGTTTTTGTTGCGGTTATTGCCTGGCTACTGTACAGGGAGAGTCATCTAGACTGGTCTGTTTTGGTGGGAGGTACTTTGATTTTATGTGGGTCGATGCTGATAGTCTGGAAACATAATTAAACGCTTTATAATGGTGGAAAATTTTTATAATGAGCCAGCACAGACCTGTTACTATTACACCTTGTGATAAACATTGTTTTAGCTTAACCCATGAAAAATATCTGTTAATAATGTTACTGGAATCAAAATGAAAAAAATTATTGTTGGTATCGTACTTATCATTGTAATTGCAACCATAGGCGGATTATATTATGTGCTAAATAATCTTGATAACCTGGTTAAAGAAGCTATTGAGACATATGGTAGTGAAGCGACTAAAACAGCTGTACGTGTCAATCAGGTTAAGATTGACCTTGGCAAGGGTGGCGCTACTATTAACGGTTTAACTGTTGCTAATGCATCGGGTTTCAGCATGCCACTTGCATTTTCTCTAGGCGAGATAACCGCTGCAATTGATTTGCAATCCCTACAGAAAGAACCCTACATAATCAATGAAATAACCGTACTTTCACCACAGGTGTTTGTTGAAGTAAATAAAGACAACAAAACTAATCTTAATCAATTGAATAAAAATTTATTGGGCGATACGAAGTCTGCCGCTAAACCCAAGGTGATTGAGGATAACGCAAAGATACCTGAACCACGGATTATTATCCGTAAGCTGGTTTTTGCTGATGGCGATATAAATGCAAAGGTCGTGGCATTGAAAAACAAAGAGTACAAGCTTAAGTTACCCTCTATTCATTTAAGTAATCTGGGCGGCAGTAAAGGTGCGACGCCGAGTGAGTTATCTATCGAAATAATTAAACAATTAACTGACCGAGCCAGCGCGGTCGTGAAGGAAAAAGTCATCGATGCTGAGCTGGATAAACTAAAGGCAAAAGCAAATAAAAAAATAGACGATGAAAAAGCCAGGCTAAAAGAAAAATCAGATGCTTACAGTCGTGAGCAGAAACAAAAAGCCAGTGATAAATTTAAGGGGCTATTTAATAAGTAAGTTTAGTGCTGTCATGTTGGCCTGTGATTTAGTAATGGCTTGAGTTATCAAGTTATTACTATGTGATAGGTCAACTGAGGTGCAATATTTACATGAATATTCGGTATGGAACTACATTAATAAAATAAATCCTGATTACCATTGTTGTAAATTAATCTAGTTAGGCAACTTAAGAAAATTAATTGCGAGTACGGATAATAAAATAATCCATCCCCCAAACAGGTTATATTGAAGTGCGTTTCACGCATCATTCACTTTTAATTTCGTTTTTCATTTTGATTTAATTTCCTACTTTAAATTTTCATACCCGCTTTCTTTGTTTTTTTTCTTGAGACAGTTCTCATTAATAAAATTTGAAGATGCTATTATTATTTTTTGTAATTCTATTGTGCGGGTCCCCCCTGAGGTTGTCTTTATGTCCAGAATACCAGCGATTTTAGCTATTCTTTCTTTTATTAGTTTAACTGCCTGCGGTGGCGGTGGTGGCGCTCCAGCAGATACTACAGACACCGATACAGGTCCGGGAAATACTTCCAAAACCAGTCATAATGCTGGTCAGGATTGCTTAAGTTGTCATAAAGTTGGTGGCACGGCTGAAAGTGCGGCTGTCTTTAGCACGGCGGGTACTATTTATAAATCGAATGGTAGTGTACAAGCCAATGCTACGGTTAATTTCTATATAACTGGTACAAATACGTTAACCGGTAGTTTTAAAACGGATGATAGCGGTAACTTTTATACTGAAGTATTTGTCGATGGTTTGTATTATGGCACGCCTGGAGTTACAGGTGTTGATATTGAAGTGCAGGGTCCCAGTGGGTTGCGCACTATGCCTGGGATAGTATCCAATGGTAGTTGTGGTACCTGTCATGGTAAATCAAATGGTAACATTGTTGCCAATTAATTTTTCTTGGCTTTTATCTTATTAAACCAATAAAGTAATAACTTTAAAGTCAGTGCAAAAATGCACTTTCTTTTTTGTTATTATTCTATAACCAGTCAGACAAAGAAATACCAAACCCAATACGGTTAACCGACTGGTTGTAATCAATTAAACTTTCTCCGTATCCCGAAAATATCTGTATATACCCCCGCATATCCTTTCTGTGTCCTATAGAAAAACTCCAGCTTAATTCGGTGGCGCCCCGATCAAAACCGGATTCAATATTGTTGCGTGACATCAGGGCAAAGGTATTATTGTTTTTTTTGTAGAGGACGCGAAATTCACCATGCCCCATATAATATGTAATATCCGGATTATCATCCGTGAGTGGGCTTTCATCGAAACGGCTCCACAGTTTTAATGTAAAAACAAAGGATTGTTTTTCAAAGGCAAAGTTCGTATATATTCTGTTCCAGCTTCTGGACAGGTCAGCACTTCGCCCGTTAGATTGGTGAGACAAGCCCAAACCAATTACACGGTTGCTAAATCCCATGATATCAATTCGGCTTACAGACTGTAACCATAGCTCTGGCTCATGGTTGGTTTCTCTGAACGGCCTGGAAATGTCATTGTTATATACCTGCCAGAAAGAACGGTTCGTGTAACCCGCAAACAAGCTGATATGTCTGTTGAATATTTCGGTTGCCAGTGGGGTTTTAATACTGATCTGAAACTGTGTCTCAAAATCATCAAATGTGGTGGTTTCACCATTTGGTTGATCAGGGTACAGGCTGGAATCATAACCGGTGTGATTATAGCTAATAGGTAAAATAAAATTGGGCTTAAATGCCATTAGTGTAAAGGGTTTATAAGTATTACTCATTTCTATATTTATGCGTGTGTCGATAGCAGATCGTTGCTCAGCAGAAGTGTTAATACTGTCACTCGATTGGGTTTGTATTTTGCAGATGCTGGAAATGTCGCTAGCTAGAACATCATCTTCGGCATCTGAGGTTTTACTTAACACACAGGTATCATAAGGCGTTAATTCAGCTGATGATATTTTCCCCGCAGATAATTCTTGCGCACTAATGCTATTGTTAAATACACAAAATAAAATATTGACTGTCAGAAAGATTTTTTTAAAAGCGGGATTGTTTTTAAGGTACATGTTTACTCATAAAATGCGTAGGATCTGGTGTCGTGTAAGTACAGCTTAGAACTGGGAAAAATACCCTTCGGTTGGTTTCTAGATGATAGTTAATCTTTAAACAAGCTAAACAATCTGTCAGTAATGTGCAAGTGAGTAACCATTATAAATTAAAAAGGCCGACAGTGAAAACCATCGGCCTTTATTTTTGCTTTTGTTAAATGGCCAGGTAAAAATGGCCAGGTAAAATAGCCAGCTTAAATGGCTAAGTTGCGCTTTGAAAGCTACTCCGCCAGGGGTAAACCACTGGGTAGAGATTTAGGTGTGTCGCCACGTAAATCAATGCTCGCCGGATCAGTAAGCGACTGTAAAAACTCTACAAGCTGATGCACTTTTTTGTCGCTTAAGTTAACGGGAGCCAACTCATTGGCTGCTGCAATTGCGGCAACGCGTGTCGGGTCATTCATCACGATACAGTCAATCGCATCTAAATCAGCGCGTGAAGCTAACACTGGCCGGCTTTCACAGTCGTAAGCATATAATGAGGCCACCGGATCAAGATGATGGCGTATTACGTCATGCAAGTCATCATATGCGCCACCATGACCATAGGGTGCAGTCAGTGCTACATTACGCAGGTTAGGTGTACGGAATTTTAAATGATCCGCAGGATCACCAGTAACCTGTTCACGACCAAAGTCATCACGTCCATCCGGGCCATCTCCTTTACCATTACCAATCTGTGGCATGGCAATCGCGTGAAAGTTATGATCAGTCATAAAGATGCCACTGTGACATGAATTGCAACCCGCTTTTCCATAAAATAACTTCATGCCTTTTTTAGCGGTTTTGCTCAACGCCGTTTTATTGCCTTTTAGATATCGGTCAAACGGGCTATTCGTTGCGCGCCAGTTTTTCGCTTCAAAGGCAGCAATTGCATTAGCTGCATGGGCATAGGTTATATCTTCAGCACTATTAATATCATCAAATGTATTAACAAACATGTCAACGTAAGCTGGAACGCCCTGCAATCTCACAGCTAGTTGTTCCCATACGCCACCCGGACCGGCAAGATTCCCGGCAGCAGCGGCATCGGCAATTGAGTTTTCACCAAACTGTCCTGCCATTTCTGTTGGTGAAGTTACCGGAAACATTGCCTGGGCAGCCAATACATTATCCAGATTTGTTGGTAAATTAGCACCCGCTGGAGTTAGCAATTCACCGTTAGGTCCAACCTGTGCACGTCCATCGTGAAAAAGTTTAGTGAACTCTTTTGCGCCCAGATTAAATACCGGTGGTGCGTTACGGGGAACACGTTCATGTATTGCATCAGTGCCTTCTCCGGTGCCACGGGTTACCCCCAGTCCACGTCCGCCTTCACCTACTGGTAAGCTGAGGCCATCACCGGTGTCGGTGAGTGAATGATGACAGGTAGCACAGGATGTATTTTGATTTCCGCTAAGTATTTTATCAAAAAATAGATTTTTACCTAATTCGACTTTGTCAGCTGAGGGATTGCCATTATCATAAAAATCGCTATCCATAGCTGGTGAAGGAAGGTTGTTATCGTCATTGTCACTGGCAAATGTAAGCCCGGTTGATAACGTGAGAAGGCATGTTGAGAAAACACTGAGTAATAATTTTGATTTTTTATAATGCATTTTTTTTTAATCTCCTGATTAGTATGAATCCTTACTTAAACCTGCAAGTCAGGCTATGCCTATATTAAAGTTTTAATTGAATATCGGTCTGAGTGTTAAATCACAGAATGGTTACTCAGTTTAACTGCTTATAACTAATAGTTAACCAAGTTAAAAAATATGTATTTGTAAGATCCGGCCTTATGGTGTAAGTTTTAATGATTAAATTATTAGTGGATATTAGAGTTACATAGATTTAGTTTTATTCATATTTTTTTAAGTCTTCCGTATTTTATTTATAAAGCCTGTACGCTGGGAGCCTGATAGATATTGCGTCCTTTTAGACTGGTCTTCATAAAATAACTATTAATCAATGGCCAGGAAAAAATATTAATGCAATTGTCTGAATAATGAGCAATCGATAATACGCTGGATATTTACATAAAATGACTGTATATTTTACGCTGAAGATTTTGGGAAATGTATATGCAGGAAAATAAGGAAAGTTTACAGAAAAAAATTCATGCATTAAATGAAGCTATTAATAACACGCGTGAAGAATTTAGCGATAAACTTAATGAACTTACATCTGAACTAAATCACCTCCGTCAATTGTCTGATGAGCTTTCTTCTAATGCTCTATCAAGTCACTCTGTTTCAGAAAATACTGCAGTTGATGCCCCTGATCATAATACGAGTGATCAGATAACAGGCAGTATTCGACGCCCCCAAAGTCACGCCTCAAATCTAAATGCTGCTCGTTCTAACCAATCTGTTTCCAATGGTTCTGTATATCGTGAATCAGCGACAGCCACCACTGATTCAGAAAAAGCTTCTACCTCAACGACAGATAATAAAACCAAATCAGTAAAAACAGCTGGCGAAGACAACACGCGAACAGATGGTTGGGTTACAGCGCCAGCCAAACAGATTAAACAAAAAGTCAGTGAGCCGGGTGTTATACAGGTGTTAATGAATAATGCATTTGAAACTGTATTCAGTCAGATTTTAAGTCTATTATTGTCCTTCACGGCTCCCTTGCATGAGTTATATCATCGCTTAGTCAGGCTGTACTTTCATTATCAAAAACAGGGTAAAGCGCCAGTTTTTTTAATGACTGTGGCGGGCTTAATTACATTGACCGTTGGTTTTGGTTATTTGCTGCAGTACTCATTTAATACTTTATTTAGCGATACATTAAAAGCCCTTAGCGGCTATGTCATCGGTGCGGGTATCGTCGGGGTGGGGGTGTTGCTCTCACGAAAAAATACTGATTTCAAGGACTATGGCGCAAGTGTAATTGCACTGGGTATCATTTTTAGTTATCTCACTTCATATTTTGTTGGCCCCTACTATGGGCTGGTTAGTGAATCCCGAGGTTTAATTTTATTGCTGTGCGTAACCCTGGCAGCATTTGCATTGTCTGTTATATTTGAAACAAGAGTCGTATCAGTAATCACGCTTGTTGGCGGTGTGTTTATGCCATTTATTGTTGGTGATTCAGATTCGGCGGGTCTGGTTTTTGTTTTATATATTTTTGTTTTATCTGTCGGGAATTTATATTTATCCTACAAAATTAAATGGCCGACTTTAGCGAAGATGACCTTTTTCCTGAGTTTATCGGTTATTGAGTATATTGGTATCAGGGAATCGGTGCATCCCTATGCGACGTTAGCTATCATGTCCGCCTTTTTCTATGTTTACCTCTACTTCTGGTGTTTCGATGGGGTTAAAATAAAAGAAGCTTTTTCAAAGCACGATCTAGTAATTTTAGTCGCTAATCTTTTCTACCTTGTCTATGTGTTGCTGAATTTTAAGTCTGTAGATTACGCGGTCTCTGGCGTATTAATTGTACATGCAATTTTGCTGGTGTCTGCAGTCAAGGTGTTACGTTTAATGTCGAGTGTTGTAGCACCTATATTTATGCTGATGGTTGGCTTATTTGTTGCTACTGCGGTGTTTGTGTTATCCCCCGCGGATGTCACCAGTATTGTCTGGGCGATTGAAGGCCTGGTAATGTTGTATGTAGGTTTTAAATTTACACATAAGCTTATTCGCGCAGAAGGTTACGTTATATATTTTATCGCCATGGTTGGTTTGCTATGGCAGGCATTTGAATCATTTATTGCAATGTCCAGTACTACAATCGCCTGGCACTGGATTAATCTATTTGCGTTCGGTGTCCTGAGTTTTCTTGCTTATCGTATTATTGATAGATTTAAAAGTGATGCCACTGATTTCGAAAGCAGGGTTTGCAACATACTTAATGAAGTGTTCAGTTTCTGGGGCACAACTGCACTGTGTATTATTATAGTTATGTATGCAGACTCAGCTATTGCAGTGCTGGCAATTGTGCCGATTGTGTGGAGTTTTTATCGGGTGGCACTACATCACTTGATTGTATCGCAGATTACCGGGTATTTACTGGCAATTGCCTTTGTAATTCAGATTTTACTGGGGATGTATGAAACCAGTTCGCTACCGATTACACATCAACCATTGATGTCATGGATAGCAATAGTTGAATTGTTGGCTTTTCTCTGGATACTGAAATTGTTTTATCAGCGCATTGAGCTGAGAGGCAAGGGTAGTCGTCTCGCTGCTAAATTGCATACAATATTTTATTATATGCCTCTGTCTTTGATTGTTTTCGGTTTATACAACATTGTTCATACACATATCGATGCCAATCAATCGTTAGCATTTGGGTATATATGGCTGGACTTTATTTTAGCAGGCAGCCTGATTTATGTGTCTAAACAATTGGTATTTAAAATTAAACTGTTGGAAAATATAGGCAGGATTAAAGTTAAGAACATAGAGAAGAAAGAATCGCCGCTTAATGAAAATAAACAGGAAGCTGAAAATAATATAAATACTGTTAAAAAGAATGGCACAAATTATTCTTATGTTTTAAGTGAAACGCTTTCTCTGTTTGGTAGTGTGTTTTTTCTCTACACCACGGCGATACTACTCGGTGACTGGATGTTTAATGCCGCTGTTATCCCGATGTTTTATTTGTTGTACCGGGGTTTAAAGCATGAGCTACCTTTAACTGAAAAACTGGCCTGGCTACACTTTGCCTTATTCGGAGTGATGTCACTGCTAAGTTATAAAGCTGTCGGTAATTTTCATTTTTCAGAGCAGCCGTTGCCAACTATGCTCGGCTGGATAGAAATGCTGCTCAGTGCCTGGGCTATGCAGGTGATTTATGAGCGATTAAATGTTAAAAAAGAAGGTTTTGAGCTTGCCCGTGTTGTACGCACCGGTGTTTATTTATTAATACCTCTTTTGTTTTTGCCGCGGGTTAACAGGTTGTATGGAGAGTTTTTGCCAGTAGCACTATGGGTTTCATTTGTTATTAGCTGGCTAATGTACAAAAAGCTAAAGATAGAACCGCTGTTAAAAGAATTGACTCTTCTTTTTGGGCTGGCAATGCTTACTACAATTGGCATGTCTGTAAAGGCAATGGTCAGCTTTAATCAAATTCCCGGATTATCCGCATTAATTACGGGTGTTATCGTGATTAGTGTTTTTCATTTTATTGAAAAAACAATTTCTAATAAGTTTATCAGTGAATCTCCGTATCATAAATTAATTTTAATCAGTCCATATTTCTATGGCTTTGCAATTGCGGGTTTAAGTTATGGGTTTACCCATCAGATGTCTATTGCACTGGTAATGTCGGGTTTATACTTTTTGTACCTTCTGCAGGAGTCTAAGCTGCTTAATGTGATGCGTGAAACTTTACTGGCTTCTTACGCTTTAGCATGGTTAGGTCTGGTTTCATTGCCAATTTTAATGTTTACACAAATAATTGATAACGCGAACACATTGTTTAATATATTAATTGTGTCTGTGTTGTGTATTGTTTCACTTGCGGGTCTGTGGTTTTTAACTCATAAAAATATAAGCGTGCTAAATCTTTTAAGGCACAAATATTCAAGTCAGAATATTCAATACTGGTTGTTTCATGTGACAGTATTTGCGGGATATACTGGAATCATAAATCTAGTGTTCAGTGACTGGTCGGTTGGTGTTTCAATCGCACTTTTGATACATGCTGTAGTGCTGTTGTTTCTTACCTTGTTAGAGAAATATAACGGGCTGCTGCGATTATCGGTTATTCTGTATGCCTTAACCGCTATAAAAGTTTTATTAATAGATATGGGCGAATTTGGTAATTTGCATAAGGTAATCGCCCTGATGTGTATCGGTAGTATATTAATGCTTGCGGCTTACTTTTTTCAGAAGTTTAGAAATAAGCAAGTCACGCAAGCATAGATTTTGGGTAACTATTTTTAAGTTGTAAAAAAATTTTAATTAACTGACGCTTTGCTCGTGGATATAACAATCAGATCCCGAATAAAACTCACCACTTCATCACCCCAGATATCGTTGTGATCTGAAATTAATGATTTATCAACATAAATATTCAGGTAAGGGTTTTTAGGTCGGGTTCGATCAAGATGCTGTAACTCAACGGTTTCAAAATTCATGGTTTGTGCTGGCTTAAGTAATTGCCAGGTTTCGTTTAATGATTGAAAATTGAAATTGGCAGAGCGTTTAAGTACTTTTTTAGCGGGCATCAGTTTATGGGTTTGATAAAGTTCAAAATGCCCAACGGATTTTCTGTCAGCTTCTCCTTCATCCAGTTGCATGGCCTGTTTTCCATGCGTATCACAGTAATGTCGATCAAGAGTCGAGTGGCTATCAAACAGGGTCGAGAAAAAACGTCCTGCGGGAAAAGCGTATTTTGTAGCCCAGTCAGATTCCGAGGTTAAGATGGCCAGCTTGGGTAACTGACTTTTAAAATAACGCCTGCAGTTCTGTTGAGAAATATCATATAAAGAGGCAAATTTGATAGCTTCAAATGCCGGGTTAAGAAGCACCACTAAATCACCGAATCCATTGGCATCTCCTTCAAAAGATTTGTCGCTACGGCTATCTATAAAACGATCAGTGAGTATCTGATGCATGGCGGTTGAAACGATTGCGCCACCAAAGCTGTGTCCAATAACAACCAGGCGACTGCTTTGATTTTTTAGTTCGTGAGTATTTTCCTCTGCCTGGTTACTGGTATTGCTGGCGATGGCAGACTTAACATTAACAATTTCTTCGAGCTTTAAAAAAACTTCAGCAACACCACCACTGCCAACTTTGTGTGCGGTATTTTTTCTGTCCCAGAATGTCAGTTCTTTTACCCAGGGAATGGTGATTGAATCACCTCGCCAGCCAACATACACGCCAAGCACTTTTCTGGGGGAGTAGCCGTTTTGGCGACTATTGATGGATTCAGCTTTGGCAAGTCGGCTAAGCAGGTTACGAAATTCAGTTATATTATTGTCATCGATCTTTGCGCTGTGATGCCAGCCATGCACAAAGCTGACCAGTAAAATTTCCTGTTGACTGGCAATGGAATAAAAATGATCGAGCACCGAAGTTAACTGTTGGCGGTTTCTGAGCTGTCCCTGATCATCAAATTCTACAAAACCTAGCTGGTACTCCTGATCGCTTGATTTTGCATATTGTTGAATTGCAGAACCTGCACAGTCTCCGGGGTTTACAAACTGGCAAAGGGATAAATCACTTCGATAATTTTCATTGGGAGCGCAGCCGGTTGTGAAAACAATAAATAGCAATAAAGATAGTGAGTATTTAAGCATGGTTATCTTCCTTATATAAAATAGACCTCGTTTTCACGAGAAGCAATTCATGTGAATTGAAGAAGCTTACCTTGCTCTTTGATACTGCACTGGCTGGTTGTAATGTAACTACAGATGTAGCTGTCAACCTGTGGGCAAAGTAAATACGCTAAAAATTTACTTTAAAGTCCTGTTAATAGACTCACCCGTTTTATCCCATTTATCGCTGTCAAAGTCAAATGATAGTTGTTATTAATAATGCTAAACGGGTGAGTAATTAAGCCTGGGTATGTTAAAATGGCTGCTTTAAAAATCACCCGAATAAATTCCAGAAGGCTAAACCCGTATGAGTGAAATTTGCTTGCAATTAAAAGGCAGTGTTATTACCACTTTTATTTTAGAACTCTACCATTATTCGACCAGTGAGTTTACTCAGCAGTTAAAGGATAAAATTAATCAGGCCCCGGCATTTTTCGAGCAATCACCGGTGGTGATCAGTCTTGAGAAGCTTGAAAATGACCCACTAGAAACAGATTTAACTGAGCTCGTTTCAATTTGCCGGCAGTATAAATTACAACCGATGGCATTTAGGTGTGAGGATGCACGATTTATTCCATTAATTGCGAAAACAGGGCTGGTGCATTTACCGGTGAATGCATCCCGTGCTTCTATTAAGGAAGAGGTGGACCTCAGCGGATCTGCAGATATTCAAACGCCCCCTGTACAAAATTCTGTCAGTAAGAATAGTGTGCAAGCAGATCAAAGGGACAGTCCAGAGCTGCGCAAAAACAAAATCATCTCCAGACCCGTACGCTCCGGCCAGCAAGTTTATGCTGAAGGTGCAGATTTGATTATATTATCCCAGGTTAGTGAGGGGGCGGAAGTTCTTGCCGATGGAAATATTCATGTATATGGTACGTTGCGCGGTCGTGCTTTGGCAGGCGTTAAAGGTGATACCTCTGCTCGGGTGTTTTGTAAACGTCTTGAGGCTGAATTAATTTCTATTGCTGGGCACTTTATGCTCAGCGACAGCTTACGTGAGAAGGTCTGGGAGCAGTCGGCACAGGTTTTTCTCGATCAACAAACCTTGCAAGTAGAAGCGCTTTAATTGATACTTTAGCGTTATTTTTTATTATTATTGAATATTTCAAAGGAGCCAGCATTGGCTGAAATTATTGTTGTAACATCTGGTAAGGGCGGTGTGGGCAAAACTACCACAAGTGCTGCTATTGGTAGTGGTTTGGCTATGCGCGGACATAGAACCGTTATTATTGATTTTGATGTAGGGTTGCGCAACCTCGATTTAATTATGGGTTGTGAGCGTCGCGTGGTGTACGACTTCGTTAATGTATTAAACAAAGAGGCCAACTTAAATCAGGCGTTAATTAAAGATAAACGTAATGATAAGTTGTTCATTTTACCCGCGTCCCAGACCCGTGATAAAGATGCACTTACTCAGGAAGGTGTTCAGGAAATATTAAGTGAGCTGGCAGAAACCTTTGACTATATTATTTGTGATTCACCCGCAGGTATCGAAAAGGGAGCACAAATGGCGCTGTATTATGCGGATCAGGCCATCGTGGTGACTAATCCTGAAGTCTCTTCCGTGCGTGACTCTGATCGAATTTTAGGCATATTGCAAAGCAAATCATTACGCGCGGAAACAGCTGCGGAACCGGTTAAAGAACATTTGTTACTGACACGTTATAACCCGCAGAGAGTAGAAGAGGGTGAAATGCTTAGCATTGCTGATGTGGAAGACATCCTTGCTATTCCATTGCTAGGTGTAATACCTGAATCTGAGGCGGTGCTCAAAGCTTCAAATCAGGGTGAGCCGGTTATCTTTGATGAGTCCGCAGATGCGGGTCAAGCCTATAGTGATGCGGTGGCTCGTCTGCTAGGAGAAAGCGTAGAATTACGTTTTGTTGAGGCTGGAAAGAAAGGATTTCTGAAACGGTTGCTGGGAGCCAACTAATGAGTATTTTTGATTATTTTAAGAGCAAGAAAACCAGCACAGCGTCATTGGCGAAAGAACGCCTGCAGGTAATCGTGGCCCATGAGAGGGGAATGCGACAGCAACCGGACTATTTGCCTAAAATGCAGCAGGAGATTATCGAGGTGATTAAAAAATATATCGCAATAGATAATGACCAGGTAAAGGTAACGCTGGATAATAATGATCACTGCTCTATTCTGGAATTGAATGTGACCCTGCCCGATAAAGCCTGATTATTATCTGGATACCGCCGTTAATGGCTAAGCCGTCTGCAGTGCTCTACACTTAGTGTTATCTATAAAATACAAGAGCTAATAAATGTCGCAGTTACAGGGGGGAATCAATCGCAAGAGCGCCACAACTGAGCTGGAAATTATCAGACAAAAACGTGCGGCTTTAATCAAACTGGTCAAGTTGACGAGTATGTTAAATCAGCTGCACCAGGGGTTGCAATCGGTCATTCTCATGGGAAAGTCCGCAGCTCAAATCCCTCAAAAAGTGGTTAATAAATTTAAGTTACTCACTGAAAGCCTGAAAGAAAAACCCACCGAGATTATTAAAAACACCCTGTCGACAACTGATGTGAAAATTGAGCGTGATATTAAACGTGTTTTGGAAATATCACAGAAAAGCAATGAACTGCTTGAACAGGAAATGGGTGCAACGGGGACTAAACTCGCGGATGCCATAAAAGATGATTATCATGATTTTGTGAATGGCTTCAAAAAAAAATCCCAGGCTTCTATTACATTACGCATTGCGCTTAAAACCCGCAAAGCGCTTGTTAACGCATTTAACCTGCCGGTTCCTGAGGCCTTTATTAAAAATCAGATTATTTCTCTGAATGTCAAAGAACAAAGGTGTCGGGAATTAGTTAAACAGGACATGTGTAGTTTACAAAGCGATGTGAATGCTATGTTAACGAAAGTGGACTGCTCGGATGAAGTAAAGCAGGTACTAGAAGAAATCAAAACCGAATTAAAAGATAATGCGGATTATTTTAATTCTGGGAAGTCGATTGATGGCATGCCAATAATCTATGAAAGTATTGAGCTCTCTGGCTCACCCCAGGTAGTAGAAGAAATAGAGGAAATTATCACTCCCCATACAGAAACCCCTGTCACTGAGGAGGTGGTTGAGACTGAGCCTAAAAAGTCGAGTTTTTTCAGGCATCTGGCTAACTGGTTAACCGCTCCATGGGGGCAAAGCTGGAAAGATACAGAATAAGTGGATTTAATTCGAAGTATGTATTAATGTAAGTTTTAATTAAGCCAGAGCCACTCTGGTGTTCCAGTGCTGAACATAATAATCTAAGTAACCTCGGTAAGTAAGATTTTTAATGCGTTTAAAAGCGGCCCTGTTTTTCTGTAAGTGCATAGCAATAGTATGACTATTACAGCTTACTTTGTAAAAACCTGATGCACTTTTATCTCATTTAAATCTAGCTAAACCTGATCTGGGGTTCACTAAAGGGAAGTTTATATGATTAATTTGAATAGTTTTGTACCCCATAGCCATCATCCAGTCTGTGAAGTTTGTGAATGTGAAATTACATACCCAGATTATTTAAAAACAAAACATATGGATTATTCAGTTTGTCAGTCATTCGACTGCCGAAGAATCATGTCCCAAAAATCTAGCATGTCTGAGTTGTTTTTTAAAGCCCATTTAAAATTTCATAAAAAACTACTTAGGCAACGTCATGAGAGAGATCTAGCCAGAAAAAAACATATTGATGATATTGATAAAAAAGAGGCTCGCCAAAATTCTCAAATCGTAAAACTGATTTTTAAAAGACATGAGGAAAAGCTACAGGAAAATACCCGTGTTCTGGTGATCCCTACAGGCAATACAGACCTGGTTAAAATTAGTGATGAACGAAAAAATAATTATATTCAACATTTAACCGATATTATCAATCAGGCTACAGAATATAAATGTGCTGCTGACGTTGAGTATGATGAGCACCATGATGCTTTTTACAAAAAACAGGTAGTAGAAAAGCGTTTAAATAATATGCCCGCACTCCGTATGGTTAGTGATAATCTTTGCTGCATCTGTAAGGGTGGTTGTTGCGCTTCGGGAAAAGATCATGCTTATCTTTCCGTATTTAGTGTCAGACGTTTTATGGATGAAAACCAGAATTTAACTGCAGATGAAATTCTACGTCTGTATTTGAGTAAAATCACGTCTGAGTCCATTGAGCAATCATGTATTAATCAGACATTAACCGGATGTGTTTTACCCAGGCATATGCGCTCTGATATTTGTAATGGCTATTATTGTGAGTCATTAAAATCTTATCAGAATAAAATGACGGCAGATGATAACGAATTAAGTGTCATTGCAATTCAACGCTCATCGACTTACTGGAGCCGTTATTTACCGGGTGTGAATAATGAAATAACCAATGTTTCACTGGTTGAAGAAATGAAGGTGACTAGCCTTCTTAACCAGAAAACTCAGATTAGGATCAATTAAAGCACACTTAAATTGAGCGTTTCTTGTTTGATTATCTGTTTTAAATTTTTTAATAGATAATAATATATCTAAGTGCTTATAAAAACTATTGTTGATTTCCATCAATTGTATCTTGCAATTACTCTTCTTAAACTTTGCCTGTTCTAGATATTCAGTATTCAGGTATTAATGTTTAAAAAATAACAGGGGATGAGTATGCAAGCAGAAGATCAGTATATTATGAGTTGTGTGGCTACAACAATCGCTGTGCTAGTTGGGGTGATGTTTGCCCTGATAGCGCTTTCAAATTTTATTGGCTAAATTTATTAGCAGATAATATTTATCTCAAAAATTTGAATTAAAAGCCTGTAAATTTCAAGCTATTAATTTAAGTTTTTGATAAATAGTTTTTCACTGGCTAATAATAACCCATACCTTCCCAGGTTTGGGGTTTATTTCTAGAAAAATATATATCTACTTATGCTTTAAATAAGGGTTAAAGTCACCAAATTTCAGATTATAAGCATACCTGAATGACCAGACCTAATGCTTCTAAACTATTCGTTAATCCCATCCAGCACGATTGTTTATGTCTGACTCTGTATTATTAAATCAGCTCTTTGTCCGTTTGTTGAAATTGTCAATTAGATATATTTCATCAGAAATCCAGATCATTATCTGTTAATATGCGCCTTTTTAATAGTGGTGCATTTTTGTGTTCAGGAATGCGTCAGGAAATAACAGATTACGCAGGTCAATCGGGTGAGGTGGTATATGTCAGAGGTTGTGTTAATTACTGTCTCAGGTCAGGATAAATCAGGCTTAACTTCGGCCTTAACAGGCATATTGGCCAGTTATGATATTAATGTGTTAGATATTGGTCAGTCTGTGATACACGAAAGTTTATCCCTGGGAATCTTAATTGAATCACCCCAGGCGTCCAAAAGTTGCTCGGTGTTTAAAGATATTTTGTTTAAAGCCCATGAGCTCAATCTTAATGTCCGCTTCACCCCGGTTAGTAACGACGAGTACGAACATTGGGTGAATGCTCAGGGTCGTGCTAAACATATTGTCACTTTACTGGGTCATCAGATTAGCGCTAAGCATTTGAGCAGGGTCACCGAAGTTGTTACTGAGCATGGTTTTAATATTGATCAGATTAGTCGCCTGTCCGGGCGTATGTCACTCAGTCAACCGCATCAGACAGAATTACCGCGGGGTGCATCAGTACAATTGTCATTGAGCGGTGAAGTGAAAGATATTCCCGCCATGCACGCAAAATTTTTGCACATATCCCAGGAGCTAGATCTTGATGTGGCTGTACAGGAAGATAATCTTTATCGGCGTAGTCGTCGTTTAGTCTGCTTCGATATGGATTCGACCTTAATCCAGGTAGAAGTGATTGATGAATTAGCCAAAGCGGCGGGTGTTGGAGAGCAGGTTGCGGCAATTACGGAAGCTGCAATGCGCGGCGAAATAGATTTTTCAGAAAGTTTTCGCCAACGCATGGCTTTATTAAAAGGGCTGGATGAATCCGTATTAAAAGATATTGCTGAAAGTTTACCGATTACGGAAGGTGCTGCTCGACTGATAAGTCATCTGCGTCATTTTGGATATAAAATTGCAATTCTCTCCGGTGGATTTAGTTATTTTGCTAACTTTTTAAAAGAAAAACTGGGTGTGGATTATGTTTATGCAAATCAGCTGGATTTTGAAAATGGTAAATTAACTGGAAAAGTTAAAGGTGAGATTGTTGATGGTCAAATGAAAGCCAGATTATTGACTCAGATTGCTAAGCAGGAAGGTATTAGCACTGAACAGGTAATCGCTGTGGGAGATGGTGCCAATGATTTGCCCATGCTGGCCATTGCTGGATTGGGCGTGGCTTTTCATGCAAAACCACTGGTAAAAGAGCAGGCAAAACATTCAATTGCAAACCTGGGTCTGGATGCGATTTTATACTTGCTCGGTATACGTGATCGAGAACTGACTGAGCTGGCGGATAATAAAAAATAGTTTTTCTGGGAATCTTTTTTTGTAAAAAATATGCGGTTTTTTGCATAGCTATCTATTAAATTTAATTGTCACATTTAACTTATGAATCCTTCTTCCAGTCTTGGTCCACGATTAAATTCCATGCTTGAATTGGTAGAGTTGGCGCAGCAACAAAAGCGCTATTCAATAATTTGGGACTGTTGTTGTGATCATGGGTATCTGGGGATTAAAATTCTACAGAATGACCTGTGTGACAGGCTGGTGTTTGTCGATCAGTTGGCGCATATTATCGACCAGCTATCAGATAAGCTGGCGCCCTATAAGACAGGTAAATACGCACTAATTACTGCCGATGCGGGTGAGCTGAGTTTTAATCATCAGCAAAATAATTTAGTGATTCTTGCCGGTGTTGGTGTTGAAACGACTATTCAGATAATTAATTCAATTGAAGATAACCACCGCAATACACAGGTAGATTATATTATTTGTACAAGCACTATTAAAAAATCCCTGCGTGAATATTTATCGGTAAACAAATTTGGTTTGTTGGCTGAAAATCTTGTCAGTGAAAATAATCGCTATTATGAGGTTCTTTATGTAAGAGGAAGGCTTGATGATGATTTACCTTCTTGCCCTCCCAGTGCGTCTCTACCCAGGGTTCCCCTGGACTGTAATTTGTGGGACTTGAATAATGCAGATCATCAACGTTTCCTTGAAAAAATTAACAGGCCAAGGACGTCAAAAAAGCCAAAGCGAAGAAATGATATAAAGTAACATGCTATTGTTTAATTGCCTTAAGAATAACAAATTTTTTATTACTGGCAATCATCTCGCAGCGGCCAAAAAGTTTCTTTAATTTTATGTGATAACCGAGATGGCGGTTGCCGACGATAATGATTTCGCCAGCAGTTTTTAGTTTCTGTTTCGCCTCGTTAAACATTTGCCAGGCAATGAAATCACCAACGACATGATTTTGATGAAAAGGCGGGTTGTTTAAAATTAAATCTAATGAATCGTCTTTTATGCCCTGTAAACAATCGGTTACTTTGAAATCACAATTGCTATTATCTGCTAATAAATTTTTTGCATTTATTCTGGCAGACTCTACTGCCATATAAGACTCATCGACAAAACTGATATTTGACGCCGGGTATAGTTTAGAGGCGGCGATTCCTAGTACACCATTACCACAGGCCAGATCGAGTATGTAGTTGTAATTTTTTCCCTGAGGAAGATTTTGCAATAAAAATCGGCTGCCAAGATCAAGTTTTTCGCGTGAAAAAACGTTGGCATGATTACTGTATTTTTCGCCTGTTATGTCCAGCGTGTACTGGCTCGGGTAGGGGGACTTACCTGGTTGAAGTGTTGAGTCCAGCTGGCTAAAAACCAGACGGGCTTTTTTGTGGGCTAAAGATGTCGTCGTAGGACCTATTATGCGTTCAAATAATTTCAATGTAGATGTATGAATGTGTTTACTCATTGCCGCACCAATAATAATAGTGTTTTCATCGCAATGTTCACGTATTTGATGTAGCTCATCTTCAAGCATGGCCAGATTCTTTGGGACTTTAATAATCACCAGATTATAAATTCCCGACAGGCTATCAAGATTATTTTGTAGATTGATATTCTGAGGATTGATATGGTTGATTTTTATGTTTTCATTAATGGCTGTCTCAGATAAGTACGAGTCGGTATATACACAGGGTTTGTGGCTAGCGAGGGCTGTACTCAAAGCACCAAATGCATCATTCAATATTAGCAGCTTCGATGTTTCAGAGAGTGTTAATATTGATTGCTTTTGTAAAGTTTGCAGGTGCGTAAGGACGTATTCATCAGCGGCATCCCAGGCACGAAGCTGCCTGTCTCCGGTGGCTGGATATCGATTAAGTTTGAACTCCCCCAGTGGGGTTGAGAATGTATTCATGAGTACTCAGATTTTATTTTTAAGCTGGTTTTATACTAACCATACTTAATCAGGGCATCCCTGGCAAATTGCTTCTATATTTAATATTTGAAATAAGTAGCAGTATATGAGTAATTTGTTATATATATTCTATAATTGACTGATATAATTTATCACTTAAAAATTCGATAGTTTCTAAAAAGGTTTTATAGCGTGATTAAATTAAAGCACATCGTAAATGGCGTGGTTGTATCTGATATCAAGATAAATGAGGGCGTGTTTACGATTGGGAGAGGGCAGGGTAATAGCCTACAATTAGATGATGGGGTGGTTAGTACAAACCACGCCAGGTTTATTATTGAGCGTAGCCCATATATGGATTCTATTTACGATATAACTTTAGAAGATTTGGGCAGTACTAATGGAGTTTATGTCAATGGAAAAAAAATAACCAGTCAACGCCTTAACCATAGTGATCAGATACGCATAGGTACTCATGAGTTTAAAATTTATGACCCTAAATCGGGTGTAGGTACGCAAACTGAATTTTATGTACCAGATGAATAAAACGTGGGTTTCCCCTGATATTCAGAGGGTCTCATACTAATTTAAGAAGGTAATATGCACACAGCTCAAAGCCTGGTTAAAGACTCTATTGAATTAATTTCCCTGCCAGATGTCTATATACGTCTCAGAGGCGTCCTTAACTCCCCTAATACATCTCTGTCGGATGTGGCGCATATCATCGTTCATGACCCGGCAATTACAGCGCGTTTGTTAAAGCTGGTAAACAGCCCGTTTTTCGGACTGGTTGCAAAGGTTGATACCGTCACTCACGCTATTAATATGCTCGGTACCCAGCAGGTGCACGACCTGGTGCTGGCAACTGTGGTTGTGGATAGTTTTTCTGGATTTAGCAACGATGCATTGAATATTTATGATTTCTGGTACAACGGCGTGTATTGTGCAGTTACTGCTCGCTTACTGGCCTATCATTGCGATGATATTACTACTGAGCGGCCCTTTATCGCTGGCCTGTTGCACAACATTGGGCATATGGTCTGTTATCAGAAAATACCTGCTGAAACACTGGCCTGTGCAGAACTGGCGGTTAAGAAAAACATACCGCTATATCAGGTCGAACGTGATGAGCTGGGCTTTGATTATGCACAGGTAGGGGCTGAACTGATGCGCGAATGGAATTTGCCGGTAAGTCTGCAACATATGACCCGTTATCATATTGAGCCGGTGAAGGCATCTTATTACCGGGACGAAACTGCCATCATACATATGGCTGTGGCTATTACCCAGAATGCTATTGAAGATATTCCAGTTACAGAGGAAACTTTAAATATTAATCCGATCTGCTGGCAGTTAACCGGGCTGGACATAGATACTATGGCATCAATTAAAAGTGAAGCGGATCAGCAAGTTTCCATGGTTATGAACTTATTATTTACCAACAAGAAGAGCGCTTGAATTCAGATGTATTTTAGATATACTCGGCATATTTTGCTTAAAAGCCCAAAAAAATTAGTAATCTTAGTTAATCCCCATTTCATCCTACGCCCGTATAGGGTATAAGAGCGCCATGAAAACCCCTAAACGACTCCAGCCATTAGTTGAAGATGGACTTATAGACGAAGTATTGCGCCAGCTAATGAGCGGTAAAGAGGCCACAGTGTACATTGTACGCTGCGGTGCAGAGATTCGTTGTGCCAAGGTTTATAAGCAGGCCAATCAGCGCAGCTTTAAAAAGGCCTCCCAATATCAGGAAGGGCGTAAAGTACGTAATAGTCGACGAGCCCGTGCCATGGGTAAGGGCAGCAAATATGGCCGTAATGAGCAAGAGCAAACCTGGCAAACTGCTGAAGTAGATGCCCTGTATCGATTGGCCGGTGCCGGTGTACGAGTACCAGAACCTTATGGCTGTATTGATGGAGTTCTGCTTATGGAGCTAATCACTGATGGAGAGGGCGATGTGGCGCCACGGCTGGGGGATGTAGAAATGAGTGCCGAGCAGGCAATGCAGGATCATTCCACGGTGATGCAATATATCATCCGTATGTTATGTGCAGGTTTGGTGCATGGGGACTTATCTGAATTTAATGTGCTGGTGGATGAAAATGGACCGGTGATAATTGATCTACCCCAGGCAGTTGATGCGGCAGGTAATAACCATGCCGAACGTATGCTCGCAAGAGATGTTAATAATATTAGTCAGTATTACGGTCTGTATGCACCAGCATTAAAATCTACCCAATATGCAAAGGAGATTTGGGCCTTATATGAAAATGGTGATCTGCATCCGGATGTTGAATTAAGTGGATTATTTGAAGAAGATACCCAGGTAGCAGATGTGGATACGGTACTGCAGGAAATTAAAGCTGCATGGGAAGAAGAGCAGGCACGGTTACTGCGCATTAGCAGTGATGAAGCAGCGGTTTAGCGCCTCATCTTTTAAGCGGGCTGTTTCACAGTGCTGAGCCTTGGTTTACTAAACCCCAAAAGCCCGGATAACGTAGGATCAGTAATGCGCGCAGCGGGAAATTATGGGGTGGATGCGGTGTTTTACACCGGCACACGCTACTCACGTGCAGTGTCGCTCAAACCAGGAGTCGCGAATACGCGTCGTAGCATTAGCGATAATATCCCCCTGACATCAGTTAATTCGCTTATAGAGCAGGCGTCGCAAAACACACAAATTATCTGCGTTGAACTGGCTGAAGATGGCATTTCACTTCCTGAATATCAGCACCCTGAAAATGCCCTGTATATTTTTGGCCCGGAGGATGGCAATATTTCCCAGACAATAATTGATAAGGCCGATGCGGTGGTTTATATCCCCACTCAGGGCTGTATGAATTTGGCCGCTACAGTGAATGTGCTGCTTTATGACAGGTTAGCGAAATCAGCACAGTTAGTTGCTAACAATGCGCTTATTCGACAAAGTAGAGACCGCAATAATAATTTAAAAGTACGCTGTAAATAAAATTTTTAAGTAAACGAGTTTTAAAAGATATATCTGCTCACTTACATCTTTAATACAAAAACCCGCATATTTGTATAATATAAATATTAAATATAAACTACCCATTCACAATATTCTGATTCCTGACATTATGAAAAAATATTTACGTCGTGCTTTTATATGCTGCCTGAGTTTATTTGCTACAGCCTTACAGGCGGATGTGCAAACACAAGAAAAAATGATTTATACAGACGATGATGTTTATTTACGTTTCATTCAACTCACTCCTCAGCAAATTGGTTCATTTTATGAAGGGCGTGAATTTACAAAAGCCGCAGTCGACAAGTTAACTGCTTCCTGTTATGTCACGGTCATTATCAAAAACAGATCGAATGATTTTTTATGGGTTGATATTGCCAAATGGGAATTTAGCCAGAATGGTCGAAAAATTATTCAACAGGATAGAGCTTACTGGAATAAACAATGGGACGAAATTAATTTAAAACAGGCACATCGATCAACTTTTAACTGGACGCTGATGCCCGCTGAACGAAATTTATATCCCCAGGAAGATGTGGGTGGGCGTATTCCCATTCCGATGCAAAGCAAACCTTTTACTGTTGTGTTGAATTTTCCAACCGGTGAAAATAAACAGGGAAAAATCAAAACAGTAAAAATGCAAAATGTTATCTGTAAACTTGATGACAGTAAATAAATTTATCAAAGTGACTATTACTCAATTGAGAAAGTATAAAACATGAAGATATTATCTGGCGTTTTAATTAGTTTGTTAATCCTTATGAATCAGGCGCTGGCAAACAGTAATTTGCCGAAGGGCATTATTATTCAGGATGGTAGAACTGCCGCCTCATTTAAGTTACAAGATATTGATGGTGAAGCCTATGATTTTGCTGAATCTAAAGGCAAGTGGGTGTTTGTACATTTCTGGGCGACCTGGTGTGGACCCTGTCGTAAAGAAATTCCAACCATACAGGATATTGTCAAAAAATTTGAAAATTCAAATCTGGAAATTGTAATTATAAACACAGCTGAGTCTGAAGATGCGGTGTTTAATTTTTTAGGGCTGCTCGCACCGGATATTAACCCGTTAATGGATACGGATGGTTTGGTAACAGAAAAATGGCAACCAAGGGGCTTACCCGCAACTTACTTTGTAGATCCAGCGGGAAAAATTCGTTATCTGGCCTTAGGTGGCCGCCCCTGGAATAAGGATGTTTATCTTGAATTTCTTAATAGCCTGAAAAATGATAAATCATATAAAGTTAAGAAATAAAATAATTTTATACTTTAACGGTCAACTCGTAATCTAAATCTGCTTGCCTGTGTTGAGGGCAATGTCACTAATACTAATGCTTTTGGGTCGGAAGCTATAAGCTTTTTCAAAATTACAATCTTTATAAAGTAAGCTAGCATGAGTCAAAATATTATAATTAAATCTGTGCCTAAAAAAATATTAATGTTGCTGGTTTTATTGGTTTTGCAAAGTTGCACTAGTACATCTGTTTTAAAAAGACAAAGCTCATATAGCTTAATCGAGAGTAGTATTGCAACAGCCCACTCAGCAATTAAAGATAATGTAACAAACTGTGAAGCAATTACCCGTCAGTTTATTAAACGCATAAAAGTCTATGACAAAAGCACAAGCTTAAATTCCATAATCTTAATTAATAACAATGCAGTTAATAGATCAAAAACTTTAGATACAGAATATCAAAAGACAAAACAGCTAAGAGCCCTGCATTGTATACCAGTTATTTTAAAAGATAATTTTGATACGGAAGATATGCCTACACAAGCGGGTTCAATTGCACTAAAAGGTTCATTGCCTAAGGATGATGCATTTATGGTAAAACGTCTGCGCGAAGCAGGCGCCATAATCATTGCTAAATCTAATATGGGGGAGTGGGCATTTAGCCCTTATAACACGATTAGTTCTACCCTCGGTGAAACGCGTAATGCGTATAACCTCGAGCATGTGCCGGCGGGTTCAAGTGGTGGCACCGCATCCGCAATTGCCGCTAGTTTTGGCATAATCGGAATGGGTACGGATACCGGAAATTCAATACGCGGTCCGGCATCACATCTGGCATTAGTAGGTATTCGGTCAACCATGGGGTTAACCAGTCGTGATGGTGTTGTACCACTGGTACTTAATCGTGATATTGCGGGTCCACTGACACGCAGTGTTGCAGATGCGGCGAAAACTTTCAATGTTATTGCAGGCTATGATCTGGCTGACCCGATAACACATAATGTTTATGCTAAGAAAAAAGTTGATTATACGCTTTACCTGAATAAAGAATCATTAAAGGGTGTCAGGCTCGGTGTAATTAGAGAAATGTTTGAATCTGAACTGGCGGACTTCGAAGTGCTTGATTTAATGGAGCAGGCAATACGGGACCTTAAAGCTGCGGGTGCAATTATTGTCGATCCGGTGAGTATTAAAGGTTTTAAAAAGCTTAGTGAAGCTACAGGGTTTTGTAGCCGCTTTCGATTTGATTTAAATAATTATTTAAAAAATAGCGCAACAGATTCGACACCGATTAAAAGTTTTCAGAACATTGTAGATCAAGCATTATTTAGTGAACGAAATCTTGAAAATATTCAATGGGCAGCATCGGTAACGATTGCTCCGCAGAAAATGCAGCCCCCCTGCATTGATGTACAGGGTGATCCGCGACGCAGGCAGTTTTTAGATGCGGTAGTTAATGCAATGAATGCTCAGAATGTCGATGCGTTAATTTACCCTAGCTGGAGTAACCCACCAAGAAAAATAGCTGATAGCAATAGCCCCCATGGAAACAATAGTCCAGTAATTGCGCCGCATACGGGGCAGCCAGCTATAACTGTTCCTATGGGGTACACGCAGGGAAATTTGCCAGCCGGCCTGCAGTTTTTAGCACGCCCCTATGATGATGCCAGGTTATTTGGTTACGCTTTCGCTTATGAGCAGCAAACTCAACATCGCAAACCACCAGCTTTGTTTCCCGCTATTAAAATACCGCAGAGCCACTGATCAGAACTGATGATAACTAGGTTAGGTAAAGACCCTGACTAAAAAATTTCATTTGGACTAAACAAATCCACGCGGGATGCTGAAATCCTTTATAATCACCCTGACATAAGCTTTAATCTATTACCTCAGGATTTTTCATGCGTTTTTCATCACTAGATCTTGCCCCCGACCTACAGCGGGGGATCAATGCCTGCGGATATCAGGATATGACCGAGATACAGCAAAAGGCAATAATACCCGCACGCCGTGGCAAAGACCTGCTCGCCAACGCACAAACCGGCACGGGAAAAACCGCTGCGTTTGCAGTGCCAATATTGCAGCAAATGCTAGATCGTGAAAAACCAACCAGTGCTGAAAATCCAAGAACACTTATTTTAACTCCTACTCGGGAGTTAGCTGAGCAACTGGCACATACCATAAAAGGTTATGCACAGTTTACTTCATTATCTGTGCTGGCTGTTTATGGCGGGGTTAAACTATCGGCTCAGCAAAAAAAGTTAAAGGCCGGTGTTGATATTCTAATTTCAACACCGGGTCGTTTAATAGAACACTTGGTGCAGTGTAATGTTCATTTGTCGCAAGTAGAATTTGTCGTACTCGATGAAGCTGACAGAATGCTGGATATGGGGTTTATTGCGGATGTCAGTTCTTTGTTGCAGAAGATACCAGACGCGCATCAAACATTAATGTTCTCTGCCACCATGAACCAGCAAGTGAGTAATTTAGCTAAAAAATTACTTAACAAACATGAGGTGATCAGTGCTGCTAGACAAAATGCAACAGCTGATACAGTGGAACATGTTGTTTATGAAGTGGAAGAGCGGCGCAAAGTGGATCTGTTTATCGATCTAATCGACCAGCAAAACTGGTTTAAAGTGCTGGTGTTCACAAGTACGAAAGCTCAGGCTGATGAATTAAAGCATTATTTAAAGCAGGTAAAAATTTCGGCAGCAGTTTGTCATAGTGATAAAAGTCAGGGGGCTCGCCGTCGCGCCATTGCTGATTTTAAGGCCGATAAAGTGCAGGTATTAATTGCAACGGAAGTAGCTGCCAGGGGGCTTGATATACAGGGGCTTGATCACGTAGTGAATTTAAATCTGCCCTACCTTGCAGAGGATTATGTGCATCGTATTGGTCGCACAGGACGGGCGGGTTCAAAGGGGCAGGCGATATCATTTGTGAGTCGTGAAGAGGAGCGCACACTTAATAATATTGAACGATTAATTGGTAGTAAAATTAAACGGGTAACTATGCCGGGTTATGAAGTGGGAAGTCGTGAATCATTACTGGATAATATAAATAAAACAGCACGTCCATCACGAACTAATAAAGTTAGTCAAACTCAAGTTAAACGATTTAAAAAGAATAAATAACATCATCACAGTAATAAATTTTCAAGTTGTAATAAAAGTGAATTGAATTTATGTGTTTTTTATTGAAAGACTGGTCACCATCGAAAGCTGCTATTGATTTAATTAAATTAAATAGCGTTAACGATGAACAGATAAATCAATCGGTTGACTATTTAAAAAGCCAAACAGAATTAAAATGTCTGGATGACTTAAATGGTTATGATAACTGGAATTCCTTTTTTATACTGTTTTGTATTAAAGCCCACCGAAAGCTCGACGAATAAATTAATTAACAGAATTATATTTAGATTCTAATTTTACACTGATGCAAAATCTTCCCATAAATGATGTTTTAAATACAATAAAAAAAACGTTAAATGAGCATAACCGTGTTGTTCTACAGGCTCCTCCCGGCGCGGGTAAGACAACCGCGGTACCACTTGCGTTACTTAATCAGGCCTGGCTTGAAGGTAAACAAATTATAATGCTTGAGCCCCGACGCCTGGCTGCACGTAATGCAGCTTCGCGAATGGCTTTTCTAATTAATGAAAAAGTTGGTGAAACTGTTGGTTACCAGATCAGACAAGATAATTGTTTTGGTAAAAAAACCAGAATACTGGTGGTTACAGAAGGTATTCTTACTAGAAAGTTACAGGCCGATCCTGAATTAGCTAACACGGCGTTAGTCATCTTTGACGAGTTTCACGAAAGAAGTTTACATGGAGACCTGTCATTGGCTCTGTGCTTGCAAAGTCAGCAGGTATTGAATGAATCATTAAAAATACTGGTGATGTCAGCAACACTTAATACGCAGGGGGTTGCTAAGTTACTAGAAAATGCGCCAGTTATTGAAAGCCAGGGAAGAAGTTTTCCAGTTGATGATGTTTACCTTGAAAAACCTTTAATGCAAACAGGTAATGCTTATAATAATAACCAACTGCTTATTAATGAATTGATTCGGTTGATTAAAAAAGTCATCTCCGATCACCAGGGAAGTTGTCTGGTTTTTTTACCGGGTGTAAAAGAAATCAATCAGTTATCAGCTAAGCTGAATAAATATATTAAAGATGACAAAATCTATAACATTAAAATCGCTCCATTACACGCAAGTTTAAGCAAACAGCATCAGGACCAGGCAATCGAACCTCCAAAAGGAGATATTAGAAAAATTGTATTAGCGACCAATATTGCTGAAACCAGCTTAACTATTGAAGGCATACATTGTGTGGTTGATTCTGGTTTGCAACGAATTCTTGAGTACAGTCCTTCTTCGGCAATGAATACGTTAAATACACGGTTTATTTCAGAGGATTCTGCTGCACAACGCAGTGGTCGAGGAGGCAGGTTAGCTGCTGGCGTCTGTTATCGTTTATGGACAGAGCATCAACAGCAACGTTTACAAAAACATTCAGAGGCTGAAATCTTACACAGTGATTTATCGAGCCTGGTTCTTGAGTTAGCAAAATGGGGTGTACAGGATGTCGATGAATTACAGTGGATGGATGTGCCACCTGCGAGTTCTGTTTCGCAGGCAAAAAAAATACTGAAACAGCTTGGCGCACTTGATGTGAATAACAAGATTACCCTCCATGGTTCGAAAATGTTAAATATGGGTGTGCATCCGCGACTAGCTCATATGATGTTAAAGTCGAGCACATTAAATCAGCATTATCATGCTTGTCTTATCGCAAGTTTATTGACTGAAAAAGATTTGTTTACGCATGTGGCCGATAAAAGCACAGATATTACTGATCGTATAAAAGCTCTACTTGAGCCTGTAACTTCGCAAAAAAAACAGTTTGGCGTAGATTATTTGCAATGCAAGCGCATTGAACAATCTGCAAAAGATTTTTTAAAACGTCTAGGAGGGTTTAAAAAAGGTGTTTTGGAAGATTCAGTTAATATTGAATATAGTGGGGTTTTACTGGGCTATGCATACCCTGACAGGATTGCTAAACAACGTAAGATTAATGAGGCGCGATATCTGTTGAGCAATGGGAAGGGTGCGAGTATTCCAGAGCATCTTCAGCAGCATCTTTATGAATTTCTAGTTATCGCAAATCTTGATGGTAGACAGACAAATGCAGATGCTCGAATCTATTTGTCGGCAGATATAACGCAATTACAACTCAACGAATATTTTTCAGAATTAATCAAAGTTGATGAAGATATTAGCTGGAATGAAAGTGTGCAGAGGGTTGAAGCTAAAATTACAGAATCAATTGGTAAGCTTGTTATTAATCAGAAACTTTCGGTCTCAGCCAATAGAAAAAATGTACAGCAATGTCTTATTGCAGAAATTTATAAGGCAGGTTTACAGTGTTTGAACTGGTCACCCCAGGCAACGAGTCTTAAGAATCGAGTTGTTTTTATTCGTCATCAGCTGGCATCAAATCATATAAATCTAAAAAAAACCTGTATAGATTTACCCGATTTTTCTGACGGTTATTTACTAAACAATTTGTCTGAATTTCTGTTACCACATTTAAATAATGAGAATAGCTTAAAGAATTGTCAGAAAATAAATTTATTAACATTGCTTGAGGCTCAGTTGAGTTGGGATCAAAAGCAGCTGATAGACACGCTCGCACCAGAGAAAGTAAAAGTTCCAAGCGGTTCATTTATTAAAATTGATTATACAGATCCGCTTCAACCCGTGCTGGCGGTAAGGTTACAGGAAGTATTTGGAATGTATGAGAGCCCGGTTATTTTAGACGGGGAGTGTAAATTAATGATGCATTTATTGTCGCCTGCAAATCGTCCTGTGCAGGTTACACAGGATTTAAATAGTTTCTGGAAATCTGCCTATCACGACGTAAAAAAAGAATTGCGTGGAAAATACAAACGGCATTATTGGCCAGATGACCCACTTGTGGCAGAAGCGACCAGCAAAACTAAAAAGAATATGCACAAGTAATGGAAAACTTACTACATATTTGATAAATTTTAATGAATTTTAATGTCTATTTATCTATTAATATTGAGTGTTATTTATGAATAAAAGTTTTATTACAAATGTCATTGCTGTCGCTATGGTATTCGCTGGTTATGTTTTACAGCTACCTATTGTATTAACTATTGGCCTTTTCGCTTTGTCTGGTGCTGTTACAAACTGGCTTGCGATACACATGTTATTTGAAAAGGTCCCGGGATTATATGGGTCCGGTGTTATTCCTGCTCGCTTCGAGGAGTTTAAGATCGCCATAAAAGATTTAATGATGAAGCAGTTTTTTAGTGATGAAAACATTGATCGTTTTCTTAAAGGCGGTGATGGCAGTCATGATTTTCATCTGGCGCCCGTTATTGAAAAAGTTGATTTATCCTCCTCGTTTGATTCTTTGGTGGAGGTCATAATGCAATCTTCTTTTGGCAGTATGCTGGGAATGTTCGGAGGTGTTGAAGCCCTTACCCCATTAAAAGAACCGTTTATTGAAAACATGAAAAAATCGTTGATTGATATGACACAGCAAGATAGTTTTCAGGAATTGTTAAGAGAAGAAATAGAAAAGCCGGATGTGCTTTCAGATATTAAACAGAATATTGAGAGTATTGTCGAGTCACGCTTAAATGAATTAACGCCGCAACTTGTAAAAGAAATTATTCAGGAGATGATAAAGAAACATCTTGGTTGGCTGGTTGTATGGGGTGGTGTGTTTGGTGGTCTAATCGGTTTTATATCGGCTATGGTTTTGTAGGTGCTGCAGATATTAAGATTTAATCAAGTTTAATCTGAATGTCTTTTAATGTCGTTAATGTAGTTCATAAACTGACTGCATTTTTCTAGAACTGATGCTATTTGCGGTGCAAGCACCTCAGTAGGTACGGGCTTGGATTGTAAAGTGTTTTGTAACGTTAAAGTTTCAGCATGAAGAGAAGTGGCGCCAACGGCGCTAGCAGATCCGGAAAGTTTATGAATTAATTCATAAAGTTTAGTGTGGTTATCGGTTGAATGACAGGCTTTTATACCGCTTTCGCATTCAGGTATTGATTTGATAAAGTCTTCGAGTAATTCTTTTGCTACGGCTTTATCACCGCCTACTGTCTGTACAGCAGTATCAAAATCATAAATTGACAGGTTTTTGTTTGTCTGTTTCGTTTCACTGGGCTCTGATTTTTTTTGTATGTCAGATGCAGGTCCGCACCATTTATTAATTATAGAAAAGAGTTGCTCAGGTTTATAGGGTTTCGCTAACAAGTCATTCATGCCTGCCTCAATGGCCTCTCTTCTTACATCAGAAAAAGCATGGGCAGTTAGTGCAATAATAGGTGTGTGACTGGCATCTGTTTTAGATTGACGTATTCTTCTTGTTGCCTCCATGCCACTCATTTCAGGCATTTCTAGATCCATTAAGATAAGATCGAATCTCTCAGAGCTGATAGCAGTTATAGCTTCTGAACCGCTTTTAGCAGTACATACAATTGCACCTTCATTAGATAAAAGAGTGGTGGCAACTTTCAGGTTAATGTTGTTGTCATCCACTACCAGTATTTTCATCTTGTTAAGCAAATGTCTAATTGTTTTTTCTGTATTTATTGAGACTTGTTTCGGTTGATTATTGATTTGTGTGTCATCAAAACCGCTTGAATAATTATCAGATGTGATTTCTTGTGCAGGTGTTTCAAGCTGAAGGGTAATGGAAAAAATAGAGCCTTCGCCTATATGGCTTGAAAGTTTTATTGTGCCACCCATCATATTAACCAGTCGTTGTGTAATTACCAGTCCTAAACCTGTACCACCGTAACGTCGGGTAATTGAACTATCACCCTGTTGAAATGGTTGAAATAAACGCGTTTGTTGTCCAGGGTGTATGCCAATACCGGTATCCTGAACGATTATGCACAGGTTGGTTAATTTCAAATTTTCCGGGTGTTTTATTCGGCGAGTATTGTTGTCGCTATATTCAGCATCGGTACATTTTTTTATGCTGAATGTTATCTGGCCTTTATCGGTAAATTTAATCGCGTTGCCAATTAAATTTGTAAATATCTGTCGTAGTCGTATTGGGTCTCCTAGCAGCAACCTCGGTAAATCATCATCTATAATCGTATTAAACTTAAGTCCTTTGCTTTCTATGCTAGTTGAGTAAAGGGCTCTTATGTCTTCAAGTTCAGTTTGTAGAAAAATATCGGTACGTTCAAGATTTAGTTTTCCCGCTTCGATTTTAGAAAAATCCAGAATGTCGTTAATGATAGCAAGCAGGCTGTCAGTAGATTTGGTAATGTTTCTTACGTAATCCTTCTGAGATTCACTTAGTGTGGTTTTCTCCAATAGACTGGTGAAGCCAATAACACCATTCATAGGGGTTCTTATTTCATGACTCATGATAGCGATGAATTCACTTTTTGCCTGGTTGGCAGTTTCAGCCTGATCTTTTGCAGTTTCAAGTTCTCGGGTTCTATCTATCACTAGGCGTTCTAAATCTTGCTGGTAGTTGTTTAGTTTCTTATCATAGTCCTGAATCTGATCGAGCATACTATTAAAACCATTTACGAGTGTTCCAAGTTCATCGTTGCTGAAGCTTTCTGCGCGAACACTAAAGTCTCGTCTTTTGGCGACGTCTTCCATAGTTTTAAGTAGTCGTTCGACAGGTGCGGAGACAATACGTTGCAGTCGACTCGATAACATAAGGGCAAGCATCATTGAAATTGTGAAAATCCCTAACCCCAGATAGGCCTGTTTTCTGAGAATTTCGTGGGCCATACTCATATCGCCTACGATATAAAAATAACCAATAATCTCGCCGTCAAATATAATAGGCTCATTGATTTTTACATGACCAAATAATAACGACGATGAGGATTTATTTTGAAGAATTTTGTCCTGTTTAGTTTTACTGAGGTTTTTATACTGAGGTGATTTATATTCGGCTAATACATCACTCCCTAAAAGTATGCCGGCCCAGAGAACATTTTTTTGTGAAGAAAGGGTGGCAAGTATTTCGGTTGTCGCTATCTTGTCCTGATAGGTAATTGCAGCACTGCTGTTTGCTCCGAGTATTGTAGCCAATGTGCCAAGGCGGGTGGCTGTATCATCTCTAGCTGAAACCATTTCAATGGCTATAAACAACATGATGCTTAATAATAATACGGCAGCAGCGGTTACCAGAATTATTGCTTCAAGCTTTTTCTTTATTGACGAATTTCGCATTATCATGGCTTTGCCTGTTTGCCAGTGACTTCAGCAAGAATTAATAGTCGGGAACTTATTTCAAGATTTGCTTCACGAGCATGATCAAGATTGATGATTAGTTGGGTCTTGCCCTTTTTGCGATTAAACTGAATAATGCCACCATTTTTGACAAAGCCTGGTAAATCACTAACAGTGAGTATTGATTTTCCTTTAAGTTTTTTTATGGTTTTTTTAAATCGTTTTTTTTCTGATTTTGCAATATATAGCATGTGGCAGTTTTTTGCAGATTGATTTTTATTTAATGATTTAATTTCAACCTGTCTATTTTTTATAATTTTTCCGCTAAGCCTTTTTAAATCAAAGCCCGCTTCGAGTTTACCTATGGTGCACAATAATAAGGTGCTATTTTCTGCTAATGCTGTTTCTGGCCAGTTGGTAAATTTTGCAAAATTATAAATGAAGGCAGCTTTAAAAAGAGATTCGTCAGTCTCATTTGAAACGTTCGGTCTAGCATGTGCGCTCGTGCAGGCAATCAGCATTAAGGTGCCGATAATAAGTGTAATAAAAAGTCGGGATATGATATGGCTCAATGTAATCCTCGCGGATAATCATCTGCCCGAAGGATACCAGCAAACATTAGGCTGCATGCGCATATAGCAGATGCATTACACTCAATTTTAATTGTATATTTTATGCTCTTCATTTTAATAGTTATTAGTCTGCCCGTTAGCATTCCTGACTTTTCATAAATCCTGTTGTGTAATATGTGTAAATTGAATACACATTAAAAAAATGATGCGTATGAGTTTCCATTTCATAATTAACAATCTTCCTGATTTATATTAAAATTTATATCGTATTTCTGCATAAGCATTACGCTCAGGCAGTGGTAAATCATTAGGTATAGAACGGCCGGTAAACTCATATGCTTCCGTATCAAATAAATTGCGCACGGATGCTGCAAATTCCAAGTTATCGTTTGCCGCATAACGCAGTGTGGTATCCGTCATAAAATAGGCATCAACGGGTTGACGTAAATCCGGGTTGCTACCACTGATATTGCGAGGGCGTTCGCCGATCCAGCTGCTTTGAATATTCCAAATCCATTTTGGTAGAAAGCTCCAGTCGGCCCGCAGGTATGCGTCCTGATCAGGTTCAACATATGAGCGGAAATTATTATCATCCTGGTCTCGTGCTGTATAGTTTACATACAGGTTGATGTTGTTTGAAGCCTGCCAGCGAGCTTCCAGCTCAATGCCTCGAATACTGTGATCACCGCCATTTTCGAATTGACCTGTTAAGGTATTATTATTAATTATATCGGTGAGCTGGAAATAATAAAAGTTGACGTCGAGCTGTAAATTTTTATGTGCAGCATAGGAAAAAGCTAAATCCAGCGTTTCCGAGCGTTCTGGATCAAGGTCCGGATTGGGTGTTGTGAAAGAGGTTTCATCAAATAATTCACGGTATGAGGGTGGGCGAAATGCCTGTCCATACATTAATTTGGTGGTTAGCTTAGCGGTACTTTGCCAGACTAAAGCTAACCGTGGATTAAATGTGTCGCCAAAATCAGAGTAATCGTCATAACGAGCTCCCGCGGTTAGTTCGACGGTACTAGAGATGGTCCAGATATCCTGCAAATAAATATGCGTAATTTTGCGTTCATTTTCAGGTGCAAATGCGTAGGGGCTGTCTGAGATATCTACCAGTGGAGAGCCAGGTGAAATGGTGTTGCCATCAGGTCCGGTACCAAAGTTAACCATGTGCATTATAGAATATAAATCCTGCAGGGTATAACCTGCACCCAACCGTATGGAGTGATCTTTAAAGCCGGAGTAGAGTGTACTGGCTTCAAAAACAATTCGACGCTCTTCCGATTTTTGCTTGTTAATTTGTCCATCTGGATATATTCCTCCACTGCCATCATCAAATCCCGGTGGCCGCTCCTGAAAACCGATACCAGATGCGTAGTCGTATTGCTGAAAGCGTAATTCAATATCAAGTTCCCAGTATTCACTCAAATCGCTGTCGTTATAAAGGAAATCAATATTTATACGGCGGTCATTCGCTTTGGTGACCGGGTCGAGTACACCGGCACCTGTAAGTCCTATTTCAAGATCACTGCTACGCATATAAGCCGTATTTAATCGCCAGTTGTTTTTTGCAACTGAGAAGCGGATATCCTCATTTCGCCAGCCATATTGAGCATTACCAGGAGCATAAGATACAGTGCTACCGGTTGAATTATCACTTGATGTTTGAGCGTCTACTTCGATCAATGGATTATATCCATCGGTTTCAAAAATATTGGCCGTCAGGTTAATACTGTACCCAGAGTAACTGTCACCATGTTCAAGCCAGGCCGATTTGTTGTTGAAGCTGCCTGCACGCGCTCCAAACTCAGAGTGTTCGACACTGGCGGCCGTTTTGGTGATGACATTAATCACACCGGCAGATGCATCAGCCCCAAATAGCGCTGAACCAGGGCCACGGATAATTTCAACTCGCTCAATAGCGCTGGCGGGAAGGCCTTTCCAGAATATGCCAAAATTCCAGAATAAATCCCTCATGGAATTACCGTCTATCATTATCAGGGTCTGGGTGCCCTTGGCTCCGCGAAACTGAACAATAGGGCGGTTACCAAACTGGCTTATTCGAATATGCACACCGGGTACGCCTTCCAGTACCTCAACCAGATTAGTGGCGCCGGTGGCTTTAATATCCTCCTCGGTTATCAGGGTGACGACAGCGGGTGCCTTGGTGGTCGTTTGTTTAGAGGCAGTCGCAATAGTGGTCTCGAGGCTGACAAGGTCTTCCAGACTGAGTGAAATAAAGTGATTAAATCTATCATCTCTATCATTTTTAGCAAATGCGCTGTGGCATATACCGAGCATCAAGACCAGTAGCAATGAAGATTTACCGTGGTGTACAGATTTTAAAAATTCAAATGGCTTATTGTGAATCATGGGGAATATATAATTTAATCGAAGCGTCCAACATTAAAACTCTATTACGGTAAAAGGCTCTACATTGAGGTTCGCCGGGTGATTTATTAATAAATGCTGCTATCACTTATATACCTGTATTTTTTATGACATAAAGTGTAGCTCAAATATTGCTAATGGGGTAGCACCCTAAGTGATTATTATGTATCTAGTTTAGTAAACGAAATTTAATCTGATCTGAGTTGTGAAACTGTCTGAAATATAAGATACATACTCTATATCATCAAAGTTCATTTCGAGTTTTAATCTGTCGTCTAAAAACCTCAATATCTGTAGTAGGTAATTTGCAGGCACCCTGCTCACATACATAAGCTGTCGTTTTGCCTTTAAAGGCGCGCTTGCCCTCGGCAATTTTGATGGTATTAGATTGAGTAGCAAGGTCCTTGCCTTCTGCCATAATTGATATAATACGATTGGGTGAAAATTGATCACGAAGTGCATTAATAAATGGGGTGGCTGAAGCTTTATTATTTTCAGCTGTGATAATGATAATCTCCCTGGCGCTACCAAAATAAAAATCTAACGCAACTAACATTTTAGAAAGTGCCATGGGTGTTTCATTTAAGATTGGCGAGAATGCTTTAAATGTATTTTCTGCACGGGTTCTATAAGCTTGTTTAGATGTGAATTCGCTAAGGCGAAGTAAATTTAGCACCTGTACAGAATTGCCGGTAGGCTCGGCACTATCAAAACTTGGTTTTTCACGCGATAGTAATTTTTCATGATCATTTGCGGTTAAATAAAAGCCACCAGATTTTTTATCTTCAAACTGTTGCTCTAAAACTGCATCTAGCTCAATCGCCTTTTTTATCCATTGAATATCATAAGTAGCCTCATAAACATCTAGTAAACCTGCTATTAAAAATGTGTAATCATCGAGGTAGGCATTATGTGATGCCACATTATCTTTAAAGCTTCTGTACAGTCGCCCATTTTTGTAAAGATTATTAAGAATAAAGTGTGCGCTTGAAACTGCCTGATTAATATATTCCTTGTTATCTAATATCAACCCCGCCTTAGCGAAAGCGCTAATCATTAGCCCATTCCAGGCGGTTATTATTTTTTCATCTCTTAATGGTGCAGGGCGTTTTTTACGTTGTTTGTAGAGTAAGCTTCTGGATTTGGAGATAATACTCTGAACCGTGTTTTTGTCGAGTTGTCTAGTCTTGCAGAATTCGTCTAACGATTTAGGTGTATTCAGAATATTGCGACTTTCAAAATTTCCATGCTGACTTACCCCATAGTACTCGCTAAAAATACTGTAATTTTCCTCACCTAATAAGTTGAGTAAGTCTTTTGCATCCCAGGTGAAAAAATAACCTTCTTCTGTTTCTCCATCTGGGTTATGGCTATCCGCATCTGTCGCAGAATAAAAGCCAGCCTGCTGTGAAGTCATTTCACGCATAATATATTGCAGAATCTCATTCGTTATGCGTTTAAAGTTTTCGTTTTTGGTCAGTTGATAGGCTTCAAGATAATCAACGCTTAACAGTGCGTTGTCATAAAGCATTTTTTCAAAGTGTGGTACCAGCCATTCGTTATCAATGGCGTAGCGATGAAACCCACCGCCAATCTGGTCATATATTCCGCCGCCGGCCATTTTGTTAAGGGTGGTATTTACAATTTTTAAAAGCTCTTTATCGCCACTGCGTTGATACTGGCGCAGTAAAAACTGAAAGGGTGTAGTATTTGGGAATTTAGGTGCTTCACCCACGCCCCCATTGAAGATGTCAAAATTTTGCTTATAGTATGCTGCTGCCAGATTTAGTATCTGTGGATCAGGGATTTTAGAACCGGCTACAGGTATTAAGCTGGCTTTGATTGCACCGACAAGGCTCTGACTGGCAGATACTATTTCCTGGGGCTGAACTTCATAAATAAGTTTAAGTTTTGTGAGTAGTGTCAGTAGGCCCATATTTGCACCCCGATCACCATCTCTGGCGGGAAAATATGTGCCACCATAAAAGGGTTCTTTTTGTGGGGTTAACCAGACATTCATGGGCCAGCCACCATTCAGCCCAAGAGCATGCAGAGCAGCCATATAGATTGCGTCTATATCCGGGCGCTCTTCACGATCGACTTTTATTGCAATATAGTTTTCATTAATAAAGGTGGCGATTTCCAGGTCTTCAAAAGACTCTTCTTCCATAACGTGGCACCAGTGACAGGTAGAATAACCTACGCTTAGAAAAATTGGGCGATTAAGTCTGGCAGCGGTAGAAAAGGCTTCATCTCCCCATGGGTACCAGTTAACCGGGTTATGGGCATGTTGTAAAAGGTAGGGGCTGGATTGTAGAAATAGCCGGTTAGTGTATTTTGCACTGCCATCAGTGGACAGGTGTTTTGTTCTGGGTTTATATTGGTCGCCACGTTGTAAGCGCATTTTTTTTATTTGGGCGAGAATTTGCCCATTAAACTCTTCAGCACCGGGAGGGGTGTTATCAACTCGCTGTGTTTTTACAGAGCCATAGACGCATTGTAAGCTTATGCTTACCAGCAATAGAACTAATAAATATAGCCTGTTATGTCGTTTCATTTTAAATGTATTCATAGGTTGATTTTATGAGATGTATTTTAGCGTAAATAGTTTAATCTGTTTGACTAATATTTGGTAGAAGAGACACCGTTGTGTTGGTTCGAGGCTAGTAAATAGTGTATGCTGAAGGATCCAGTAGAGTGATTTACTACCGTATTTTTTTAAATAAAAGGGTGATTGAAATGACACGTATAAGTAAGTTTTTACTGCTTATTATTCTTTTGGATGTTTGCGGATTTGCAAATGTCTTTGCCAAATCTGCTGATGATGGCTTTAGTGAAGTAGAAATTAAAACCATTAAACTCGGTCATGGGATTTATATGTTAATGGGCCGGGGTGGTAATATAGCTATTTCTGTGGGCGAGGATGGGGTATTTATGATTGATGATCAATTTGCGCCATTAACGCCAAAAATCAAGAAAGCGATTTCGGATGTATCCGCTAAGCCTGTGCGTTTTATGATTAACACTCACTGGCATTATGATCATACGGGTGGTAATGAAAACCTTGGAAAAGATGGAGTCGTAATTGTAGCCCACGATAATGTTTATAAACGCATGAGTAAAGATGGCTTTATAGAGGCATTTAACAAAAAAGTACCCGCAGCCCCTAAAGTGGCTCTACCGGTTATTACGTTTAATGATGAGGTGACTTTTCATTTCAATAACTTGCAAATAGAAGTGGTTCATCGTAAAAATGCGCATACCGATGGAGATAGTATGGTGTTTTTTAAATCAGCAAATGTTATCCACATGGGAGATACATTTTTTAATAACATGTACCCATTTATTGATGCCTCAAGCGAGGGTAGTATTGATGGTATAATTGACTCAGCAAATTATGTGCTCAAGATTGTTGATGATAAAACAAAAATAATACCTGGACATGGGCCCTTAGGTGATAAAAAGGCTTTACTGGAATATCGGGATATGCTGGTAACTTTAAAAACGCGTATGCAGAAGTTGATGGATGATGGAAAATCAATGGATCAGATAATAGCTGCAAAGCCCACGGCTGATTTTGATGAGAAATGGGGTAAGGGATTTTTAAAGCCCGAAGTATTTGTAAAAATACTAAACACGGTAATGCCATAAATCATTTATTATTTTTATGTATTTTCTCGCATTATGAAAAACCATTTACTCGATTCAGTAAACACTGTGCAAACACCGGAAGGGATAGATATTTATCTGAGGGTTGCTGGAGTGTGGCCGCGCAGTATCGCATGGATAATTGATTTATTAATCCGTGGTTTTATATACATTGTTCTAGCCTTTTTTTTAACTAAGTTAGGTGACTTTGGAACAGGCTTAATGCTCATTGGTTTATTTTTTATTGAATGGTTTTACCCGGTTTTTTTTGAAGTGCATAATAAAGGAATGACACCAGGTAAAAAATATTTAAAATTACAGGTGTTGAATAGTGATGGTACACCAATAGGCTGGTCGCCATCATTGTTACGAAACATTTTAAGGACCGTTGATTTTTTACCCTTCTTTTATGGGTTCGGTTTTATTAGCATGCTAATGAATGATAAGTTTCAAAGGTTGGGGGATTTGGCTGCGGATACAATTGTTGTTTATTACCAGGATTCTGTAACAGGATATTCTGATAAGAATAAATCAGTACCGGAGCGCCCACACATTAATGCGGATTTCAATTTAAATCTTAAAGAGCAGCAGTCGATTATTCGTTATGCAGAACGTGCTGGAGAGTTATCTGAAGCAAGAATGCAGGAGCTGGCTGAAATTTTAAACCCACTTGATACTACAGATCATAAAATGACAAAAGAAAAGCTATTAGGTATAGCGAATGGGTTAACAGGTCAAAAATGAAGCAGGCAGCATTTGAAAAAAAATATTCAGCACTCTGGAGTTATCTGGAAGAAAGCCTTTTAAGTGAAAGTCAAACATCATCTTCAACCAATAATGAAATGTTAGATAAAGACTTTTCAGCGCATAAATTTCCCGAATATTATCGTTTGTTATGTCATCATCTGTCTCTCGCTCGTTCTCGTCATTATAGCCCACTGCTGGTTGATCGACTTGAAAAGCTGGTAATTCAATCACACCAGGTTTTTTATAAACGTAAATCACATATGCTTTCATCTGTGCTTATCTATTTTACTTCAGGTTTTGCAAAGGCGGTAAGAAATGAATGGCGCTGGGTAGCATTATCCTCAGTTATTTTTTTTGGTACCTTATCTGCCATGATTATAACCGTGCAACTATATCCTGATATGGTTTACACGGTTATTCCCGCTGAGCAACTTGCGCAAATGGAATCCATGTATGATCCATCTCAGGATAAAATTGGACGCGACAGAAATGCCGGTACAGATTTTCAGATGTTTGGATTTTATATTTTTAATAATACCGGTATCGGTCTGAAAACTTTTGCCAGCGGATTACTGCTGGGGATTGGTACTATCATCACCCTTTTATTTAATGGACTTAATATTGGCGGTGTTGCCGGCTATTTAACTTATATTGGCTACGGAGCTACATTCTGGCCGTTTGTGTCAGGTCATAGTGCGCTTGAGTTAAGTGCGATAGTTTTGTCCGGTGCGGCCGGATTTAAACTGGGTTTTTCAATTATTAATCCTGGACGAAAAAGTCGAATACTCTCCCTGAGAGATAATGCAAAACAGGCGGTATACATGATGTATGGCGTTGCTTGTATGTTTATTATGGCGGCTTTTATTGAGGCTTACTGGTCTTCCATGACAGATGTGCCATCGGTAATTAAATATAGTGTCGGTATTATAAACTGGGTGTTACTTATTTCATATTTCGTTTTCGCTGGTCGACGTTATGCAGCTAGATAAAATTATTATTGAACTAAGACAACGTTCACCCTGGGAAGCAATGGATCTGGGTGTAATGCTGATGCGCAGGTTATGGCCGGTGATATTTGTTCCTTGGTTGATAATGATGTCGCTAGTTCTGGCTTTTGTGTTGTTTGCTCAGGTGCAGGGGTTTATGTATTTTGGTGGTTTTTTTATGTGGCTTATTAAACCACTTTACGAAAGTATGATTTTATTTATTATCAGCCGTGGTGTTTTTGGTGAATACTTAACATCTGCGCAAGTATATTCTTCAATGGGTAAATGGCTGAAAACCGGTTTATTAACAACATTTTTATACTGGAGGGTATCACCATCACGTTCATTTAATATGCCTGTTAATTTACTTGAAGGATTAAGTGGCTCTAAACGCCGTCAACGTCTTGAGTCTTTACATCGGGTGAAAGGTTCACATTCAACCTGGTTGACTGTGATTGGAGTGCATTTTGAATATGTCGTCGGATTAACCTTATATGTTTTAGTATTTTTTATTGCTCCCGCATTTGCGACAGATTATATGGCGTCAATGATTGAAAACCCGGATGATCAGTTAATCTGGTTTTTTATTGGTTCAGTTATTTACGCCATCACATTATTTATACTGGAACCGTTTTACGTGGCTGCTGGTTTTATGCTTTATCTAAATCGAAGAACACAGCTGGAAGGCTGGGATGTGGAGCTTGAATTTAGAAATATCGCGCAACGTATTAATGAAGAGAACACAGTTGTTGATAATGGTGTACAGCCATGAAGTTTGATTCAAATTATTCAAGAGTTCACTCAAAACGTAATAAGATCACTATATATGCACTAAAATTTTGTATTCTATGTGTCTTGATTAAACCTGCCATTGCAGATGATAGTGAAATAGACAAATCAGTAAATACACGGCCTGGGCTGTCCCATCAAAGAAAAGATATAAATGAGTCTGAAGGAATAATAAGAGATATAATTTCAAAGCAGCCATTTGTTAATGTGCAGGAAGAAACTGTCTGGGATTTTGCTGAAAATAATCAGCAGGAAGATGAACCGTTAGATGACCAACTGGATATGAACTGGTTAACAGGCTTTGTTGCATTTATCTCTATGATAATAGAGGCAGCGTTATGGCTTGCCCCACTACTGGCTGTATTTTATCTTTATCGTTACCGAGAATACTGGCTAAGATTAATTAAGGGAGAACCTTTAAGAACAGAAGAAATACTTTTACCTGAAACCTTATTTGGTCTTGACGTTAAACGAGATAGTTTGCCTGATGATATAGAGAGCGCAGCACGTCAGTTTTGGAAGAACAATCAACCCCGAGAAGCTGTAAGTTTATTGTACAGGGGGGCTATTGTGGTGCTGTTTGAGCGTTATCGATTTGAACTACCTTCGGGGGCAACAGAGCAGGACTGTATTCGCTATATTGAAAACCAGCATAAAGCAGATAATAAAAATAATGATAATGCAGAACTGCGTATTGAACGTTTCAAGGAGATTACTAGTACCTGGATTGCAGTTGCTTATGCTCACCGTTTACCGGATGATGAAATTTTTTATGAAATATGTGAGCAATGGAATAAGATTTTTTTCGTCAATGACGATATTTCTAATAAGGTAAAATCCTAGTGCTTACCAACAGTAAAAAAATTAGCACTGATAATGTGATTTATAGTCTTGTGTTTATTGCTATTGTGATTTTTGGGTATTGGCTTTATACAAAACTAGAATATCACACGATAGAGAAGGATCAGGGCTACCAGGGAGAAGCTAAATTTAATGATTATCTGGCCGCTGAATTTTATCTTTTAAGTATGGGGCAGAACGCGAAAAAAATAAAACTGTTTACAGATAAGCAAGTTGAGTTAAATAATAATGACACGTTATTTATTCCGAGTACACGTATAGCCTTTGATGCACGTAGATCAGCCGAAATAATTAACTGGGTGAAAACTGGCGGGCACTTAATCATCACCGGGCGCGTAGAAACTGAAGATAATGTAAGCCAGCGCGATCATATATTAGAAAGCATCGGTTTGTACATAAAACGACAATCTTTGAGTGAAAGTTCTACGCAAAATGAAACACCGGTAAATGTTGTTACCATAGGTGATGACTTTTTAACTGTTGATTTTGATGATTATCTGGTGATATCTAGAACTGCACAATTTGAATCTGAAGTGGTCTGGTCAATAGAAGATGAGGACAGAATCCATGGTTTACAAATTGTACTTGGTAAAGGCCGCGTAACTCTTTTATCAGAGATGCGTTCATTTAAAAATGAGTATATAAGTAGCTACGATCATGCGGCATTTTTGTTTTTTCTGAGCGGCACACAGCTGAATAAAGGTGAGCCGGGAATATTTTACTATTCACTATTCGAAGATCAAATATCTCTTTTAGAATGGCTGTGGATAAATGCACATCTTTTTATGTTATCTTTTATCACCTTTTTAATCTTTATACTGTGGATGCTTGTACCTCGCTTTGGCCCATTAATTAATGTGCAGTTACCCAATCGGCGACAGTTTTTAGATCATCTTACTGCGTCGGGTAATTATCATTGGCGGCAGAGTGATTACTCTCGTTTACTTATGGATGTTAGAAAACAGTTGAGTCACTCTATAAAAATTAAATATCCTGAGTGGACAGTTTTAAACAAGCGGGACCAGCTTGTGCATCTCGCTGATATTAGTCAAATAGAAGTACCCATTATTGAAAATGCGTTGTTTAATACAGATATTCAAAAAGTCGATGATTTTATTGTCAAAATTAAAGTACTGGAAAAATTGAGGAAAAGTTTATGAGTCAAGATGATTTAAAGCAACCAGGTGAGAATAAAGCGGATGACTCGCAATATATTCAACAATTAAAAGAACAGATTAATAGTGTGTTTATAGGTCAACAACAAGTGGTAGAGCAGGTAATGATTGCCATGTTAGCGGCTGGACATGTTTTAATTGAAGGCGTTCCAGGTCTGGGTAAAACATTGTTAGTACGTCTGTTAGCTAAATCAATTAGTGGAGAGTATGCACGTATTCAGTTTACCCCGGATTTAATGCCCAGTGATATCACCGGTCATGTAATGTTTGATAATGATGCCAATAAATTTCGCATACGTCGAGGTCCGGTTTTTACAAACTTATTACTTGCAGATGAAATTAATCGTGCACCAGCTAAAACCCAATCGGCATTATTAGAAGTAATGCAGGAACATCAGGTAACGCTTGAAGGTAAAGCGCTGGCTGTACCAGAACCCTATCTTGTGATGGCAACACAAAACCCTTTGGAACAGGAGGGGACCTATCCATTGCCTGAGGCTCAACTTGACAGATTTATTATAAAAATAAAAATTGACTATCCTGATTCTGAAAACGAACATCAGATGATATTGGCAGTAACCAACAATCAGGTGGGTGACCGTTTTTCAATAGATAATGTAACACAACAGTTTTCACCAGAAGATATAGTTCGCTTACAAAAATGTGTAACACTGGTAGCAGTGGATGAAGAAGTTTCAGCATACGCAGTCGCTATTGTTAGAAAAACCAGAGACTGGCCAGGCATATCTAACGGTGCAGGCCCCAGGGGCGGGATAGCTATTTTGCGCTGTGCCCGTGCCCGTGCATTTATGCATGGACGTGATTTTGTTACACCCGATGATATTAAACAGGTTTCACTGCCGGTGTTACGTCATCGTATTATTCTATCACCAGAAATGGAGCTTGAAGGAATGGATGCTGATCGAGTTATCGCTGCTTTATTAGATAAAGTACAGGCACCCAGAAAATAAAGTTAGATTATTAATCATGAAAATATTTAACTTTACACCTGCAAAACGATTATTGTATTTTGTTATTGCTTTAACATTGTTGGCACTTGTTCCCAGTATTTGGATAAGTCTAGAGGACTACTGGTTTATGGCAATGTATGCAGTAGTGATTCTGGCGTTAATTGATTTATGGTGGTTGTTTAAAACACCAGTCGTTGATATAAAAAGAGATTTACCCGCTGCATTCTCGGTAGGTGTAGTTCATGAGGTTAAATTGTCGGTTAAAAATATAGCAAATCGAAATATTGTAATAGATGTTTATGATCATTTTCCTCAGCAGGCGGATGTTAATGGCATGCCAAGAAGGCTGTTGCTAGATGCAGATGAAAGCGCGCAATTAAGTTATTATTTAAAACCTTTATTGCGAGGTGATTTAAAACTAAAGCAGGTCGAGTGTAAAATACTGTCGCCTTTTTTTTTATGGCATCGTAAGTACTTATTAACAGTAGAGAATAATGCAACGGTATATCCTAATTATGCACCGATAATTGAATATGCCTTATTAGCAACAGAAAATCATTTAAGTATGATGGGTATATTAAAGCACCGTAGGCGTGGACAGGGCCTGGATTTTCATCAATTACGGGAATTCAGGGAAGGTGATAGCCTAAAACAGATTGACTGGAAGGCTTCTTCGAGAATGCAAAAAATGATTGCCCGAGAGTATCAGGATGAGCGTGACCAGCAGATTATTGTCATGCTTGATTGTGGTCATCGCATGCTGGCACAGGATGGTGATTTATCACATTTTGATTATAGTCTTAATGCATTATTGTTATTAGCCTATGTGGCTTTAAGGCAGGGCGACTCTATTGGTGTTTCTACTTTTAGTAATGACAGTTCACGCTGGGTTAGGCCGGTTAAAGGTGTAACAAATATCAATATTTTACTAAATGGTATTTATGACTTACAACCGGGTTCAGCGGCGCCTGATTATTCATCCGGTTCACGTGATTTAATTCTTCGCCAGCGTAAACGCTCATTGGTGTTGGTACTTACAAATTTACGTGATGATGATTGTGATGATTTAAAATCGGCAGTGCTGTTACTTAAAAAATATCATAAGGTTGTTGTTGCTAGCTTACAGGAGCAGGCATTGGTCGATAAATTACAGCAACCCGTTGTTAATCTGGATGATGCCCTGACTGTGGCAGCAACACATTCTTATCAGCTAAAACGTGATTTGCTGGTAAAACAGCTACGTAATAGCGGTATTAATACCCTGGATGTATTGCCACAACAACTGGCCCTTTCTCTCACAAATACCTATCTGGATTTAAAATCTTCAGGTCAGATTTAAGAGATGATGCATCTCTGCTGCAATTATCATTTGTGTAAGCATAATTATCTTTCAAATCTAGTGTTCAATCCTCTGCTATGTTGTAAAATTCAGTTATGAATATTTCAAATGAATCACAACAAATTGGTTGGTCACAGATTATCAGTACTGCAAAAAACTATAAAAGTAGTTTGTGGCAGGCTAACCTGATTGCAATTCTGGCGGCTGTATTAAGTGCACCTGTTCCTATGTTGATGCCTTTGCTGGTCGATGAAGTTCTGCTTAATAAACCCGGGTTTTTAGTGGCGGGTGTTGATGCTGTTTTTCCACAGAGTTGGTTGGGTCCGGCATTTTATATTGTCAGCATCATGTTCTTAACCATTACCCTGCGTTTGCTCTCTATGTTACTGGCGGTTTACCAGACATTTAAATTTACTCAAATCGCCAAAGAAATCACCTATCAAATTCGTGTAAAACTGTTAACTAAACTTCAGTTTATTTCTATGGCCGAGTATGAAACCTTAGGTAGTGGAACTGTAGCATCTCATCTGGTGACCGATGTAGAGGCTGTTGATGCATTTATTGGTAGTGCACTGAGTAAGTTTATAGTTGCACTGTTATCCATTGTTGGTGTTGCAATTATTTTACTGTTGATACATTGGCAATTAGCACTGTTTATTCTGGTTATGAATCCACTCGTAATTTACTTCACTACCATTTTGGGACGTAAAGTTAAACGTTTAAAAAGTCGTGAAAATTCTGCCTTTGAAATATTTCAACAATCATTAAGTGAAACCCTCGATGGAATTCATCAGATACGCGCGGCGAATCGGGAACGCCATTATTTACAGCGTGTTATAGATAAAGCCCGGGGTATTAAAACCAACTCAGCTACTTTTAGCTGGAAGAGTGATGCTGCGAATCGTGTTTCATTTTTTGTTTTCCTGATGGGGTTTGAGGTTTTTCGCGCAGTAAGCATGCTAATGGTTATTTTCTCTGATTTATCAATCGGGCAGATGTTTGCTGTTTATGCATATTTATGGTTTATGATGGCACCGGTACAGGAAATTCTAAGTATTCAATTCAGTTTTTACTCTGCAAATGCAGCTATTGTCAGGTTAAATAATTTACTTAAACTTGATGTAGAGCCTCAATATCAGCATACAATTAACCCATTTAAAGATAAGCAGACCATTGGTTTAAAAGTCGAAAATATACATTTCAGATATGGTTTGAAAAGCGCTTCGCCGGATACTGAACATGAACCGATCTTAAATGGTTTATCTTTATCAATTAAATCGGGTGAAAAAGTTGCGATTGTCGGCGCAAGTGGTGGAGGAAAATCTACGCTGGTACAAATATTACTGGGTATGTATACCCCGCACCAAGGACAGATATTTTTTGATGATGTAAATATTAAAGAAATTGGTTTAGATATAGTGCGGGAAAATGTAGCTACAGTTTTGCAGCACCCGGCGCTGTTTAATGATACGGTGCGTAATAACATCAGTCTCGGTAAAGATTATAATGATGAAGCGTTATGGAATGCATTGCAGGTTGCCCAGTTAAAATCGACCGTTGAAGATTTGCCAGATAAATTAGATACAATTGTAGGGCACAATGGCGTGCGTTTATCCGGTGGCCAGCGTCAACGACTGGCAGTAGCTCGACTGGTGTTATCACAGCCTAAAATAGTAATCTTAGATGAAGCGACTTCTGCACTGGATACAGAGACAGAATCTAATCTACACCTGGCAATGCGTGATTTTTTAAAAGATCGAACAACATTAATAATTGCACACCGCTTAAGTGCTGTGAAACAGGCTGATAGGGTTTTTGTATTCGAAGGCGGGCAAGTTATTGATGAAGGTGTTCATGATGAAATGGTGCAGCGTGAAGGTGTTTATAAACAACTTTATGGTGGTCATATATAATGGATGGATGTATATCTAACTAGATAATTGAGAGTATTTTTAATATCACTTTTAAAAATTAGCGAGAAGAAATGTCAACTATACGTATAGGCCATGGTTACGATGTTCATGCTTTTGAGGCAGGAGATCATATTGTTCTGGGGGGGGTAAAAATACCTTTCCATAGTCAGTTTAAAGCCCATTCTGATGGAGATGTTTTGCTGCATGCAGTGTGCGATTCCTTGCTTGGGTCTCTGGCGCTGGGTGATATAGGACATCATTTTCCAGATACGGATATAGCTTACAAAGGCATCAATAGCCGGGAATTATTAAAACGTGTTTATAAATTAATCCTAGATAAAGACTTTAATTTAATGAATATTGATGTCACTATAATTGCCGAAGCTCCAAAAATGGCTCCACACATTCTACAAATGCGTACAAATTTAGCAGAAGACCTTCTCAGCGATCTATCTCAGGTAAATATAAAAGCCACCACCACTGAAAAGCTAGGATTTATTGGTCAACAGGAGGGTATAGCGGTGCATTCGGTATGTTTATTGCAAAAAACAGTCTAATTATTGAAAATGATCAAATTTTTTGTAAAAAAGACTAACTTAATGCAAATAATTTTAGATAATCTTATATACTGAAGTTATATTTAAAATGACGTAGTTAAACATAAAGTATATATGCTGATTTATATTCACGGTTTTAATAGTTCTCCAGAATCGTATAAAGCAAGTCTGCTTCAATCCTTTGCGGATAAAATAAATATGCCCGATGTGCTGGAGGTACCAGCATTATCCTACGATCCAGCAATCGCTATGGATCAACTCTTACAGATAGTCAAAAAGTACCAGAGCAACAATGGAATGCGCCCTTTGTGCTTTATTGGCAGTTCACTGGGGGGGTATTACGCAACCTGGCTAGCGGAAAAATTTGAAAGCCGCGTTGTATTAATTAATCCAGTGGTAAAACCAGACGAACTGTTTGAAGATTATCTTGGTTTCAATCGAAATATTTATTCTGGCGAAGAATATTATTTAACCGTGGATCATGTGAAACAATTAGAAAAATACTATGTCAAGGAAATCACCAAACCTGACCGGTATTTACTGATGTTGCAAAGTGGTGATGAAGTACTGGATTATAATCAGGCGCTAGAAAAATACGCGGCTGTACCTTCAATAGTAGAAGAAGGCGGGGGACATGAATTTTCCGAATTTGATCGTCATCTGGAGACGGTACTGGCTTTTTGTGGCATAAACTGTTTAAAAGCATATTCCTAATTTTATACCGGCATCATTTCTGATAATATCCGATTATTCGATTCATACTATCTCTATAAGACAGATATACACCACTAGAAGGAAAAAAAATGTCACTTGGCCCGGTCATGCTTGACCTTGTCGGAACATACATATCCCAGCAGGAAAGGGAAATGCTACTGCACCCGCAAACCGGGGGAGTTATTCTGTTTACGCGTAATTTCGATTCAGTGGAACAAATAACTGCGCTGGTCGCTGAAATACATGAGTTACGCACGCCGCATTTAATAGTAGCGGTAGATCACGAAGGTGGCCGTGTACAGCGTTTTCGTGATGGCTTTACCCATATACCCGCTGCGGCAACTTACGGTGATATTTATAGCAGAGATAAAAACCAGGCTAAGCAATTAGCAAAAGAGTGTGGTTGGTTAATGGCTGCGGAATGTCGTTCAGTGGGTATAGATATGAGTTTTGCGCCAGTATTAGATATAGGAATTGGCCTCAGCGGTGTTATTGGCGATCGGGCATATCACTCCAATCCTGAGACTATTTCTCTGCTTGCCCATGAATTTATGTCTGGTATGCAACAGGCAGGCATGGTCGCTACCGGAAAACATTTTCCCGGACATGGTTCAGTTAAAGAGGATTCTCATATTGCACATCCGCAGGACAAGCGTGCGCTTAATGATATTCTAATGAAAGATGTGATTCCCTTTGAGAGAATGATTCACTATGGTCTGGCTGCAATTATGCCAGCACATGTGGTATATCCAGCAGTAGATGCCAAACCCGCTGGTTACTCAACAATCTGGTTGCAGCAGATTCTACGCCAGCAATTAAATTTTCAGGGTGTCATTTTTAGTGATGATTTAAGTATGGAAGCTGCGGGGGTGGCAGGTGATTTTTCAGCGCGCGCAAATCTTGCATTACAGGCGGGTTGCGATATGGTATTGGTGTGTAATCATTCTGAAGCTGCTCAACAGGTCTTAGAATCCCTGGAAGATTATTCGAATCCAACATCTCAAATACGATTAATCAGAATGCACGGACGTGGTGAAATTAACCGACAGGAATTAATGGCATCCGAAAAATGGCAGACAATTGTTAAAAAAGTAATGCTTCTAGAGGAAGATCGTAATCTTGAACTAGATGTTTAATCAGTAGCATTCAGAAAAACATCTAATTAATTTTTTAAATCACAAAAATATATAACATTATGGAATTATTAAAAGAATTTTTAAGTCAGTTTAATTTGGGCAAAGAATCCTTATGGATTAGTCAGGTTTTTATTGTCGTATTTGCAACGCTGATACTTAGTTTTTTTCAAAAAAGAGCCTTTCAAAAGATCAATAAAAAATTGATTATAACTAAAAATCCCTGGGACGATTTATTAATAGGTGCAGCTTCAGGGCCGGTTAGCTATCTGATATGGCTTTTAGGTATTTTATTTGCTGCAGAAATAGTTCAGTCGAAAAGTCAGGCTGCTATATTCAGTTTTATTGGTCCGGTACGTGATGTGGGTGTAGTTAGTATTTTAATTTATTTTTTGTTGCAATTAATTAAAGGCGCAGAACAGATTCTAATAGAAGGTCATGCTAAGGATAGTGAACAGGATTTTGATAAACATACGGTACAGGCCATCGGTAAACTGGTAAAAATATCGGTGTTTATTACCGGCGGCTTAATTTTGCTGCAAACGCTCGGTTACAGTATTTCAGGTATTCTGGCATTTGGTGGTGTTGGCGGTATTGCTATCGGTTTTGCAGCAAAGGATTTACTGGCAAATTTTTTTGGTGGATTAATGATTTATTTAGATCGGCCATTTAAAGTGGGTGACTGGATTCGTTCAAATGATAAACCAATCGAAGGTACGGTTGAAAATATTGGCTGGCGTTTAACCCGAATTCGTACCTTTGATAAGCGTCCTTTATATGTACCTAACTCTATATTTAACAATATTTCAGTTGAAAACCCATCACGAATGACGAATCGACGCATTAAGGAAACCATGGGTATTCGCTATGATGATGCGCATAAGATGCAAACAATAATAGATCAGGTCAAATCTATGCTACAAAATCATCCTGATATAGATAATGATCAGACTCTAATCGTTAATTTTAATAGTTTTGCAGCCTCATCTATTGATTTTTTCATCTACACTTTTACTAAAACAACTGACTGGATTCAGTTTCATGAAATTAAGCAGGATGTACTTTTAAAAATTGTTGAGATAATTGAAAACAATGGTGCTGAGTTTGCTTTCCCCACATCAACAGTGCATTTGCAATCAATGCCAGAGAAAGAGAAGTATGATTAATGGCTGACAAGTTACTCGTAGTAATAGCAAATGTGGACATAACCCGACCTGCTGAAATATTACCACCTCTGTTACAGGCAACGGTTGCCTCTGCAATGGAGTATGACGTTGAGGTTTTATTTACTGGGCAGGCAGGCCAGTTAGCTATAAAAGGTGAAGCTGAACAACTGGTATTGCAGGAAGATGATAGTAAAAGTGTTTACGATCATATAAAACAGGCGAGAAATGCAGGAGTTGTGTTTAAAGTGTGCACGCCGGCTTTGAAATTCTGGGGGGAAAATATTATTCCGGAAATCGATGAAACCGTCGGTGGTGCCTATATTATTAATGAATCAATGGATGACAGTGTCGTCACCTTTACCTATTAAATGAAAACTTACGAGCAGGCTGAAAAAATATTAAAAGATGCGGAGTTAATTTATAACGCCGAAGATATTAATCAGTCAATTGATACAATAGCGTCACAACTAAACAAACAGTTTAGTCAGATTGCACAACCTATGATTATGCTACCGGTTATGAATGGCGGCCTGATTTTAAGCGGTCATCTTATAACCCGTTTAAATTTCCCAGTAGAAATTGATTACTGTCATGCCACTCGTTACCGCGATAAAACTTCTGGAAGTGAATTACTGTGGAAAGTTAAACCACAAAATTCTCTGACGAACAGAACCGTATTAGTTATCGATGATATTTTTGATGAAGGCCATACACTACAGTCTGTGATTGAATTCTGTAAATCGCAAAATGCAGAAAAAGTACTTTCAGCTGTTCTCATTGAAAAAAATCATCCGCGGCCAAAAGCAAATATCAAAAGTGATTTTATCGGCCTACAGGTTGAAGATCGTTATGTATTTGGGTTTGGTATGGATTACAAGGGTTACCACCGCCAGTTAAATGCCATTTATGCGGTCTCTAAATGAAATTAATTACTTGATAGAATATGAATACATACGATATTAAAACTGCAATTATTGGCGGAACCGGTTTATATCAACTCGATGGCTTCGAAGAGGTTGAACGCATTAATTTACTGACCCAGTGGGGAGCGCCATCGTCAGAAATTATTATTATGAAAGCGGACAATGAGCATATTGCATTTTTAGCTCGCCATGGCCTTCATCATGATATACCTCCGCATAAGGTTAATTACCGGGCAAACCTGTGGGCTTTAAAAGAGTGTGGCGTCAAAACTATTATTGCAGTGGCTGCGGTTGGGGGTATTAGCGAAACAATGTCACCAGAAACACTTGTCATCCCTGATCAAATCATTGATTACACCTATGCGCGTAAACATACCTATTATGAAACTGAGCATAAAAAAGTGGTACACATTGATTTTACTGAGCCTTACAGTCAGGCTCTAAGAGCGAAATTGCTGACAGCCGCACAAAGCCAGTCGATCAACATGATTGATGGAGGTGTTTATGCGGCAACTCAGGGGCCCAGGCTTGAAACGGCGGCTGAAATTCAGAAGTTAAAACGAGATGGTGCCGATATTGTTGGCATGACGGGTATGCCGGAAGCGTCATTAGCCAGGGAAATTGAGCTTGAATATGCCTGTTGTGCACTGGTTGTAAACTGGGGAGCAGGCTGCGCGGGAACCGTTAAAATAGATCATAGTGATATGCAGAAAATTGTTGATTCGGGTATGGTGCAGGTCAAATCTATTCTTAAAAGCTGTGTTTTGCAGCTTTAGGGTAATTATTTTCGCTTGTAAATAGACTGAGAATCCCATTAAATAGAGGGCTCGTAGATCAAAAACTGCCAGTTACCAATCATTTCATGCCCTATTCGGATTAGAGCGTATCAATCAATATCACAATGTTATAAAATACCCGCGCTTTCAAAGACATATAAGGGTAAACAATGTCACGTGCCGATAAGGTTTCAGACGCAAAAGGTCTGACAAAACTAATTTTAACACTCCGTTACCATGAGCAGTCGCGCCAATGGTTTGCGGTTATTTTTGTTCTTATTGTGAGCCTGTTTGGTTCATATAACCCCATGCTATTTATAATTGGCGGTGCCATTGCTGGCGTAGGCGCTGCAGTACGTATGTGGGCATCGGGTTATGTAATGAAAAATAAAGAACTTGCAACCAATGGCCCCTATGCCTATGTGCGTCACCCGTTGTATGTGGGTAACATTCTATTGCTGGTTGGGTTTTCTATTGCTTCAACACAGTGGTGGTCATTTGTGCTGATGGTTGCTTTGCTATGGTTTTATTATCCTCCGACTATTTCATATGAAGATAATAAACTGCGTGACATCTTTGGCGATGAATGGGAAGCCTGGTCAAAAAATATAAATGCATTGATACCCACATTTGGTGCTAAGGCTGGTAGCATGAAAAGTGCCTGGTCATTTAAGAAAAGTTTGATGCAAAATGCAGAGCCAGTCATCGTAGTGTACCTAATTGGCTGCATGTACCTGCTTTATACGCGTTAAATAATGATAGAAAATCTGGATTTTATTTCAGAAAGTGATTTAACCCAGTGGGTTAGAGACCATCTTAAATCAGATAAATATGCCTTATCAGCAGGGTACCAGGGAAAGACCCTGCTGTTTGACGAGTTTGATCACAAGCTTGTTATTAAAGCCCCTTTGGGCAATTTTATTACTCGCCCAATAAATCTAGCCCTATTACGACACGAATATAAAATATATCAGAAGCTGCAGGGAATGGCAGCCATACCCACCTGTTATGGGATGGCTAATAATGAGTTTCTGGTCATTGAATTTATAGATGGGCTGACTATTCGCCAAAATCCACCACAAAAAGACTCAGTTTTTTTCGTTAAATTATTGGCTGCAATTAAGGAAATGCATCACCGAGGCGTTGCGCATTTTGATTTGAAGCGATCAGAAAATTTACTGGTTACGCATAATGATGAACCAAAATTAATTGATTTTGGTGTATCTATCAATCGCAAGTCTGGTCTGCACTGGTTAAATCAGTACCTCTTTAATCTAGCCCGTCAGTTTGATTACAATGCCTGGGCAAGGCATAAATATTATAAACAGATGCAATTGATGAGTGAAGAAGATAAACCTTATTATCGTAAAACTGCTGTTGAATTCTGGTCTAAAAAAATTAAACGTTTTTATAAGGACAGGATTTTAAAACTGTTCAGATTGCGCACTACTAAATAATTAGAATAGTAAAAGAATATTTCCCAAAGATTCTATAAACTTACTTTGTGAGATTAGAATTTTTGTCAAAATATTAAATAGATTTCAATAAAGCCTCTGCACTTGCAATATATTGTTTACGCGAAAACAACAGTTGCCATCGACTGCCGCTACATTGTCGCCAGAGCACCGCTGAGCGAATACCGGCAAATAACAAGGCACGTATTTTATTGGCATTCGAGGTTTGAGATAAATAGAGCTGTTCCCCCTGCACCATAATTTTGCTTCCGATAGGGCTGATATTTTGTTGATATAAATCTGCCAGGTTAGCAACTATGTTTTCATGACCAACATGAAAATAATCAATTTTATCCTGAGTCTTTTCTAACTCGTTGGTAAGTTTATCGAGCATTTCAGGGTTTTTACGCAGGATTTTTTCCAGGTGTAAAATTTGAATAACATAGCGAGTAATATCCATGTCCATTTCCTTTGTGTCTCCGGATAGCTGGTCGCGTAATGCCTTTAATCCCTTTTTTATAGTATATGCATCACCGTAAACATCCATAACATTATTAGCATCAAACCGGAACAGGGTTTCCAGAATACTGGCTAATTGAGCTTCAGCTACATTTCCCGTAGTGGCTATTTCTTTTACCAGGATGACTGCCTGGTAAATACCCGCTAGCGCGATGGTTTTATCTTCTTGTGTATGTTGCATTGATTTTATAATTTTAATTTAGTTTAGTTGAACATGTTATCAATGACACCGCCACCTAAACAAATATTCTGTTGATAAAATACTACAGATTGTCCTGGTGTAATTGCGCGTTGCGGTTTATCAAATTTAACCGTAATTGAATTATTTTGAAAATTGATTATCGAGCATAACTGATCACTTTGTCGATAGCGAACTTTAGCATGGCAGGAGTAGGGGAGTTCTGGTTGATTACCACTAACCCAACTTAACTGCGAAGCATTTAAATGTGTGTGGTATAGTGCGGAGTCATCACCCTGCGCCACATACAGTATGTTCTTATCAAGGTCTTTGCTCACACTAAACCAGGGGGCTTCACTTGCATTTTTAACGCCGCCTATGCCCAATCCCTTGCGCTGACCCAGAGTGTAATACATGAGTCCGTGGTGTTTGCCAACAAACTTGCCATCCAGCGTTTTAATATCCCCTGGTTGTGCAGGAATAAAACGTTGCAGAAAATCTTTAAATTTTCTTTCCCCTATAAAACAGATACCGGTACTGTCTTTTTTGTTATGTGTAATAAAATCAGATTTTTCAGCCATTCTTCTTACTTCAGGTTTTTCAATGTCTCCAACGGGAAACAGGCTGTGTTTTAGCTGCTGCTGATTAAGCGTGTATAAAAAATAACTTTGATCTTTATTGTCATCAAGGCCTTTTAATAGCTGATATTCATTGTCTGTTTCACCACGTTGCACATAATGACCCGTGGCAATATAATCTGCGCCGAGTTGCAGGGCGTAATCTAAAAAAGCCTTAAATTTTATTTCTTTATTACAGAGAATGTCAGGGTTTGGTGTACGGCCGGCCTGGTATTCATCTAGAAAATGTTGAAAAACCCTGTCCCAGTACTGGTCCGCAAAGTTAACACTGTGCAACTTTATGTTTAACTTGTCACACACCTGTTGAGCGTCTTTTAAATCGTCCGCTGCGGCACAGTAATCCTCATCATCATCCTGCTCCCAGTTTTTCATAAACAGACCTTCGACATGATAGCCCTGCGAAATTAAAACCTGCGCTGCTACCGATGAATCGACACCACCGGACATACCGACAATAACCCGTTGTCTGTGATTAGATTTATTCAAAGTCATCATTATTTAAAGTGTTAGTTGCTCTTATCGTTTCCTGGGTTCCGCTAGTCGCTGATTCCTTGTAAGGTTTGATTGCAGCGGATTCACCAAGTTTTCGGGTGTGAGATTCTAGAACATAAAGTTTTGAACTATTGAGAGACTGTAGAAGTAAGCTGGTGTTCGTTACTCCTAGCCAGTTTTTATTAATGATAGTTTTACGCATAAAATGCTGTTTAACCAGATAATTGTCCAGCAATATGCCTAAGATATTTTTAATGTTTCTAAAGTTATTCTTAATGGTATTGGTGGTATATAAATCATCTGCATTTAACTTTTGGGCGGGTTGTTGTGCCAGGCTGTGATAAACGTCATATTCAATTAATGCGATGGCGCTAACAATATTATCCTGCTCATCCCCGTCAGTAGTAAATGGCGCAGAAAATATTTCTTTTACATCTTTCCAACATGCATGTGTGATTTTAATCTGATAAGGATTTTTACATTTTTTATCAATGCATAATTTAACCGTTGTGTTTGCAACAGTTGTTGAAATTGGCTTGGCATAGCTCTTATCAACAAATAAAATCAATAAAGCTATGGAGGTTAAAATAGTGGCTACTGTTCTCATCATGTAATATCGGTCAGTAATTCCAGGGGGTATTTCTTTCCTTGAAGATAATCATCAATGCAACGCAAGACCAGAGGGCTGCGCAACTGGCCAGACTTTTCAACCAGCTCCTCACGCGTTAACCAAAGTGCCTGAATTATACCATCATCCAGAGGCTGTTTATTGTCGTGATTATCGCAGCTTCCAACAAAGGCCACTCGTAAAAAACAACGTTCCGTTTCGGATTGCTCCCAGCGATATATGCCGCTGATATACTGTGGGGTAAAACGCCAGGCAGTTTCCTCCCAGGTTTCACGGATAACGGCTTCCACGAAGCTTTCATGTGGATCCAGGTGCCCGGCAGGCTGATTGTAGACTGTTTTTCCCGATGCGATTTCTTCGACGATTAAAAAGCGACTATCTTGCTCTATTATTGCAGCAACCGTTGCATGGGGTTTCCATACATCTTGCATATTACGACCTTTTATTTCTTTCTATTTTTATTAAAACGCAATTTCTTGTTTTTAATATAGTTAATGATATGTAACCGCCAAATTATCCGTATACCTATATAACCGGTAATGGCACTTATCACACCCAGTGTAAAGCAACCCAGCAAAAAGGGTTGCCAGATAACGTCCATTTGTTGTTCTATCCAGTGAAAAGAAGCTTCAAACTCTATATTACTCGGGGGTGATCCCAGCATCCAGTTACCTAGAATATAAGCCGAATAAAACATGGGTGTCATGGTGATTGGATTGGTGATCCAAACAAGGACAACTGAAATGGGAAGATTGCAGCGTAGCAAAATGGCGGCCCCTGCTGCTAAGATCATTTGCGAGGGCAAAGGTATCCACATACAAAACATGCCGACCATAAAGGCCATCGACACGGATTTTCGGTTCATGTGCCAAAGGTTTGGCTCGTGTAATAACTTCCCAAACAAGCTAAGAGATTTGGATTGGGTGAATTTATGGGGGTCCGGCAGGCATTTACGTAAAAACTTTTTTGGCATGGTTCGGTTATAAAAATTTAAATGGAATATGGTTTATCAGGCACGCCATATGGTCTTAAACTTAGCCTCTTTTGTCGATTGTAGTGTGCACATAATCAAAGGGTAATTCGCAATTGGCATATAAGGCTTGGCAAGTTAATACAATTAAGTTTTAATTATAACAGACAGATCAAATAATAAGGATTTTAGTTGTGTCTGAATCAGGGAAAGTTCATCATAATCAAACAATAGCCTTAATTGCCCTGGCGCTTCTAGCGGGTGTTTGTTCAATACAGATGCTAGCAGATTTAAATTCGCCTGTATTGTCAGCGGGCGTGTTGCCCCAGTTACTTTTAATTTTCAGCCTCTTATTATTTTACTACCTGCCATCTCGACGCTTTCTAATTGCTTTCTTTATAGGTGCTTTATGGGCACTGGTTGTTGCCCAGGGGTATTTAAAGCACCAATTACCACAACAATTAATTGGCCAGGATATATTAATCAGGGGGCAGGTCAGTGGTCTGGTTGATTATTCATCAAAATCAGTGCGCTTTAATTTTGAAGTAAACGAGTTTGATTCAATCAAAGGAAAGCGAATTAACATTTCGCCTTCGACTTTACCGAAACGCCTGAGGTTAAGCTGGTATTACCATCAGGGTAAAGTTCATAGCGGGGAGCAGTGGCAGCTGACCGTTCGACTTAAACCGCCCCATGGTATGCAAAATCCAGGGGGTTTTGATTATGAAAAATGGCTTTATCAGCAGGGAGTTCATGCCACAGGCTATATTAGAAAAAATCAGCTTAATCGACGCATTGGCACCGTCAGTTCAGGGGTGGATACCGTTAGGGAACAGCTGCTATCCAGCCTTTCACAGCTACCGAATAATACCTATCAAGGGCTTTTACAGGCATTAACCATTGGCCATAAATCAGCCATTACTCAAGACCAGTGGCAGGTTTTGCGGCGCACTGGCACCAGTCATTTAATGGCGATTTCCGGGTTGCACGTCGGCATGGTCGCGGGTCTGGTTTTTGTGGTAGTGCGCAGACTACTACCGACATTTATATTGAAGCATATTAGTGCACCACAGATAGCGGCTTTGTTTAGTTTGCTGGTTGCCGGGTTTTATACCTTGCTCGCAGGTTTTAGTGTACCCACCCAGCGGGCCTTCGCTATGTTGTTGGTATTTATGTTAGCGATTGTGATTAAGCGTCGAGCATTCAGTATTAACACCCTGGCTCTGGCATTAATTGCAGTGTTGGCTATTAATCCTGTATCGGTACTATCGGTGGGTTTCTGGTTATCATTTTTGGCGGTTTTAATTATTACGTTAGTTTCATCTGCACGTGTCGTGGGAGGCCAAACAAAGGTCAGGTTATGGTTGCAGGGGCTCAGGGTGCAATGGCTAATAGCACTTGGAATGCTGCCCCTGAGTATTTTGCTATTTCAGCAGGGGTCGTTAATATCCCCCCTCGCCAACATGCTAGTGATCCCCCTGATTGGGATGCTTATAGTGCCACTTTCTCTACTGGCCAGTCTGCTGAGTGCTTTTTCAGTAGAGGCAGGTATATACTTATTTTCCATGATCAGTGAGGTGTTTTCATGGGTCTGGGCATTACTCGAGTGGCTTTCCTATTTGCCCGCGGCCAGTTGGCAACGTTCTTCAATAGCAATTGTGCCGGCTATTATCAGTGTTTCAGGGGCAGTACTTCTACTAATGCCCCGTGGATTTCCTCTGCGTTATAGCGGAATCATCCTGTTATTGCCCCTGCTTCTATACTCTTACCCTAAACCTGAGCAGGGTGAGTTTTCAGTGCAGGTGCTGGATGTAGGTCAGGGGTTGTCAATCGTTATTCAAACCCGTGACAATACCTTGCTATATGACACGGGTTCCAGATTCAGCGATGACTTTGACATGGGCCAGCGGGTGATCGTTCCCTATCTCAATTACATTGGAGTCAGTACGTTGAACAGGCTAATAATAAGCCACGGGGACAATGACCATGCGGGTGGGGCTGGCTCTATATTACAGTTGATGGATGTTCAAATGCTGTTTTCTGAGCCACAGGTGTTTGAAGAACGATTCCAGAACGAAAAAAATAGTCAGATCTGCAAAGCCGGCAAAAACTGGCAATGGAACGGGGTAAACTTTGCATTTTTACACCCGGATTTTGATATACCGGCTACGCCCTATAAAGAGTCCAATAATAGAAGTTGTGTTTTAAAGGTGTGGAATGATCGATACAGCCTTCTAATACCCGGTGATATTGAGCGTAAAGCTGAGTTGCAGTTGCTTGAATCTAAGGCCGGGCTTTTACATGCGGATGTTTTGCTGGTGCCTCACCATGGCAGTAATACCTCTTCAACACTGGCGTGGCTTAAGCAGGTTAAGCCCCAGCTGGGGATTGTCTCAGCGGGTTATAAAAATCGCTTCGGCCACCCCACTGCCAAAGTACTTAATCGATACCATGAGCAGAAAATAAAGGTCTTGAATACGGCCGAAAGTGGAATGATTCTGCTCAATTTTCCAGCAGGTACGACAAAGCGCCCATTAGAAGCTAGACAACAACGAAAAGTTAGCACGCACTATTGGAATCATCGCCTGTGATAACGTATTATGTGCCCATTATTATTACACTAAAACAAGGCGGCACACGTGTTTGAAATGGTCAAAGCCGGTGGGTGGTTAATGTTTCCCATCATTGCGGGTTCTATTATAGCCTTAGCAATTATTCTCGAGCGTTTTTGGGCGCTACAAAAGAAAAAAGTTATTCCTGATCATCTGGTTGCCACTATATGGCACTGGGTCAAAGAAGGTCAGCTGGAACGCTCAAAAATAGAAGAAATCAGTAAGCAGTCTGCGTTGGGTAAAATTCTCGCTACTGGTTTAAATAACCGTCATCTTGAACGAGATCGCATTAAAGAATCTATTGAAGAAGCCGGTCGCCAGGTAGTGCACGAAATGGAACGCTTTTTAAACACCCTGGGTACTATTGCTTCAATTTCACCACTATTAGGTTTACTGGGAACAGTTATTGGCATGATTAAAGTTTTCAACGCCATTACCAGTGCAGGGGTGGGTAACGCCGCACCTTTGGCCGGTGGTATTTCCCAGGCACTAATCACCACAGCTGCGGGTTTGAGTGTAGCAATTATAGCGTTAATATTTCATCGTTATTTTCGTGGGCGTGTTGATGAACTGGTGGTAAAAATGGAAGAGGAAGCCATAAAAATGGTGGATGTTTTACATAATAATAGAAATAAAACCACTGCAAAGGCGGATAGAAAAGTGGCGGGGAAAGCCGCTTGAATCTTAAACCCGATCGCCGCGATGAAATAGATTTAAATTTAACGCCACTGATAGATGTGGTGTTTCTTTTGCTGATTTTTTTTATGGTATCCACAACCTTCGAAAAAACATCGAAACTAAAAATTGATTTACCTGAAGCGACTTCCCAGGCGACTCCGCAGCCGGATAAAAAAATTGTTGTTGGCATCGATGTTAAAGGACGTTACTACATTAACGATCGCCAGTTGGTTAACACGCAATTGAAAACGCTCAAGATTGCATTGTTAAAAATTGCCGGTGATAACAAGGATATTCCGATTGTATTACGTGCCGATGCTAAAACGCCGCATCAGTCAGTTGTAACCGCAATGGATGCAGCTTCCCAGGTGGGCTTAACTCGCATGTCAATTTCAACGCTTGAAACTAATGGTAGTAAATAATTCATGTCAAATGAGTCAGAGCCCGTTAGCTCAGGAATAACCTATCGAAGATTGCTGTCTTATACTTTTCAAAATAAAGGAGTATTTACTTTTTCAGTGATAAGCATGGTACTGGTGGCGTTAACCCAACCCGCATTCGCCGCACTCATGCAACCAATGTTAGATGGTGGATTTGTAAATCAGGATCCGCAGGTAATTAAATGGCTACCACTAGGTATCATAGGTATCTTTTTAGTCAGAGCTGTTGCCGGATTTGGTTCTGACTATGGTATGAGCTGGATCGGGCGTGGTGTAATAAAAACGTTGCGGGCACAAATGTTTGATCGTTTGCTGATATTGCCAAATAAATATTATGACAATACATCAACAGGTGAAACGATTTCACGCTTTACATTTGATGTCGAACAATTAGCAACCGCTGCCACCACTGCAGTTACGATTTTGATTAAAGATGGTTTAATGATCATCAGTTTAATTGCCTGGATGTTTTATATAAGTCCAAAGTTAGCGACTGTTTTTCTTGTGCTCGGTCCTGTGCTAGCGCTTATAGTAAGTGTGGTTTCCCGACGCTTTAGAAATATTTCAAAACGTATCCAGAGCTCTATGGGCTCTATTACACACGTACTTGAAGAAACGGTGCAGGCCCAACGTGTGGTTAAAATATATGGTGGACAGGAATATGAGCAGCAACGTTTTGACACAAGCAATAATAAAAATCGTCAGCAAAATTTAAAGTTAATGGTTAGTACTTCATTAAGTACTTCGACATTACAGTTTATAGTGTCATTTGCACTTGCAGGTATTGTGCATGTGGCTATACAGGAAGGTTTGGCTGGTAACTTAACGGTTGGGACATTTACGGCTTTTATAGTGTCAATGTCGATGTTGTTTCAACCACTAAAGCGTATAACCAATATTAATGCAATCGTTCAAAAGGGCGTTGCGGCGGCGGAAAGTATATTTAAATTTCTTGATGTTTCAGCTGAAAATGACAGCGGTACTTTTGAGTCTGATAATGTTAATGGTGAGTTGATTATAAAGAATTTAGATTTTGCATATGATAATCATCCTGACAGATTAGTGCTAAACAATATCAATTTGCATATTGCCTCAGGTGAAACCGTAGCATTTGTTGGACGCTCTGGTAGTGGTAAGTCGACTTTAGTAAATCTTATTCCAAGATTATATGGCGATTATCGGGGGCAGATTTTACTTGATGGTAAAAGTATTAATGATTTCAAAATATCAAATCTTCGTAAACATATCGCCTATGTTGGTCAGGAGATTGTGCTATTCAATGACACCATAGAGCACAATATTGCCTATGGTTGTCCTGATGTGACAATTGCAGAAGTATATAAAGCAGCCAAATCAGCTAATGCACAAGATTTTATTGAGCAGTTACCCGAAGGCATGCAATCCCTTGCGGGTGAAAAAGGCGTGTTATTATCTGGTGGTCAAAGACAACGTCTGGCAATTGCAAGGGCCTTATTAAAAAATGCTCCCGTGCTAATAATGGATGAAGCGACTTCAGCGTTAGATACAGAATCTGAAAAAGCAATTCAGTCAGCACTTGAAGTGCTAACCCAGAACCGTACCACCCTGGTTGTTGCTCATCGTTTATCAACAATAGAAAATGCAGATAAAATTGTTGTTATGGAAGATGGACGAATAGTAGAAACAGGAACACATGATGAGCTAATCGCGAAGGGTGGTGCATATAGTGCGCTGCACAATATTCAGTTTAGTGAATCTGAAGAAACCACGGATTAATGAAACGACTGGATCACTACTGGAACAGTGTCAATTTAGTTTCAATTCTGCTGTTACCTTTATCATTTATTTTTTTCTGCCTCAGTGGGATTAGAAAGCTACTTTATAAATTAAAGCTGTTAAATTCTTATAGAGCAACTGTGCCTGTGATTGTTGTAGGTAATATAACGGTAGGTGGTACTGGAAAAACCCCTTTTATTATTGAGCTGGTTAAACAGTTGCAAAAGCAGGGTAAAAAGCCCGGCGTTATTAGCCGTGGTTACGGTGGGCAGTCGCAACACTGGCCACTTGTAGTTAACGATCAAACCAGCGCTACGCAGGTCGGGGATGAACCGCAGTTAATTTTTCAGCATACAAATTGCCCAGTAGTAGTTGGCCCGAACCGAAAAAATGACATTGAACTATTGTTGGAAAAATTTAAATGCGATGTTATTTTGTCTGATGATGGCTTGCAGCACTATGCGATGCAACGGGATATCGAAATTTGTATTGTTGATGCCATAAAACGATATGGAAATGGCTGGTTTATTCCAGCAGGTCCAATGAGGGAAGGCCTCGGCAGGCTTAACCAGGTAGATATAGTTTTATACAACGGTGGAGATGATACGGTCCCGTCCTTTAAAATGACGCCGACGATGTGCGTTCCCGTTGTACAAAATAAACTGCAAAGTATTGAGTTAAATAATTTCTCTGGAAAAACCGTACATGCTGTTGCCGGCATTGGTCATCCACAGCGTTTTTTTTCAATGCTTAAGCAGTATAATATTAAAGTTATTCCACATGCCTATGCTGATCATCATCAGTATCAGTTATCAGATTTAGTATTTGATGATGAATTTAGCGTTCTGATGACAGAGAAAGATGCTGTGAAGTGTGGTGATTTAGTATTAAATAATCATTGGTCTGTACCAGTTGTGATTTCTCTGAGTGATTCAGCACAACATAAAGTGAATCAAATAATTGATTCGATTTTTACATTATAAGTTAGAGAAGGTAGTAATGGATAAAAAACAGATAGAACTAATGGTGTGCCCTGAATGCCAAAGTAAATTAAGTTATGATACAGGCACGAAAGAATTGCTTTGTGATAAATGTGATCTGGCATTTCCTGTGAAAGATGGCATTCCTGTTATGTTAGTTGAACAGGCACGTAAAGTTGAATCGGATAAAGCGAAGTAAAATTTTATGACTGCCTATCATATTGTTATACCTGCAAGATATGCCTCCAGTCGTTTTCCTGGTAAGCCGCTGCAGTTGATTAATAATAAAAGTATGCTTGAGCATGTATATCATGTTGCCAAAAAATCTTCCGCACAAAGCATCGTCATTGCAACCGATGACAAGCGAATTGCAGATGTTGCACAAACGTTTTGTGATGATGTGTTAATGACTTCAGATAAGCATCAATCCGGTACAGATCGACTTGCAGAAGTGTGTCAGATAAAAAAATGGCAAGCTGGTGAAATTGTCGTGAACCTGCAAGGCGATGAGCCATTAACTCCCTCGGAACTATTACATCAGGTGGCCAGTAATTTGCACCACAAAAGCACTGCATCTATTGCGACGTTAAGTACACCTCTAATAGATATCGAAGAAATAACTGACCCGAATATTGTTAAAGTGGTAGCCGATATAGATGGTTATGCTATGTACTTTAGCCGTGCTCCCATCCCATTTAATCGTGACGCTAAGCTTTTATGTCTGTCTAATCTTTATCAGCGTCATTTAGGTATTTATGCGTATAGAGTTGGTTTTTTAAATGAATATAGCCAGATGCCTCAGTGTGAGCTCGAAACATTTGAAAAGCTTGAGCAGTTACGAGCAATGTATCATGGACATAAAATTCATATTGAACCGGCATTGTCTTTACCCGGCCCAGGAATAGACACCCCCGAAGATTTACAGAAAATTCAATCCTTACTGGCCTCTTAAATCATGACCGATAACCAATTATTTTTTGCTACCTGTTCAAAAGGTTTAGAGGATTTGTTGCTGCAGGAGCTAAATTCTTTACAAATTGAAACTACCAAACAGGAATATTCAGGTGTTAGTTTTAGTGGGACGCTGGAGCAGGCATACAAGGCTTGTGTATGGTCGCGTTTGGCGAGTCGTATATTTATAAAATTAAAATCATTTGAAGCTGCTGATGAAGATGCTTTATACGAAGGCGTGCAAAGCATTAACTGGTCACAGCATCTTGATATGAATGGAACGCTGGCGGTTAACTGCACAATTAACCGCTCGGAAATAAACAATTCACATTACGCTTCGTTAAAAACTAAAGATGCGATTGTTGATCAGTTTAAAGAACTGTATGAAACACGACCTTCCGTAGATCGAGAACAACCGGATGTACGTATTAATGTGCATATCGATCATGATCAGGTTGATATCAGCATAGATTTATCCGGTGAGCCATTACATAAGCGTGGTTATCGAATTTCAAGTGTGCAGGCACCGTTAAAAGAAAATTTAGCTGCAGCAATTTTAATGCGCAGTGGCTGGTGCTCCGGTAAAGACGATCAGCCACAGGATTTACTCGATCCCATGTGCGGCTCTGCAACATTTTTAATTGAAGCGGCGATGATGTGTCTTAATATTGCGCCGGGTTTAAAGCGTCAGTTTTACGGTTTTTTAAACTGGAAAGGGCATGATGCCCAGGCCTGGAAAAAAATATTAAACGAAGCGAAACAATCAGTAAAAGCAATTGACGACATTAGTGTGCATTTTACAGGTTATGATGCGGATAAGTATTCAGTCGCCACCGCACGGCAAAATGTTCACTCAGCCGGTTTGCAGGACCTTATTACTATAGAGCAGAAAAGTTTTACAGAAAGTTGTGAATATATAAAAGAAAATGTGGATTCCATAAAACCCGCAATGGTAATTGTGAACCCACCTTACGGTGAACGTCTCGGTGAAAAGCAGGAGCTGGCTCATTTGTATTCTGAAATGGGCGAGTGCTGGCGAGAACACTTCCCAAACTGGAAAATATGTTTATTTACCGCCAATGATGAATTAATCAAACACATCGGTCTGCGTGCCCACCGAACGAATAGTTTTTATAACGGTGCAATTAAATGTAAATTATTGCAGTACCAGATTCGCCCCGCTTTGTCTGAAGAAAAAAAGCAGGAACGGGATACTAAATACACCGAACAACGCAGCTCAATCTTAAATCGTCTGAAGAAAAATGTGAAGCATATCGGACGTTGGGCGAAAAAGAATAATATTCAGGCTTATCGGATTTATTCAGCAGATATTCCCGAATATGCGGCAGCCATTGATGTTTATGGTGACTGGGTACATGTACAGGAATATCAGGCACCATCAAGTATCGAAATTAATAAAGCGAAACAACGTCTGGATCTGCTCGTGGATATTATTCCAGAAGCGTTGGGTGTAGATAAAAATAATGTAGTTGTTAAAACCCGACGCCAGCAAAAAGGTTTATCGCAGTATGAAAAGCAAAGCAGCTTGCGCTGGGAGTTTGTGATAGAAGAGGGGGGGTGTAAATTTTATATAAATTTAAAAGATTACCTCGATACAGGGTTATTCTTAGATCATCGTTTAACTCGTCAGCTGGTATTTAATAAAATTATAAATGGTCCCAAATCAGCTGAATTTTTAAATCTGTTTTCATACACATCTTCTGTTTCTGTATTTGCGGCTACCGCAGGAGCAAGCACCACAAGTGTCGATATGTCCAATACCTATATCAACTGGTCAAAACGTAATTTTGAATTAAATAATTTGTTGTCTGATAAACATGAATTTATAAAAGCCGATTGCCTAAAGTGGCTTGAGAAAGCCTGTACTGATGAAAAACGTTATCAGTGGATATTTATTGATCCTCCGACATTTTCTAATTCTAAATCTATGGAAGATTTATTTGATGTGCAAAAAGATCATGTAGCGTTAATAGAATCTGCAATGCAGCTTTTAGAAGAGGGCGGTGAAATTATATTCTCAAATAATTTCCGTAAGTTTAAACTAGATAAAAGTCTGATGGATAAGTTTCAGGTGGAAAATGTAACTTCTTCTACAATTCCGGAAGATTTTAAGCGCAATCAAAAGGTGCACCACTGTTTTGTGATCAAATCAAAATAAGCTGTCAGGTCACAGATGCACTCCATTACCCAACAGTGTAATTTGTTTTATTGCAACATTGCCTCAGCCGCATGGCTCGAGGTTAGAAGTGTGTTTATTAACTTGTCTTCCAGTTCAATACGGGTAGCGAGTTCTTCGCCAAGCTCAGAAAGTTGCTGGGGGAGTTTGTCTTTTAGTTCAGGTGTAAACTTATTGCCACTGTCGTAGGTGTCATTAAATTCAACCGCCAGCGCAGTAGTTTTTTCGATGCGCGGATAAATAGTATTAGCTAATTTTATAATTTCATTGCGTCGTTCTTTGCCTTCTGATATTCGGCTGTAAAGTTCAAAGTGTCCAGTAGCGATATAGTCAATCAGAAGCTGGCAAAATTCCTGAAGCGTTTCATTATCGATATTATCTGCAGTTGTTATTTTTGTCCCATCACACCCCGCCAGGCTGCAATAAAGTGCCAGAACTTCATTACGTTCTGAGATGAGCTGTTTAATTTCTTTTCGCGTTCGTGCACGACGATCTGTTGCTGGTTGTATGTCGACTGAATCATTCATGCCGGACCCTCTTACAATAAAGTTAGTATCAATTCATTTCCAGGAGAGGTGTTAGTTATATGTGTAGCGAATAACTAAATCCATTACCCTAGTCTATTTATTTTTATTCTATTAAAGCATAGTTTGGTGTGAAGTTCATATATAAATGCTTTATATATCTAAGTTAAATTATATATAGCGTTAGGTTTAAGTATAGGCCGTTATACTCAACTGATAAATACTCCATACAGGTGATTAGTTCTGAAAATTAGTAGATAATAATTTACTGAACATTAATTGTTATTGATTTTAAAAGGATTGTTGCGTTGTGAGTGTCTTGAGTTGAGGGTATTAATTTCATGTTATAGCTATGGTGATAAATTTGGGGTTAGCGTCAAAGCATCATGTGTTTTGCACAAAACGAATTTATTTTTGTAAATATTAAATAATTGATCTCTATAAGAAATCAAATAAGAGAGAATTATGACATGATGAGTCGATAATGCCGAAAAGAATTAAAGAAAACTTAGAGTATTCAATAGAAGAAAATTACAGGTATCGCACTTGACCCGGTTTGACGGACACATTGACTTAATCAAATCGGAGCTTAATTATGCCTAAATATAACAGAAACATGCGAACTAAAAAATACACAGATGAATTTAAGGCTACAGCAGTACTATTA
>Ga0316205_10000441_pt1 | contig 78205 bp, 78 predicted proteins | sample 3monthpyrite_MG_FD_204941 | JGI IMG/M metagenome (GOLD analysis project Ga0316205, IMG submission 204941) | Microbial mat bacterial communities from mineral coupon in-situ incubated in ocean water Damariscotta River, Maine, United States -... | ecosystem: Environmental > Aquatic > Marine >...
CTTGTGTTCCATCATTGTTAAAGTCTCCTGCCCCCACAATCCCGAAGCTCGTCGAGGGCGCGCCGGTTGTGACCGCCGAGCTCCGCAAGCCATTATTGATAAACCAGGTCACTATCTGGCCACTGCCGGTGTTGCGGAACAAAATATCTGAAGTGCCGTCGGCGTTGAAGTCATTACTAACACCGCTCGGCGTAGTGCCATGCAAAATCAATTGCCATGACTGGAATGTCCCTGTATTTGCATAGCCCGTACGCGCACTCAGGTCACTCACTTTTATTCGCCAAGTACCCAGTGAAGATTCACCCCAGTTCCGAACTGTCATGAACTTCCAATTTACTAAACCATCATATGGGTCGAGGCTAAGGTCAGAGAGAATGCTCGTTGTTCCTGTCTCAACATGCGTTAATTCTATTTTCAAATCGCCGCGGAATGGGTGATTTGTATTAAACACAAGTTCAACATGTTCGAGCTGAATATCATCAGTTATTGTGATCTCGCGTGTAATACCTGTCGAATTATTATTCGGTATTGACGCGTTAATGGTTTTCAACCCGCTATCAACACTGCTTGCAGCAGCAACGTTTGTCCAGGTCTTGGCCATTGCGACGGCAGCATCTGCATCGACCATCCCGAAACCATAATCATGATTAATATCGAAACCGGCTCCATTTGTTGTCCACTCGGTATTAGTGCTGCCACCAAAATTTAGCGGATGATTTTTTACTGCGGTATTGGCAAGAATATGCTGTACATCACGCCAACCTAAGTTGGGATTGGCATCCAACATCAGTGCAATGATTCCCGCTACCAGTGGTGCCGCGGATGACGTGCCACTAAAACTATCAGTGCAATCAACATCACCCGTCGATTCTGGGCCTGCCCCATTACTATTACCTCCTGAAGGACCTAATAATAAGTCGGTTGTACGTATACCTTGCCCTGTAAAGTTACCACTCGGCGCAGTGACAAGAATATTCGCACCAGGCTCACTGTAACCAGCATACTGCCCTGCTACGCTTGCAGCATCTCCTGCCCCCCTCACCGCAGCAACAGCAATGGTAAAACGAGAATTCGAGTAATTATCATAGTTACTATTGTCCGTCTCGTCTCTACCATTACCTGCAGCCCAGACATAGATCACACCCTTGCCGTTACGTCCAAGCGTCGCACCACTTTCAAACTCTGCAAGTAGTAAACTGCCCGCTCCAGTGACTGCATTAGGAAAACTGACTCCAAACTCGTTTAGGTAGAATGCGTCTGAATCAAATGCACCATCAGAAAACTCGCCAAAGTCACCGGGTCCCCAACTATTATTAAAAATATCAATCGTATTTTTCTGTGTCACACTGGCGCTATTTGCATAACTTAACGCATTTGCTTCGTCTGCATCAGAAATAGGCGCAGATATTAACTGCAACCCGGCAAGTGTCGCGTTATACGCGGCGCCGACACCACATTTAGCACCATCATCAGCTGCTGCTGCCACACCAGCAACTGAGGTTCCGTGCGAATCACATGAAAATTCATCAGGATCACATATCGTGTCATTGGGTGATGGATCAGAATTATCTGAGTTGTAGTCATAACTTGCGGCGGCGTTATAATTAGGTGATAAGTCTGGGTGAAGTCGTTGCAAGCCATCATCAACGATGCCGATCGTGACTCCCGTGCCATCGACATTATGATTGTTCCATGCGTTGACAACATTAGCATCAACACCTGGCGTGCCATTGAAATTTGTATTTCTGCTTTTATCCAAATGCCATTGGGACGGGTGTAAGGAATCGCTAATGGTTACTTTTTTTGTTCTTTGTCTTGCCACTTGCTGACTGGGATTTTTTATACTTGCCATTGATTTCATCTTCGAGCGGGTTTCGCCCGACTTTAATGCGGACTTCGGCATAGTAATAAGGAATACGTTTTTTTGACTACCAACCTGCTTATAATCTGATGCACCAAGTTGAGTGACAACATCTTCGATAAGCTGGCCTTGCTCTAATTTTACAACCCACTTGTCTGTTGGTGTAGAAACATGCGCTTTAGATCGTTTCGCCAGCGACTCGGGTTTCCCTACATTAAGCATCATGTCATTAGCGAGAAGTAAGCTAGTCGAAAATAACGTCAATGCAATACTTGCTGACAGACGTAAAAACATTGATGCTAAATTATTCATTAAGTTGCCTAATCCTATAGAGTCCGTCGATAAATCCATTTATGCCATTTTAGTCGTGAGTACTTGAAGTATAACGGCCGCAAGCTATATGTTTTGTAGGCTTATAACGCCTAATTTGTAAGATAAAAGCCATTATGAGTCCTTGCTTACAATTCAAGGCCTTTTGAACCTTTGCTGCGAAATCTGTTTTTCCATCCAGATAATTCGCTTGTCTGCCTGCAGTTGTGCTAATAAATCTGCATTTATAATTTTAATTAAGTAAGTATCTTTCAGACTGCCTATCTGTTTAGGAGATTCTAGTTTGTAATCCTTAACCAGAAACCCCGGTTTTGTTCCCAAAGAGACCCTTATAGCCCAAAATTCGACTGATTCACCACCACTTAGTTCATTTTTATTTGAGAATTGTTCAGCATTACAACTTACTCCGACGAGCAAACTCAGCGTCATGACAAGGATTAAATAAAGAGAAGTTAAATTGTTATGCATGTGGATTCATAGCGCTACCAAACCTTCATTGACACGCCTTTCCATTCCGTGATGCCAAACAGTTATAATTAACTCAAAATGAGTAATTTGAAAAAACCTTGGCTCACCTATCGTTTATCAAAGACCAATAACTCTTAACGCCCATAAACATCATCAAAACGTTCGATATCATCTTCGCCTAGATAACCGCCGGTTTGCACTTCAATGATTTCCAACGGTACATCTGTTTCATTTTGCAGGCGATGCTTCATTCCAACAGGAATATAGGTTGATTCATCTTCATGCAGCTCTAGCACTTCATTACCACGGGTAACTTTGGCGGTACCGGTAACAACGACCCAGTGCTCGGCACGATACGCATGTCTTTGTAATGACAAGCTTGCACCCGGGTTAACGACAATTCGCTTCACCAGAAAGCGCTCACCTTCATCAATGCTTTCGTAATTTCCCCAAGGCCTAAATACTCGGCGGTGGTGTAACCGCTCAGAACGCTCATCTAGCTTTAAACGTTCAACGATTCTTTTTACTTCTTGTGCCTTGTCCTTGGAAGCAACCAACACGGCGTCAGCCGTTTCTACAATCACTTGATCTTGAAGCCCGAGTACCGCTACCAGGCGGTGCTCGGAACGCACATAACAGTTTTGACTATCTTCTATTAATACATCACCGCTAACAATATTGGCCAGCTCATCGGGTTTTGCAATTTCGGCAAGTGCTGACCAAGAACCAATGTCATTCCAGCCGGCATCCAGAGGAACGACAACGCACTGTGCAGTTTTTTCCATTACTGCATAATCAATCGAATCACCTTTAATCTGCATAAAGGCTTCTTGTTCTAAACGAACAAAATCCATATCTCGATTCGATCCTGAAAATGCCTGTTCACACAGGCTCAACATTTCAGGTGCGTGCTGTTTTAATTCCTCCAGGTAACTACTGGCCGTAAACATAAACATACCACTGTTCCAGAAGTAATCACCTGAAGATAAATAAGACTCTGCAGTTATTAAATCTGGTTTTTCAACAAACTGTTCAACCGACAACGCTTTAACCATTTGCGAGACATCATAAGATTCACTTGCTTTAATGTAGCCATAACCGGTTTCAGGTGAGGTTGGCACAATACCAAAGGTGACTAATTTCCCTTGTCGTGCAGATTCACTCGCAACATTTAAGCTTTTATGAAAAGTAGTGATATCGTCGATAACATGATCGGCAGGTAGAATTAATAACAAGGCATCCTTGTCTTTTTCGATGGCTGCGAGTGCCGCAATGGCCACTGCCGGTGCCGTATTGCGACCTTCCGGCTCGAGCACAATAGAATGCGGAGTCGATTGCATTTCAAGTAGCTGCTCAGCGACCAAGAAGCGGTGCTGTTCATTACAAACGACAATCGGCTGAGCTAATTCTTCTAAACCGCGTAAACGTTCAAGTGTTTCTCGCAACATTGAATATTTTGAAGCCAAGGGTAAAAATTGCTTGGGGTAACTCTCGCGAGATAGTGGCCATAATCGACTACCTGAACCACCTGATAAAATAACCGGAATCATGTTTTATACTCGTAAGTCTTGTTCGTTTTTAATAAACCATTCATAAGTCGACGCTAAACCATCTTCAAGCGAAATAGCTGATTGCCAACCCATCGCTTTCAGTCTGGATACATCCAATAATTTACGTGGTGCACCATCCGGTTGAGAAGTATCAAATATCAACTTGCCATTAAAACCAACTACACGTTTAACCGTCTCTGCCATTTCAGCAATACTGCAATCCATACCCGTACCAATATTGATATGTGAAAGCATCTCGCGTGTATTCGATTTATAAGTATCATCATCTAACTGCATAACAAAAAGTGAAGCCGCTGCCATATCATCAACATGTAAGAATTCACGTTTTGCCTTACCTGTACCCCAAACTGTAACTTCAGTATCACCGCGTTGTTTGGCTTCATGAAAACGTCGTATTAAGGCAGGAATAACATGCGAATTCTCAGGGTGAAAATTATCACCTTGGCCATACAGATTGGTTGGCATCACTGAACGGTAGTCCGTGCCATACTGGCGGTTATACGATTCACATAACTTAATGCCGGTAATTTTAGCAACGGCATAAGGTTCATTGGTTGGCTCAAGTTCGCTAGTTAGTAACGAATCCTCACGCATGGGTTGTTCGGCAAGCTTAGGGTAAATGCAGGAACTTCCAAGAAACAATAGTCGCTTAACATTATTCTTGTACGAAGCATCGACAACATTCGCTTCGACCATTATGTTTTCGTAAATAAATTCTGCCGGGTAAGTATTGTTAGCATGAATGCCACCGACTTTCGCAGCCGCTAATATCACGTATTCCGGTTTTTGCTCTGCAAAGAAAGATTGCACTGCTGACTGATTACATAAATCCAGCTCTGCATGGCTGCGTGTAATAATGTTCGAGAAATTATTAGCTTCTAGCTGGCGCATGATTGCCGAGCCAACAAGGCCACGGTGACCTGCAACATATATTTTTGAATTTTTATTCATGTAAGCATTATAAGCAATGATTACTCATGGTAATCGTAAGCTTTAAAACCATGTTCTTTTACTAAGGCATCACGCTTGGCTAGCTCAAGATCGTGTTCCATCATTTCATGAACCATGTCTTCAAAGGTGATTTTTGGAGTCCAGCCGAGCTTTTCTTTTGCTTTAGATGGATCTCCTAACAAGGTTTCCACTTCGGTAGGACGGAAGTAACGTGGATCGACAGCAACAATGCACTGACCTGTTTCTGTGTCATAGCCCTTTTCATCAATGCCTTCACCTTCCCAGCGGATTTTCTTATCAAGATGGGCATAAGCAGCATCACAAAAATCGCGCACTGAATATTGCACGCCGGTGGCGATACAAAAATCGTCGGGTTCATCTTGTTGCAACATCAACCACTGCATCTCAACATAGTCTTTTGCGTGCCCCCAGTCTCGCAAGGCATTCATGTTACCGAGGTAAACACAGTCTTGAAGACCTAAACTAATACGCGCCATCGCACGCGTGATCTTGCGCGTTACAAATGTTTCACCACGAATAGGTGACTCATGATTAAACAAAATCCCGTTACAAGCATACATACCATATGCTTCGCGATAGTTCACCGTGATCCAATAGGCATAAAGCTTGGCTGCCGCATAAGGCGAACGCGGATAAAAGGGTGTGGTTTCTTTTTGCGGAATTTCCTGCACATCACCGTACAATTCAGATGTCGATGCTTGATAGAAACGAGTCTTCTTTTCTAAACCAGCAATACGAATTGCCTCAAGTATACGCAGCGCACCTAGGCCAACCGTATCTGCTGTGTATTCCGGGCTTTCAAATGACACCGCAACATGACTCTGTGCACCGAGATTATAAACCTCGTCCGGTTGTACTTCCTGAATAATACGAATCAGGTTGGTAGAATCACTTAAATCACCGTAATGCAGAATAAATTGGCGTTCCGAGACGTGAGGGTCCTGGTAAAGGTGGTCAATACGATCTGTATTAAATGAAGATGCACGGCGTTTAATGCCATGTACTTCATAGCCTTTCTTTAACAAGAATTCAGCTAAATATGCGCCATCTTGCCCTGTGATCCCCGAAATCAGTGCTACTTTTGTCATTTTGAATCCATTTGCTTATTGTTTTGCGTAATCTGTAATGCCAAGACTATGAATAATATCATATTTAATCTGAGGGGTGAGGAGTAAAGAGAAAAATCGGTTATTGCGAACACCATAAAAGCAATCCAAACTATTTCAATAGATTGCCGTGCTGCCGCTCGCAATGACGATCTAACACCTTACCTCTCACCTATTCACATCTCTGATATGCGCGATTTCATCACGTAGTTTACCCGCCTCTTCAAATTCAAGGTTTTGGGCATGTTTGTACATTTTCTTTTCCATATCCGAAATCTGTTTTTCTAACTGCTTTGGTGACATGGTATTATATGCGATTACTTCTTCGGCAACCTTGGCATATTGCTTCGCACTGCCCTTCTTTACATCAGAATAACCCGCCTGCATCACATCCATGATTGCTTTTTCAACACTCTTCGGTGTAATGCCATGCTTTTTATTGTGCTCTACCTGTTTCTCGCGGCGGCGATCCGTTTCATCAATGGCTTTCTGCATTGAACCGGTAATCCGATCTCCATATAGAATGGCTTTACCGTGTAAGTTTCGGGCTGCACGACCAATGGTTTGGATAAGCGATCTGGCCGAGCGCAAGAAACCTTCTTTGTCTGCATCCAATATCGCGACTAATGAAACTTCGGGTAGGTCGAGCCCTTCTCTTAATAAGTTAATCCCCACCAGAACATCAAACTCACCTAGGCGAAGATCGCGCAATATCTCCATGCGTTCTACCGTATCAATATCAGAATGCAGGTAACGCACACGCACACCATGCTCAGCAAGATAATCAGTCAGATCTTCCGACATGCGTTTGGTTAACGTGGTAACCAGTACCCGTTCACCTTTCCCTGCACGCACATGAATCTCTGAAAGCAGATCATCAACCTGCGTAGCTACCGGTCTAATTTCAATTTCAGGATCAATTAATCCTGTTGGCCTCACCACTTGATCAATGACTTCACCCGAATGTTCTATTTCATAATCACCTGGCGTCGCCGAAACATAAATTGTCTGTGGTGATATTTTTTCAAACTCATCGAAACGCATCGGACGATTATCCAACGCCGACGGAAGCCGGAAACCATATTCAACCAGTGTTTGCTTGCGTGAACGATCACCTTTATACATCGCGCCGATCTGCGATACAGTAACGTGCGATTCATCAATAATTAAAAGCGCATCTTCTGGCAAGTAATCAAATAAGGTCGGTGGCGCCAAACCGGGCTGCCTTCCCGACAAGTAACGCGAATAGTTTTCAATACCCGAGCAATAACCCAATTCAAGAATCATTTCGATATCAAATTTGGTGCGCTGCTCTAGCCGCTGGGCTTCAACCAACTTATCGTTATTGCGTAAGAATTCTAAACGCTCTTTTAGTTCAACCTTGATGTCTTCAATAGCATCAAGCAGCACTTGTCGTGGCGTCACGTAATGCGTCTTCGGATAAATAGTTAGTCGTGGTACACGGCGCAACACTTCCCCTGTTAGCGGATCGAAATAACTAAGCTGTTCAACTTCATCATCAAATAATTCAACGCGTACGGCTTCTTTATCTGAGTCGGCGGGAAAAATATCTATCACTTCACCACGCACGCGATAAGTACTACGACGTAACTCAACATCATTACGCGCGTATTGCAGTTCGGTTAGTTTGCGTAAAATAGCCCGCTGTCCAATCTGTTCGCCTTTGGAAAGATGTAACAGCATATTCATATATAACTTGGGATCACCCAAACCATAAATAGCTGACACCGACGCAACAATAATCGTGTCTTTGCGTTCTAAGATGCCCTTGGTCGCCGAAAGACGCATTTGTTCGATGTGTTCATTAATTGAAGCATCTTTATCAATGAACGTATCTGAACTCGGCACATAGGCTTCAGGCTGGTAATAATCGTAATAAGAAACAAAATATTCCACGGCATTATTCGGGAAGAATTCTTTCATCTCACCATAAAGCTGCGCGGCAAGCGTCTTGTTAGGCGCCATAATGAGGGCCGGACGTTGCACTTCAGCAATCACATTCGCGATACTGAAGGTCTTCCCCGAACCGGTAACGCCGAGCAGAGTCATGCCCGACTCGCCATTATTTAATCCCTCCACCATAGATTTGATAGCCGTTGGCTGATCACCCGCGGGGGTATATTCGGTATTTAATTCAAATTGTCGTGACATGCTTCTATACGTGGCCTTTAGTCCAGCTATCCAGTATATTACAGCCGGTTTAAATTCGCGCTGTCTATGTAATAATGGGCACATTAATTCAGGAATGAGTCGTTTTGGATATCAAACTTTCACAACGCGTTCAACGTGTAAAACCATCGCCGACCCTCGCGGTCGATGCGCAGGCCAAGGCATTAAAAGCTGCAGGTGAAGATATTATTAATCTTGGTGCCGGTGAGCCCGATTTTGATACCCCCGAACATATTAAAGACGCCGCTGTGCAGGCAATTGCCGATGGCCAGACCAAATATCCACCAGTGGATGGTACTGTCAGCCTAAAACAAGCGGTTATTGACAAATTTCAGCGAGATAATGGTCTTGATTATGACCTTGACCAGATTCTGGTCTCCGCTGGCGGCAAACAAAGCTTTTATAATCTGGCGCAAGCAATGCTGGATGAAGGTGATGAAGTCATCATCCCTGCGCCTTACTGGGTGTCTTACCCTGATATGGTGCTATTGGCTGATGGCAAACCGGTTATTGTCAGTGCCGGGATTGAGCAAAACTTTAAACTTCAGCCTGAACAGCTTGAAGCGGCCATTACCGACAAAACCCGTTTACTCGTCCTCAATAGCCCTTCTAATCCTACGGGGGTTTCTTATCGTCGCGCTGAACTCGAAGTGCTAGCTGAGGTATTACTACGCCATCCGCACGTGCTGATTGCAACCGATGATATGTACGAACATATTCTTTGGACAGATGAGCCATTCTGCAACATTGTCACTGTTTGCCCTGCGCTCTATGACCGTACGATTGTATTAAATGGCGTTTCCAAGGCTTACTCCATGACCGGTTGGCGTATTGGTTACGCGGCAGGCCCGGCAAGCCTCATTAAGGCCATGAAGAAAGTCCAATCACAAAGTACTTCCGGTGCCTGCTCAATAGCCCAAGCCGCAGCGCAAGCCGCTCTTGAAGGTCAACAGCAATGTGTCGCCGATATGGTACATGCCTTTAAAGAACGCCATGACTGGCTGCTTGATGCTCTCAATGCCTTACCTGGTGTCACCTGCTTACCATCTGACGGTACTTTTTATGCCTTCCCTGATATGCGCGAAGCAATGAAAACACTGGGCTGTAGCGACGATATCGAGTTTACTGCACGGCTTCTTAATGACGCTAAAGTCGCACTTGTACCCGGTTCTGCCTTCGGCGCGCCAGGTCACATGCGCCTTTCATACGCGACTAGCATGGAAATGCTTGAATCTGCCGTCAGCCGTATGAGCGAATTGCTTAGGTAAATATAAGCCTCATCCTACAAACACTCCGTTGCTAAAGTCGTATGATTGTTGCTGTCCAAGGATTAGGACGCTTCAAATGGAACGGGAGAGGATATGGATATCCACACTTATCGTTTTCAGCGAGGCTTAACCTTGCTGGAGCTTATTGCCGGGCTTAGCATTACCGCCATTGTTACTACGACTGGCGTACCTGCGTTTAAAGAGCTGGTTCAACGTAACCGACTCACCACTGAAATAAACACCTTTGTTACCCATTTACACTACACACGTAGCGAAGCGATAAAAAGCGGCATTCGAGGCGTTATGTGCCGCAGTGCCGATGGCGAGACATGTAGCCGAACGCAAGGCTGGGAAGAAGGCTGGATTATCTTTGCCGATAAAAATGCCAACCGCGAATATGACGGCAATGACGAACTTCTGTACGTACAACAAGCACGCGACAACGGCATTAATATCACCTCAGGTAGACGAAGAAAAATTGTTTATCAAAACACCGGCATGTCGCCTGGCAGTAATGGCACCTATGTATTTTGTTCACCTGATTACCCTGAATATGCCAAGGCAGTGATTATCTCGAATACAGGTAGGCCACGATTAGCCAAGGTTCGTCCGGACGGGAGTGATCTGGGGTGTGGTGAAGGATAAAGAGTAATATTGACACATCTTGACATGTCAATTTATTCATCTAAACTTACATTATTATGCCAACAATCAAATTTAGCTCAAAAATAGACGAAGAAACCTGGAGTGAACTCAAGCTCTTAGCAAAAGAGTCACACCAAAATATCTCAGGTTTACTAACAGAAGCGGTTAGCGATTACGTCAGTAAGCGCCGGCTGCGCCCTTCTGTGAGTGAGCATTTAATGGATTCTATCCGTGAAAATGAAGAACTAGGTAAGCTGCTTGCCAAATAATTCTGTTCAATTTTTGTCTTTAGATGAAGTTATCGAAATCCATAAGGTACTAATAGAACGTTTTGGCGGCCCCCATGGGATACGCGACGCCGGTTTGCTAGAAAGCGCCCTCTATCGACCTGGCTCCGGCTATTACAAAGGACTGGATGAAATGGCCGCTGCTATGTTTGAATCGCTGATCAAGAATCATCCTTTTGTCGACGGAAATAAACGTGTCGCATTCTTCGCGACCGATGTCTTTTTGCGACTAAATGGCTATAAATTCAATGTTGAGGCCAAATCAGCTCATCAATTCTTAATGAATTTATTTGAAACAAATCAATGCGATTTAGCGCATCTACATCCATGGGTACGAAAGAATATTAAAACTACCTGATTTGAAATGTTTTGCTGAAACCACAAAAAAAGGACTAGCAAAAGTGCTAGTCCTTTATTGTTTGGCTCCTCGGGACGGGCTCGAACCGCCGACCTAGTGATTAACAGTCACCCGCTCTACCAACTGAGCTACCGAGGAATTGTTGAGGCGCGTATGTTACTGAGGCACTACGACTGGGTCAAGCTCCAACTGACTCTAATTAGGTATTATTACTAAGATTTTTTGATTTTCTCGAAATTAATGACATTATCTTTTGCCAATGACTCCGTCATTTCCGGAACCAGCTTCTTAATTAACACTTTTAGCTTATTTTCCTCGAATGACTGGCTAGCCGACTCCATAGCTGAGAAGTCAGATTGCAATTCATCCCAATCGACAATACGTGTTTTAGCCAGTAGGATTTTCTCATGATCTGTCGCTGCCAACTGCTCCTGCTCGTGAAATAACTCTTCATAAAGCTTCTCACCAGGGCGCAGGCCCGTGTATTTTATCTCAATATCTTCACCCGGTGTTTTACCGGAGAGGATAATCATTTGTTCTGCCAAGTAAGCAATCTTTACCGGCTCACTCATATCCAAAACAAAAATCTCACCGCCCTCGCCCTGCACAGCAGCCTGCATGATCAACTGACATGCTTCGGGAATCGTCATAAAGTAACGAGTTATCTCCGGGTGCGTCACTGTGACGGGCCCGCCTTTCGCTATTTGTTCTTTAAACAGTGGCACAACACTGCCCGCCGACCCCAGCACATTACCAAAGCGGACTGTTATATAGTTTGTTTTAGATCGTTGGTTCAGGTTTTGGCAAAAGATCTCGGCGATACGCTTACTCGCCCCCATGTTATTGGTCGGGTTAACCGCCTTGTCTGTTGAAATCATGACAAAACTATTACAGCCATGCTTATCTGCGGCTAAAGCCATATTGCGTGTGCCAAGAATATTATTACGCACTGCTTGTCTAGCCTGATGTTGCAACAAAGGCACATGCTTATAAGCTGCTGCATGAAAGATCACTCTGGGTTTATGTTCATTCATGCAATGTTCGATTGCACTGGTATCACAAACATCACCGAGTACAACCTGCAAATCGGTGTCAGGATATTTTCCTGCCAGCTCACGATCAATTTGATATAAGTTAAATTCACTGTTGTCAAAAACCACCAGCTTCGCGGGCTTAAATAACAATATCTGGCGACATAGCTCTGAACCAATTGATCCACCTGCACCCGTCACCATAACCACTTCTTGGTGAATAGACTTGTTAATGGATTCTTTACTCAAAGAAACGGGATCACGACCAAGCAGATCATCAATTGAAACTTCACGCAACGAACTAATTGTAGCGCGGCCAGATACCAGATCTGCGACATTAGGTATCGTCCGAAATGGAATGTCTACTTGCTTACACGCCTCAACGATCTTACGCATTTGTTCGCCTGTTGCTGTCGGTGTTGCGATCACAACTAGATGGATGTTTAATTTTTCAATTGCTTTGGGTAATTCTTCTATTGCCCCAAAAACTTTTAGTCCATGCACTTTCGAGCCTCGTAAAGTCGATGCATCATCAAGAAAGGCGATAGGAAGATACTCACTACTACGCAGCATTTCACGTGCAACCAATTCCCCGGCCTGACCCGCACCCAAAATAATAACCCGCGTATCCGCCGATTGCCCTTCATTACGCAACTGACCATCACGCCATATCCTATAAAGCAGTCTGGGCGAACCCAATAAAAATATTAAAAGTAAGGGGTATATCAGTAACGAAGAACGCGGCACACCCTCAACACGATTAACCAGAAACAACACTGTTACTAATAAAAAGACACTAATGGTGACTACGCGAATGATGTTCCATAAATCCGGAATACTCGCAAAACGCCACAGCCCTCGATAAAGACCAAAACCATATGCAATGACAAAATGAATTGGCAGTGTAATAAGCAACACTTGCCAATAGACAACACTCTCCAACATCTGCAAATTAAATTCAAAACGCAGAAGGAATGCCAACGTCCAAGCAATAGTCGCCATTAGGACATCGTGAAATATTATTATTGCTGTGCGTCGGAGCATTGAAAACTGCATTATTATAGGGCTCATTAAATACTAAAAATATATTATGTCTTTATATTAATCTTTATATCATCTCAATAATAGCTTCCACGCTATTTTAGGGAAACCATCAATAATTCATTCAAGTTTAAACTAAGATTTATGGTAATGATTCTGTATGATTAATTTAATGCGAAACCCCATTTCCAGTAACAACCTTCTTTGCAGTCATCCAAAGAATCTTTAAATCAAACCAAAGCGACCGTCGGTTCAAGTACTCGATATCCAGTTTTACTTTCTCATGTATAGGTAACTCATCACGGCCATTCACTTGTGCCCACCCAGTCAACCCAGGGACTAACTCATGTACGCCAGCCTCAGTACGTAAAGCAATCAGGTCGTTTTGGTTGAACAGGGCTGGACGCGGCCCAACAAAACTCATGTCACCTTTCAAAATACTCCAGAGCTGTGGTAACTCATCCAGACTGGAACGGCGCAAAAATGAACCCATTGGTGTCAACCATTGTTCCGGGGCCTCAAGTAAGTGCGTTGCTATCGCGGGGGTATTTACCCGCATACTCCGGAACTTTGGCATCTTAAAAATGTGATTATTCCGTCCAATCCGATTAGACCAGTAAAACAGTGAACCACTTGATGTGAAGCACACAGCAACCGCAACCAGAAGAAAAGGAAGAAGTAGTACTGGAACCACTAAAAAAATTATACAAATATCAAAAATACGTTTCATAAATAAAAACACCCATCATAGGTTCATGTACAGAATACCCAAAAGGCTTGAAAGATAGTAATTATTTTATTTTTTCTGTTGCTGTAAAAATGACTGCACAGTTTTCTTAAGCGCATCATCCAAATTCAATGGAGGATGCCAATTCAAAACATTTTTCGTCTTGGTTATATCTACCTGCAGCGACCCAATTAACCTTCTTGCTAAACCGCGTTTACCTATCAATCCTGCAACCATACAAAGAACCTTTGATGATACCGGGATCAATCTTGGCTTTTGTTTCAAAGACAAACTGATTTTCTGCAAAAGTTCAGTTGTAGAAATATCTTCACCATCACTTGCCAAAAATATTTGATTCGCAGCTGCCGGATGATCAACACAAGTAATAATTAAATCAACAAGATTATCTAGTGCGATTAGACTACGCTTATTATTAATCGCACCAAAAGGCAACGGAATCCCCTTGCTTAGCCAGTGCATCATATCCAAAAAATTAGCTTTAACATTAGGGCCATAAACTAATACTGGTCGAACAATCACTACTTCCATATCAGTAGCAGCAGAAAGATCCAGCAATGCCTGTTCTGTTTCAGCTTTCGATATACCATATGCATCTCTAGGCGCCGGAACATCATCGGCAGTAAATGGTGTCCCTACTTTTGTCGCTTCACCATTGACCTTTATCGAGCTTAAAAAAATAAATCTCTTGACGCCCGCCTCCGCAGCCTGCTTTGCAAGATTCACCGTCCCCTCAAGATTTACCCTGCGAAATTCAGTTAGTGGATCAAGTGCTGAATCATTCATTACGTGTACTCGAGCTGCCGTATGGATAACGACAGAAACAGAATCAAGAGGTTCAGACCAATCAGTATCAGAAGTTAGATCTCCCACCTCTACTTGAAGAGCAGACTTAGAAAAAAAACTTGATCTCTGACGAACAGCTAAAACCAGCTTGAACTTTTTATCCGTAAGTTTTACAGATAGTTCTCGAGCTATAAATCCATTAGCACCGGTAAGCAAAATTTTCGTCAAGAAACACCTATTGGCTTTGTCAAAAATTCCAATATCTTGAACGGAACCTTTAACAAAACTAAAAACAGATTAGTATATATTTTGTTTTTCTTACACGCCCTGACTATTTCAGTATTCAATAAAAGTCTACTTCTTATGTTCGACGAACTCATGCCACCAGAGCGCATTCTTACAAGAACCTTATCGAGTTGAGCATAAGTCAGTTTATGCACCATTAACATACGAACAAATAACTCATAATCTGCCGATATTTTATAATCAAGGGAATATCCACCCAATTGCTCATAAACTATTCTCTTAATAAAAGTTGCCGGATGTGGTGGCATCCAGCCAAATCTAAGTTTCCAGGGTTTAAACTTCCTTGCACTATAAAATCTAGTTATATTCTGTATTTTAATCGGATCAACAATCACCAAATCACCGAACACCAAAGCAGCCTCAGGGTCAGCCTTAAAGCAATTCACCACATCAGAAATCACAGAAGAATTTTCAAAAAGATCATCAGAATTGAGTATCCCAATCACATCCCCTGTTGCTAAACCTATACCTTTATTCATCGCATCATAAACCCCTTGATCTGGCTCTGAGGTGATATTTGCGATTTCATTATGGTATTCAGAGACAATACGCATCGTATTATCCGTAGACTTACCATCAATTATGATATATTCAATTTCCGGATAGTTTTGTGACAATACAGATTCAATTGTGTCACGAATGGTTGTTTCGCTATTATAACAAACTGTAATAATACTAATTTTCAAATTTTCACGCGCATAATTTAATATGACCTATTGTGAACTCGGCTTACCACTTATGCTCTACAGGTAACATCAAGCATCATGCCAGCAACCTCATCCCAGTCCTTCGGGATCATGGCTAATTGTTCTTTCCAGTCTGGCCACCAGCCAGACGTGCGACGTTTCTCTAATTCCATAATGGCATCATGCATCGAAATTACGTTATGAGGATCAAAATAAATAGCTTGGCCTCCACAGAGTGTCCGAGCGTACGGTAAATCAGGACAAATGATTGGCAAGCCCAACCACATAGCTTCCACTAAAGGGAAACCAAAGCTTTCTGAAAGGGAGAGAAAAAGAAGTCCGTCGGTAGTTTTATACGCATTCAAAACGGCATCTGGATCAAGTTTACCTCTGCATTTTAACCAGGATATTGAACGATTTGGATTCAAGTCATCAGATATTGTTAAGTTAAGTTCTGATACTGGCCAACTTGCAGGGTGAGAAATTTTTTTCAGTATTTGATGATTTTTATGCGGATAATATGCTGCCGGATAGAAAAGCCGCAAGCCACCCACTTCCGAATTGTTATAAAATTTGGTGCGTTTTACCGAAGAATTAATTAACCAATTTGGCGCTGGCTGCGCGATAACATATATATGATCCACTAGCGCTGGATAGCTATCAATGAGTGACAACTTCATCGCCTCTGTTTGCACAATGAAATTTGACACATACTTCATGTTGCGGCGAAATAACCATCTTGCAACCCAATATTTAACCGCACCCAGTTTTCTTCCCGTGCTAGACCCTCTTATTAATAAAGGTGTCTGAACAAATACTGTTTGTTTGGCATTACACCTTATTGGTATATCTCCGAATACTAATAATGGTGTATCTCCATCAAATTTGTTACCGAATAGAGTACATTCAAATAATCTGGATATTGCGTTAGGAATAAATCGTTTGTAGTAAGATTGCACGGTATCTTTCTGAAACAATGAAAAATTCGACAGTTCACCATTAGCAGGGAGATAAACTTCTTCCAATTTATATCTAGTCTGATTTACCAATGAAGGAAGAAGGGATTGAAGCAATCGTACGGCTCCTAATCCGACAATGTTAGTAAGATGAAGTCTGATAGGTTTTCTTTCATTCGTTTTCATTTGCAAATCAACCTTACTAACAGCCATACCATGGGCACTCGTTCTGTTTTTGCATTCCATTTTCAGTGGGCTTCTGATTAATTACATCGAACATATATTGACTGGCAATTTCAGGAGAGAGACTCGCACCAGCTTTTAGGGCCGCATCGCGCATACTATTTCTTTTCTCAAGGTGTATTGATATGTCCTTTAATTTGGCGACAAAATCAGATACATCCTCACTAATAAAAACGCTCCCACAGTGCCATTTATTAATAACTGCACTTGCACCAACCTGGTTGCTACAAATCACTGGGACACCCGCCATCAGTGCTTCGTTAACGACCACTCCCCAACCATCATAGCGACTTGGCAATACCAAAAAATCATATTCTGAAATAACTGACTGAGAATATCCAAATGGAATTAAACCACAATAACGAACCGAAGCATGATTAACATCGTATTGAGAAAAATCACCATGACCATAGACATCAAGTGAGAACAAAAATCCACTGTTATTTAAATCCTCAATTCCCCTGAGCAAAATATCAAGACCTTTACGTGAAATTAAGTTACCTATAAATACCAGTTTCAATAGTTTTTGTTTTGATATAGTGGCGGGAAAATTACGGGGATTATCAGCTTCTTGATGTGGCACAAAATATCCAAATGGAAATATTTTTTTTCTTGGAACACCTATACGTTGATATTGCTCAATGGCAAGGCAAGAAATAGCAAATACACCACAAATCCGACGACTGAGAAGCTGCCCATAAAGGCGATATAAAAAAGGTCTTAATTTCGCCTTTAGCCAATTAGTATATCGCTTCCCATTACTCTGATATCCCGTAGATATTGAGGAATATGGCTCAGAGATTAAGTACACCCGACAACCAAAAGTAACTGCAAGTATCAACACCAAAATCAGTTTAATTTCCTCGAATGGGCTACTAAAAATATGTACTGCATCACGGTTCTCACGCAACCGATGGATAGCGAACTTAATCAAACCTTTCCGCGGCATGAGTGTTGGAGAAAATGATGCGTCATGCCTATTAACCCACCCCTGTGACTCGCGTTCGGCATGCGCTGCTTTCAATACATTGACGTTAAGATCGCAACCTCCCTTATTCTTTAGCGCCTCTAAAGTGTAGGATTGGTGATCAGTTAAAACCGGATGCCAACTTATAATTTTCATTTAACAGCCAATGTTTAATTCTTAAATATAAATTGTTCTAACATTTTACCAACTATTGTGGGCTCACATGAAGCTGCAACCGCTTTTTGCCCAATTAAAGCCAAGTCATTAGCTTCTTGTCGATGCTCTACAACCCAACGAAGCTTGTCAATTAATGTTCGCGGATCATCATTCGTTAAATAAATAGCTCCATCAGAGAAAATTTTTCTAACATCACTTATATCGGTCGTAAAAACAAGTACGCCATGACTGGCAAACTCTATAACTTTTGACGGGAACGTGGTGTCAGCAAGAGCGCCTGAATTTGGTTTTAGTGCCAGACCAACCTGAGTACGGGCCAAAACCTCTCGATATTCATCATCAGTAGTGCGTCCATGCATGATGACCCGTGGCACCCTATCATCTTCAGCCAAAGATTTAAATTTCTGCATACAGTCACCTTTTCCAGAAATTTCGAACTGTATTCTTGCAGCCCAAGCCGGTGACTCATTCATCAGAATTTTGATTGTATCTATCAGCAACTGTGCACCAGTGTCGGTCGACACAGTCCCACCAAATAGAACACTAACGGGAAACATGCTCGGAGCACGTGTTTTAGCGTCAACTTCACAAGTCCCGTAGCAGCAAATTGTCGGTTGGAGTTTTGTCATACTTTCAAGTGCCGTGCAGGCCAATAATGCTCCACTTGTACAAAACACATCAAAAATCCAGTTAATAACCTTAGATTTAACAGCCCCCAGTGACCATTCCCTCGTCTTGATTTCACCGTCCTCGAGATCTAAAATTGTTCTGAAGCGTAATACCCTTGCCTGTATTAATCCGAACAGATAGGCAGGTAACCTGTTATAAAAAATAGCCGCCCTCTCGCCTCTTCTTGATCGCATACGCCACAGTACAGGGGCAATAGAAAATAACGACAATAATTCAGACAATACTGGGAAGTGAAAAAAGGGTAAATAGATAACAGGTATGCCACCTACGCGTCGTACTGTACCTCGAAAATAGCGTCGAGAACCATCTTGCTTCCCACGCCCCAAACTAATAACCACTACACGTACACCTGCGCTGCTCAGAGCCTTCGATAAAAGGAATACCTTACGTGATGCAGCAGGGCTATCTGTGGTAATCCCTCTTTCAAGACGTGTCGCATCATCAAGTGCATTGCAAATATAAAATAAATTTTTCACAAACTATGTAAGATGTTTTTTAACCACTGCAGGCACACCTGCGACAAGGACATTTGTTGGCACGTTTTTTGTTACCACCGATCCCGCCGCCACGACAGCACCAGCACCAACGTTCACACCGCCTAATATTCTTGTACCAGCCCCAATCCAACAGCCATCATTAATAACGATAGGTTTAGCCGTGCCCAGCCCCGCTCTGCGCAAGGAAGGCCCAATAATGTGCCCACCCGGAATAAACTCAACAGCAGGGCCTATATCACAGTTAGCGCCAATAACGATTGTCGCATCCAAATGCGAATAAAAAATAACAGCTGGACTTAGCCATGTATTATCACCAATAGTAAGCTGACCTCTGCCATACAACCAACCTCGCCCGCACACAGATACATTGTCGCCAACATTAACTTTCCCTAATCTAAGACAGAATGCCCTAAACCGAAAAAGTCGTGATGGTGGCAAAACCCAGAGCAGAAGATTTAAAAAATGTCTAAGCATGATTTATAAAATCTAATGAACCACAGAACATTCAAATTTGCATACCAATAACGGTATATTTTTTTGACGATATCAACAACTCTTGAGCCAGATCCGGGTTCCGAACATACAAACTATTCCCCGTGCCCCAATTAGATTCATCGCCAGAACCAAGCTTCCTCGTTAATACATTGTATGTGCATTTTTTGAAGCCTAATTCGAGCAGATTATTGTGTAACAATTCTTCATCAAATCCAAAATTTCCGCCGCTGCCATTAAGCTCGATCAATATCACCTCTAATTTAGGATCATTTAAAGTGTTTTTTGCACCGCTCAATACCAGTGTTTCAAATCCTTCCACATCAATCTTTATCAATTTAGGTACTCGACCGGCAAGCACCTCATCAAGCGACACCACTGGCACTTTTATTTTTTCGCCCACATAAACTTCGTTACTTAATACGCGGTTAATCGTATCCTGATCACCCATCATTTCAAGCTCACCTGATTCCGCACCTACTGCTACATTCAGAGCTTTCACACGGTCAAAAATTCGATTTAAATGAATATTATCATTCAGATGATGAAAACTTGACGGAACGGGTTCAAAGGAAATGCTTTCAGCACCGACCGCGCCACTTGCAAGTATCGTATAAGATCCAATGTTAGCACCCACATCTAAAAAGAGATCCCCTTCACGTAAGAAATGAAGTACAAAGCCCATATCATGACACTCATGCAATCCACAATAGATGTTGCCGGTTGCGCCAGTCATCCCGGGCTCCACCAACAATCTTGTCCCTCCCACATAGTCAACCACGTTTGCGCCTTGAATTATTCGGCTACCAATCTGCCACCGCAACCAACGCTTATACGCTGACATTTTTTTATCTTTTGTTAGAGGATGACTTGAAATGAGGCTAAATGTCTGGAAAACACTCATTTCTATATGCCTTCATTTATCAATTTTTTCGCCAAACGATTATCCGGATAATGCAGTTTTTCCTCTGCTTCAACTAACATCAAAACAGCTTCACGCATATGTGTTTTTGATTGCCAACCCAATATTTTCTTTGCTTTTCTAGGATCGCCTTGACTCCATGATATATCAGACGGACGATACAACGATGTGTCAGAGACTACGTGATCACACCAATTTAAACCAAAAATATCAAATGCAACTGAAACAAAATCTTCCAACGAAGACGACTCACCGGTAGCTATAATAAAATCATCTGGCACCTTCTGCTGTAACATAAGCCACATTGCCCCAACATACTCAGATGCCCAACCCCAGTCTCGCACAATATCAAGCCGACCAAGCTGAAGTTTTTCTGTAGACCCGTGCGCTATGCGACATGCAGCAGCGGTGATTTTTTGTGTAACAAACCGTTTTGGCCTTAACGGTGACTCGTGATTGAAGAGAATCCCATTGCACGCAAATAAGCCGTATGCCTCTCGATAGTTAGCAACAAGCCAATGAGCAGAAGCTTTGGCTACTGCATACGGACTACGCGGGTGAAAAGGTGTATTCTCATCTGCAGGTTGCTTAACAGTATCACCGAAGCATTCACTCGAACTTGCGTGATAGAACTTTACAGGTTTATCCCTAAATCGAATCGTTTCTAATAAATTTAATGTCCCTACCACAATACTTTCAAGCGTTTCAGTAGGCTGTTCAAAAGACAAACCTACAGAACTCTGTCCAGCCAAATAGTATATCTCATCTGGATCACTATGATTCAATGCTGTGAGGACACTACGAAAGTCGTTAGGCGCCATTGAAATCACTTGGACATTTTCGTGCACACCTAATATTTCAAGATTAGCAAACGATGTCACTTGTGCATCACGTGACGTACCCCATACCTCGTAACCTTTGCTCAGTAACAACTGAGCAAGGTAAGCACCATCTTGTCCACTGATACCACAAATCAAAGCTCGCATTAGATAATCTTCCGATAAATTGCCAATGTTTCCGATGCACATTTTTCCCATGAAAAACTCGCACAGCGCTTAATACCTTTTTGCACAAGAATCTGGCGATATTCTTTACTCTTTAATACACGCTCAATAGCAACACGCATCGAATCTGTATTATTTGGATCAAAATATTCCCCCGCATCACCAACCACTTCTGGTATTGAACTGCTATTACTGCATATAACTGGGCATTTCAAAGACATTGCTTCTAATGGTGGAATACCGAACCCTTCATACTTTGATGGGTAAATAAAGGCAGCTGCACTTCTATAATATTCCGCAAGCAAAGTATCGTCGGCAGTAAATTGTTCAACCTGGGAACTATCAATAGCAAATTTATTCATTAGATCTAATTCATCGACACGAAGTTTCCCTCCGCCAATACAAACTATTCTAAAATTCTCGCGCAGCCACTCGGACTCACCATAAGCCTTGAGAAATCCATCGAAATTTTTATAATGGCCTCGGCCACCGACAAAAAGCAAAAATGGTATTTTGTTAGTTATTGATATTGAACTATCCATATTATCGAGAACAAATACTTGGTCAAATCCAAGATGAACCACAGACACCTTATCTGGAGATACCGGAACAAAGTCTAATAAGTCTCGTCGCGTATTCTCTGAAATACATATAACATGATCTGCACGCAATACTGACTCTCTCTTTAATTGAGATGTTCGATCGTGTTCTGAAAAAATCGATGGGAATCGTTCATGGATCATATCGTAAACCGTTACTACCGTTCGCGCACCTTTTATAGGTAGATGACATTTCGCGTAATAGGTTTCATGTACTATCTGTGGTGCAAATTTGGCAATTGATCTGCGCGCCAACCACAAACCACATGAGTGAAAAAATCTACCTGTTTTTGGTATCTTGGGTATCTTAATTCCTGATACTACTCTCTTTGCAAGCTTTCCGAGATATACATTAATGTAAAAAGGAGCGAAAATTTTCGCTTCGATCCCTTCGGATTTTACTAAATGCGTAGCAAGGCTACAGACATATCGAGAAATACCGCCATATTTTTGCATGGTAAATATTTGTGAATCAAAAGCAATTTTCATTGTTTAATCAATCGCTGCCAATTTTATTTTGTAACATTAAGTAATGATCACTCATAACCTTAGTCCCTAAACATCTACGAACCCACCATGGAGCAATCCTAGAAACAAATCTTCCCGTAACGAAAGCCAACAGTCGTTCGTTGATTTTATTCTTAGAAAGAATATGTATTCCATTCGCACTAACAAACTGAAAGTCTAATTTATCAGCTAATATCATTAATGTTTTACGTTGAAAAAAACCAACATGCTGACCAGTAGAAAAAGCGTAGTACCACCATTCACTCGGTCTAGGTGGCTCGCCTTCATACAATTCCGTCGTAAACACTAAAGAATCTGCTCCTGAAGAAGAAAATATATCCTCAATAAATTCTATAGGGTTCGTAACGTGTTCCAGCACTTCCATTGCCGTCACAGCTTGACAAGAACCATGTGATTGCTTGTATTCAAAACCGACAGATAGCACGTTAGTACAATACTTGTCATGCCAATAAAAATTAAACCCCATATCACGCATTAAGCGCGTTAGCATTCCATAACCACCCGCAGCATCTAAACAACACTCATCACCTTTTACATTCAACACCCAGTAAAATATTCCGGCAAGTTTGTTAGCAATAGATACATTCCTCATCACCAATCCTGTATCAGCACTAGCAATTGCACTTGAGTATGCCTCTTCAAGCCAATGAGGATTATGTGCTCGCAAAAAACCACAGCCCCCACATGCTTCATACTCAGCATCATATTTATCAAGCACTTTTTCAGTAAAACAGGGCTTCATTTTTCCTGAACAGATTGGGCATTCGTGACTTAGAGAAAAACTGTCAATAATATCATTCATCGAAATAGCTTCATTAGCTTATTGATAATACGGCTCATCAACGACACATGGATATATCTATTTCCAGTATACAAATCAGCCTGTCGATTTATAATAAACCCCAAAGGATGAATCAAGGGAAATTCAACAGCGTGTCTCGGTATATTCGCCAAATCACTTTCACCCAATGTATGTGTCGCCGCCTCATTAAAACCGACATTTGAAATCATGTTAACATTTGGCAATATACTCATTCTCCCTTCAAGGAAATTAGCGAATACCCATTGGTAATCCCATGTATCAATTTCAGAACAATATGCCTTTTCAAAGGTCTTCTGCCAAACTCCCGCTTCACGTCGGCTTCCTAATATATCGATCAGCAAACCTTCATCGCGGACACGCGACCACTTAGCCATCGTAACATCGTAACTACCAATCCAACGATCACGCCATGTCGCCCAACCCCAGATGTGAACATACTTTGAAAAGTAATAACTATCATCGTTACGACGATTACCAAATTGAAAGTTATCTCCGCTAATCATACCAATGCGCTGATCGTCTCGATAACGCTCTAGTAGTTCCTGACAGAAGTAAAAAAAAGTAGCGTCGGGCAAACAATCATCTTCAAGAATAATACCCATCTCTTCGTTTTCAAAAAACCAGGTAATCGCTTCACTTACCGCATGCTTGCAACCTAAGTTTTTATCCCGAAACAGCGTTTTTACTTCACATTCCCAATCGATATTATTCTTCAAATAGTCCCGAATGCTTTGTACAACAATATCCTCACCTTCGCGTGATGTCCTTGCCCCATCGGAAGCGATGTAAAACCGTGGCGGCTTAGCCTCTCGGATTTCTGAAAATACTTGCTTGGTCGTATCGAGTCGGTTAAAAACTAAAAACAATACTGCCGTATTGAATGCTTGAGGCAAGGTGGATGTTGCGAGATCAACTGTCACGCTTAATTTCTTCTCGAATGTAGTCATTGATAGACTTGGTTGGTTTCCAGCCAAGCGCTTCTGTTTTGGCAGTCACTACATCCGCACACATTCTGTTACCTTTACGTTCTGGCAGCATGACTATTTCACCACCAAACATTTTGGCGATCTCCAAGATAGAATAAGAATCAGGATGACCAATACCAAAGTCATCACCATAACCCTGCTCACCAACCAATACCAAACCACTAATGATGTCATCAATATGGGTAAAATTTCGCAATTGTGTGCCGGGACTTACAACCGTTAGTGGTTCGTCATTCAATATTTTTTGTTTAAAAAGTGCAATCAATGTAGCGTACTTGCCAGTTGATATTTCTCTCTTCCCATAAACATTATAAAAATAAACAATTGCAAAGGGCACGTTAAACCACGCACCATAGTTCTCAACCAGCTCGGTATTAGAAGCCTTTGTCCAAGCATAAGGACTTTGACTTCGACCTAAACCACCATCACCAAATTTTGTGCTGCTTCCGGCATAAACGATCTTAGCGCCCGTTATTCGACAAAATTGCAGTACGGAAAATATCCCATCTTTGTTAGACTTCCAGACTTTTTCTATATCTTCAAAGCTTTGTTCAACTCGAGAGTATTCTCCAAGGTGATATATAACGTCGGGATTGAAATCAATCAGACTCGATATATTTGCCGTTTCGCCTTCTATGTAGGTAACGTTTTCCACATGATTGGCTTTACTGCCTGTAGAGTAATTATCCAATGAGTAGACATCATTATCTGGAGATAAAGATAACTTCTCGCAGAGATTAGAGCCTATAAAGCCTGCGCCGCCTGTGACTAAAATAATTTTTTTCATAACTTACCTATTTCAAATCGATATTATTTATCATACATAAACGTATTTATTATTTGTGCCGGTTATTTTTTCAAAATGTCCACTAAAGTTGTTAATAGTCACCTGTAGCACACCAGACGCATGTTATTAATCAAAACAACTTATTAATTAAGTTGGTTTTTTAAAGCTTTCCATATCGGGGCGTGCTTAATCAATCTAGCAATATTGATCAAAGTAAAATCATCAGGGAGAAATGATTTATAAGGGGTCATACTCCTGTATTTCCAATAAAGATTTTTATAGGGGTGATTATTGAGCAAATGCCAAGGCTTAGATGAGCCTGTATAATGAACAATAACAGGATGTTTTTTAGCTCTACGAATTTCCTCTGGAGAGAAACAGTCACATTTATAATTTTCCTCAAAAATAACTGCTTGCTGATTATAAATTAGTGGCAATAATTTCCAATTACCGTTTATCACCGCGTTCAGACCACACTGATCTACAAACCTTATTGCCCTGGGGTTTTTTTCTATAAAAAGAATCACTTTTTCAACAAGGCAATCTTTTTCCCATTTTTCCAAATTAATGAGCATCATACCGCTGTTAAAATAACGAGAAGTTTCATCCATTTTTAACTCACTACGCCATTCAGCCCCAGGTTCTTCTACCGCAGCCACATAATAGTTGTCAATATTCTTGTTGTACAACTTATCAATTTTTCCATTCACCACGATATCAACATCTAAATAAAGCACTTTTCTTTCCGCCACGAGATCTGGAATCAAAAGCCTATAGTACGCAGCTTTCGTGAAGTGATCGTTTGTGACCAACTGAGAAAAAGCATCATCAGGAACGCGTGCATTAATTAGTTCACATTCAAACCCTTCAGCAACTGCCTCTATATTATTATAATGATAATCCGTTATCCCATTATTAATAATATATATTTTAAACGACATATTTCTATTATTATTCAACAATGAAATTAATGTTACACACAAATGCTTAACATAGTTTTCATCAGTCGAGAATACAATATTATAATTTGCCATCAATACTCTCCATGTAGAGGAATTTCATGGCGGGCGGCCTTGTTTCATCAGCTATTTCACCAAACATTCTTTTACTGCATTTATTCGGAGTCTTGTATTTATTTTTTCTAAATGGATAATCTGAAAAAATTTTAATTATGTGTGTATTATAAAATCTATCTATCAGTATTTCCGTCATATTTTGAATAAAGCAATCATGCGACTCAACTATTAAGTCTACATACCTGAGATTTGGTACTTTTTCAAAATCCAATAGGTCACGCTCACCACCCTCTATGTCACAAAATATGAGTGTGTTTTTTTTACACCTGAAATTTAATTCGTCGTGAGTACATTTGTGTTTGATATTAATATTGCTCAAGTTATTAAGCTTTATTAACTCACCTAATAATTTTATTGCTTCAGCGTTCGTGTCGTAAGCGATAATTCTAGACTCAGGCATTCTCATACCAAAACCCACAGCATAATAGCCTTCTGCACAGCCTATATCTAAAATTGTTTCATAATGCTTACCTTCTATCACCTGCGAAATCCATTCTTGTATTGGTTCCTCATACGACCCCATTATCTTTGGAAGTAGTGCGCTGCCTGAAGAGTTATCAATATATTTCATACCTTCAAATGGACCATTATGCACAACGTAGTCATTATCGAACACATCCAGCATTATTTTCGAATAATACTCTTTCTGCTTAAGTGTATTTATTACATTAGCAGCCTCAATTCTTATCAGTTTTTTCTTATAGAATGACGTAGTTCTATAGATTGTGCGCATAAAATCAAAAACAACAAAAAAACATTTCGTAAGCACTGCCTTCATTTCACCCGCCCTTTTACTAAATATATAGGAATAAGTGAATTCAAAAGCATAAGTAAAACTATTCTTTGTGACTTCATAAATATAGGTACTAAAATATTTCCTATACTAGCGGCAAGTAATGTTGCTACTGCGGCACCATATATTCCAAATTTAGGTATTAAAATAATATTCAGTATAATATTCAATATTAGCGTGATAACGCTAAACGTTGCATAAACTTTCATTTTATTTTCATTAAGAAACCACTTTGACCACGCACATCCAGTAAACACTATCAAACCTATCCATATGTGTATCATAAGTACACCACCAGCATCACTAAAAGCATCACCAAATAGTAGCGCTACCAGCCAATCACTTAGAAAGGTCATTGGCAATGCTATTCCTATAGCCATCCATAACATAAGCGTGAATAGCCTTTGAAGCCTGTAATGATATAGCTCTTCACTTATTTTTTTTGCACTGCTAATCGATGGTGAAAGTGAATTTGTAATAATCATAGGGATAAAATACCACAACTCACTTATTCTTATTGCCACCGAATATATTCCAACCCCATAATCTCCTATTAATTCTTTTATCATAATTTGGTCAACCCGCATATTGACCAAAACTACTAGGCTGCTAAATATTAAAGGCCAACTATCTTTCAAAAGCCGAATCGCAACTTTAAGATTAAAATACTGATAGAACCACCCAGTATTTTTATATCTATATGCAATATAAAGTGCTAATGAAAGTGTTATTTGATCTACCAGAGCAACCAACACAAACCAGATTAAATCAGCTCCAGTGAATATAAGATAGAGCTTCAATATTGAAGAAATTGTGAGCTGTATCAGTTTGCAAATAGATACAAATTTTGAAAGAACTTTCGATTGAAAATAAAAATCGACCACTTCAAAAGAATGGAATATTGTTCCACTAGCGATGATGAAAATATATAAATTTGTAATACTATCATTAGAGGTAAATTGTGTGGCAAACGCAATAACCGCAAGCGTGACAATTGCCCCGCTTAGTTTCAACCAAAATGCCGTGCCCAAATAGATATCTTTCATATTTGGCTCATTAACTAGGTTACGCACGACAATCCCATCCAGACCTAATTTGGCAATACCGCTGAATATGGCGGCAAAGGCAATGGCATAACTAAATATTCCGAATTTTTCCGGCCCTAGGTATCGAGCAACATAAATCCCAACAAATAACCCAGCGACGATGCGTAATATCTGCTCTGCAAACATCCATGAAGTATTTGCAAAATAACGCCGAAACCCTTGATGCGTCATAGCCCTATTATAAATACTCTTTAGATAGGACTGCACAGCAAGCCCCCATTCGAAAAACAATACTGATATTTATACAATATAAGTTTCAATTAGATCCCACGCCCTATTCCATGGTACTCAATTCCTTGCACATTAATGTCTTCAGGTTCAAACAAGTTACGACCATCAAAAATAAGCGCATTGTTAAGTTTAGATTTCACCTCATCCCAATCAGGGCTTTTGAAAGCCTTCCATTCAGTTACTATGATTAAAGCATCAGCATCCTGTAATGCATCCATTGGTTCTTCTGCATATGTTAGATCTGCACGATCTCCATAAATATGCTGGGTTTCTTTTATAGCCACTGGGTCATAGGCGGTTACCGTTGCCCCTTTAGACCACAAACCTTCCAGCACTACGCGGCTGGGTGCATCACGCATGTCATCTGTACCTGGCTTAAAGGCTAGCCCCCAAAGTGCAAAATGTTTACCTTTGAGATTATCACCAAAACGAGTGCTGATTTTTTGCAGTAAAATATTTTTCTGATTATTATTAACATCTTCCACTGCATTCAATATTTTCATAGGCATCCCATGTTCTCTGCCCGTACGTTGCAAAGCGCGAATGTCTTTGGGGAAACACGAACCACCATAACCACAACCAGAATAAAGAAAGTGATAACCAATACGTTGATCTGAACCAATTCCCTTTCGCACATGCTCAATGTCAGCTCCTACTGTTTCAGCAAGGTTCGCCAATTCATTCATAAAAGATATTCGTGTGGCGAGCATTGCATTGGCTGCATATTTTGTCAGCTCTGCAGATTTTATGTCCATGACAATAAGCTTGTCATGGTTTCGCTGAAATGGAGCGTACATTTTTTGCATGTGTTCAATAGCGCGTTCTTCATCTGCACCGATCACAATACGATCAGGACGATTAAAATCATCAATTGCAGCGCCTTCCTTGAGAAATTCAGGGTTAGACACCACGCTAAATTCTATATTGACGCCACGTTTGTCTAGTTCTTCTTGTACGGCTAGTCGAACTTTGTCAGCGGTTCCAACTGGTACTGTCGACTTATCTACAATTACTTTATATTCTGTCATGCTTCGGCCAATGGCTCGCGCCGCAGCGACCACGTACTGTAGGTCAGCCGAACCATCTTCATCCGAAGGAGTGCCAACTGCTATTATTTGTACTAAACCATGTGCCACACTCTCTTCAACATTCGCAGTAAAATTTAAACGACCCGCCGCAACGTTACTTTTAATTAACGCTTCAAGACCTGGCTCATAAATTGGAACACCACCCTGTTGTAGAAGTTTAATCTTACTTGGGTCAACATCTAAACATAGAACTTTATTACCTAATTCTGCCAAGCACACACCCGACACTAAACCAACATAACCAGAGCCTATAACAGTTATTTTCATTTTTTAGTAACCCATTTATTCATTTGATTTATCTTTAGGCACGCTACCGCCCTACAGTGCACTTTTATGCTCCGCATGGTTATAAACAAACGCCGCATTCTGGCATTCGCCAGAATGCGGCGCACTAACTCTTTTGTAAATCCAAACGCAGCACGTCTGGCACTATTATTTTTTGTTCGCCAACCTTACTAGCAAGGTATTCATAACTGACTTTGGCGGCATTTAAATCCGTAATTAAAAAACCATCATGTTCTGGTAGATCCACCAAATCATGGAAAACATCGTGATTAATAAAACGCTGATGCTCAGTGTATGGTTCGTAAACGCCAACAATATCTATACCGGCATCATAAGAACGTAAGATAGCTATTTCAGCTAAATCAGAAATGCCACACAAAATCATTTTATTCCAATCGTTCTCTTTACATTGCGTATACGCTTGCAAACATGAATCACCCGCTTCTCGATAAAAAGAAAATGAATTTTTAAGGTATCGGGCAGTTAAGCGACTTTTTTCCGAGAAACCTTTTGGTGTCAGATAATACAGATAACGATTTGCAGGCGCATCACTGATCTTAATTAGCCCTTTGCGTACACAACGTTTTAAATAGGAATTTGCCATACCTAAAGCAACGCCTAGCTCTTGTGCCAAATGACGTTGACTGATATCACTCTTACGCCCTACTGCGTCGAGGACTTCCAACGTCATTTGTTCTTGTTTATGTTCTTTAACATTCATTGGCAATTACTTTTGAATAGATTGCCACGCCTCGCTCGCAATGACGTGATATTCATTTAACCTACCGCCTCAATAGCATCAATATCAATTTGTACGCGTGTTGAATTGCCCATCAGCTCCAGTAGTAACAACACTCGTTGTTCACTAGTCTTAGCAACAAATACACCTTCGACTCCCATCATTGGACCATCGAGAACACGAATATTGTCACCTTTACTTAACTCATCCTGAACTTCGAGCAAGCCTTCAGGATTTTCGCGGTGTTTGATGAATTCGATTACTTCATCACTGACAGAAATAGGCTTCATGCCGAAACGCACAATGGTCGACACGCCAATGGTTGAACGAATGGGTGACCAATTATCATTGGTATGATCAAGATGGATGAATAGGTATCGTGGGAAAAACGGTTCTTCTACATAGCGACGGCGACCATTACGACGCTTCGCATTCATAGTCATGGGAAGATAGGTCGCGTAGCCCTGCCGCTCAAGCTGTTGTTGAGCAACTACCTCCTGATTTGGCTTGGCGTAAATCAAGTACCAAGCCCTATCTGATTTCCTTTTATAATCAGTCATTTATATTATTCTCTGATTATGCTGCCACGACGTGGGCTATAGCGTTCAATCTGTGAACAGTGTTGAAATTAGAACAAATTTTAGGATAAAAGGCAATAATTACTAGGGGTTAGGAGCGAAGCGTGAGGAGTTAGGGATGAATAGTAAGAAATTAGGAGTAAGTTATTAAGAGTAAGGTGTGAAAGTCAAAATAATCAATATTTATATATTTTTCAGTATATTAGGAATGCTACGTTGATGATCGTCTTTGTGATAACGGCCGCGGCTGCTTTAATTATTATCATTATGTAAATTTAGTCCATTGCCTGATTTTATTTTTTAGTCATACTGGCAACATACCAATCCATTGCTTCATCTAACCCTGCTGATATTTTATGACTGGGCTGATAACCAAGTAATTTCTGTGCTTTACTAATATCTGCGAGTGAATGAAGAACATCTCCAGCACGAAAATCTCTATATATTGGATCTTTGCTAGACAAACCATCAATACGTTGTATTAAACGATCTTCTATCATTCTGTATAATTGGTTCAAACTGGTACGATCATTGAGTGCTACATTATAAACTTGATCAGTCGCATCATCATTTTCTGTCATCGCAGCAAGGATATTCATCTGTAATGTATTTTCGATGTAACAAAAATCTCGGCTTGTTTCTCCATCACCATTAATAAAGACATCTTCGCCCTCAATGATACTGGACACCCATTTTGGTATAACTGCAGCATAAGCACCATTAGGATTCTGTCGCCGACCAAAAATATTGAAGTAACGTAGGCCAATGGTTCTAAAGCCATAAGTCTTTGCAAATACATTTGCATATAGCTCATTAACCACTTTTGTAACCGCGTAAGGACTTAAAGGATTACCAATTGTATGCTCTACTTTTGGCAAAGCTGGATGGTCTCCATATGTTGAGCTTGATGCGGCATAGACAAAACGCCTTACTTTTGCATCTTTCGCCGCCACTAACATATTAAGAAAACCATCGATATTGGCTCTATTAGTATTAATAGGATCTTCGATTGATCTGGGAACCGAGCCAAGTGCTGCTTGATGAAGAACGTAATCAACATTTTTACAAGCCTGATGACAATCATCAAGCTCACGAATATCGCCTTCAATAAAAGTAAAATTATTAATTTTTAACTGCTGAGCATCTATCCCTAATTCAGTTGCCGCATCCTCTATAGCATAATCAATATTGTACTGATAACCCGTATCGAAATTATCCAAGCCAATGACTTTCTGATTTAACTTAAGCAGTTTTTCTAATAGATTAGAGCCAATAAAACCGGCAACGCCGGTTACCAACCAGGTATGTTGATTTTTATTAAGGCGTTCTTGAAGCTCATCATATTTAGTCATTACAATCGGCCATCAACTTCATTCGCATTAAGAATGTATTTAATATCATATAAAACGTGGTTTTCTCGTCCAAATTTCCGGATTTCTTCTGCGCCAAGTTTTTTAAATTCATTATGTGCGACCGCCAAGAGAACAGCATCGTATTTTCCATATAGTGGCTTATCAATTGGCGTTATGCCGTATTCATGTTGTGCCTGCTTTTTATCTACCCACGGGTCATAAACATCCACAGTACAATTTAAGTCTTTAAATTCTTTTACAAGATCAACAACTCGAGTATTACGAAGATCAGGACAATTTTCTTTGAACGTTACACCTAAAATAAGAATATATGCATCCACTACATTTATCGATTTTTTACACATTAATTTGGTAACTTGTCCAACAATATAACTACCCATATCATCATTTAGGCGACGCCCGGCAAGGATCATTTCCGGGTGATAACCTACTTCAATCGCTTTATGAGTAAGGTAATATGGGTCGACACCGATGCAATGCCCCCCAACAAGACCTGGCCGAAATGGAAGGAAATTCCATTTTGTTCCTGCCGCTTTCAAAACTTCTTCTGTATCAATATCGAGCCTATTGAATATTAATGCCAGCTCATTAATCAGTGCAATATTGACATCTCGCTGGGTATTCTCAATGACCTTAGCCGCTTCTGCCACTTTAATACTGCTTGCCTTGTGAGTGCCTGCAGTGATTATTGTTTTATAAAGTGCATCAACCCTATCAGCGATTTCTGGTGTAGAACCCGAAGTTACCTTTTTTATACTGATAATTCGGTGTTCCTTATCTCCAGGGTTAATTCTCTCCGGACTGTATCCACAGTAAAAATTCTGATTAAATTTGAGGCCTGATTCTTGTTCCAGAATTGGCACGCATACTTCTTCTGTAGCTCCAGGGTAAACCGTAGATTCATACACAACAATATCACCAGTAGTAAGTAACTTACCTACGGTTTCGCTTGCCTTAACTAACGGTGTCAAATCAGGGTTTTTATCATCATCAATAGGCGTTGGAACAGTAACTATATAAATATTACAGTCGCGTATATCATCTGGATTCGTAGTATAGATTAAGTTATCAGCATTATTGAGGTCATCTGAGTTAACCTCTAACGTATTGTCTTCACCATTCTCCAGCTCTTGAATGCGAGCCTGATTGATATCAAAACCAACAGTGTCCATTTTCTTCCCAAACTCCACAGCGAGAGGAAGACCGACATAGCCAAGACCAATGATTGCTAATTTATTTTTCATATTTCTTATCAGTTATACAAATATCATGCATCTATAAAATGTGATTTACACCAATATCCTGAGTATCTCAGGCGCCTGGCAATAATACCTCATTATAATACTATTATTGTATATTTTTTAATATGTTAGGGATGTTCTGATGAAGGCTTATTGACCACTCGAGGGAAGAAATATCAAAATTGTGCTTAATCTTCGCACAATCCAAGACAGAATAGGCTGGTCGTGCCGCTTTGGTAGGATACTCGCTCGTCAATATCGGCGTCACAGATACAGATGGATAGTCATTATCAATTGCTTTCACCTTAGTAAAAATAGCTTTCGCAAAATCAGCCCAATTAGTACTGCCTTTACTGCAATAGTGGTATGTTCCCCATCGGTTATCGGGTTTGTTAGCCATCTGCTCAACGATATTGATAATCGTCTTGGCTATATCTGCTGCGGCTGTTGGACAGCCCATTTGGTCACTGACCACGCTGAGCTGAGGTCGATCCTTACCAAGACGAAGCATGGTTTTAACAAAGTTATTTCCATTTGCGCCATAGACCCAAGCAGTTCGCAGAATAATATGTTCTGACAAGCAATCTCTGATTGCTTGCTCCCCTTTCGCTTTACTCGCACCGTATACACCCAGCGGATGTATTGTCATTTCTTCGCTGTAAGGGGTTGTGGCACTGCCATCAAAAACATAGTCTGTTGATATATGTAGTAGTGGAATTTTATGTTGCACACATGCTGCTGCTAAATATTGCGGCCCGTCACGATTAATTTTAAATGCTAATTCAATATCATCTTCGGCTTTATCAACAGCGGTATAAGCCGAAGCATTAACAATAAAATCAATTGGAAGATTTGTCGTAAGAAAATCTTCTATAAAATGTTGTTCAGTGACATTAAGCTCTGAAGATGATGGTGAAATACATTCAATATCATTTTCTTTAGTCAGCGCAAGAATTTCACTGCCAACTTGGCCTGTTCCACCAATGAGTAATAGGCGCATATTAAATAATCTTTCCTAATGGGCGTCGGATTTACTTTAGAAGCCCTTTGGGCTTCATTAAGTATTTTCTTCGCTGTGCTACGGTCACACCATCAATAACTAATCTGACCTACGAAACTAACAAAAAATAAAAAACTATGTATAAATCGGCAGGTTGTTTTCAAGTTCGGTCAGTGACAGACCGACTTTGTCTTTATCGGATAATCTCGGTTTGTCACAGGGCCAATTAATATCAATATCAGGATCAGAATACATCAATGTATATTCATCCCCAGGAGCATAACCCGCCGTGCATTTATAACTAAAAATTGCCGTATTACTTAGCACACAGAAGCCATGCGCAAAATTCTCAGGCACATAAAGTTGACGACGATTTTCTGCGCTCAATATTACGCCAGCCCATTGACCGAATGTTGGAGAACCTTTTCGAATATCAACGGCAACATCAAAAACCTCACCTTCTAGCACACTAACCAATTTTCCTTGCGGATGCTCCAATTGATAATGCAAACCACGTAAAACATTCTTCTTAGAAACTGATACATTATCTTGCACAAACTCAGCGTTAACAACATCAGATAAATACCGCTCTTTGTTGTAAGATTCGAAAAATAGTCCACGGTTATCTGAGAACACGCGCGGCTCGATAATTAATACTTCTTCAAGTTCTGTTTTTATAATATTCATTGTAAATCAGATTCCAATATTTCTTTTAAATACTGACCATAATCAGATTTACCCATCGAATTCGATAATGACAATATTTTCTCGTTCGTTATAAAATTCTTTCGCCATGCGATCTCTTCGGGACAGCAAATTTTAAGCCCCTGTCGCTGTTCGACTGTTTGAATAAAATTGGCCGCCTGATTCAGACTTTCCAGTGTTCCGGTATCAAGCCATGCTGACCCACGACCCAATTTGACTACGCTTAAACGCCCTTGGTCAAGGTATTGTTGATTAATATCAGTAATTTCCAGTTCGCCACGAGCAGAAGGTTTAATCGTCTTCGCCATATCAACAACATCATTACTATACATATACAAACCGGTAACAGCATAGTTTGATTCAGGATTTTTCGGTTTTTCAGTAATTGAAGAAGGTTTGCCCTTGTCATCAAAGCCGACAACGCCATAACGTTCTGGATCACGCACATGATAAGTAAAAACGGTTGCATCTGTGTTAGTTGCTGCTGATTGAAGATCTTCTTCCAAACCATGACCATAAAAAATATTGTCGCCCAGGTTTAATGCGACCGCCGAATCCCCAATAAAGTCCGAACCGATAATGAACGCTTCTGCGATACCATTTGGCTCATCTTGAACTGCGTAAGTGATTTCGATTCCCCAATTTGAACCATCGCCAAGTAGATTCTTAAATAATTCAAGCTGGTTGCCCATGCAAATTAATAGTATTTCACGTATACCCGCTAACATCAGTGTCGCAATGGGGTAATACACCATCGGTTTATCATAGACAGGGAGTAGTTGTTTACTAATAGACTTTGTCAGCGGATACAAACGTGAACCCGAGCCACCCGCTAAAACGATTCCTTTGCGTGTCATGATTTATTCCCTTCTACTAACCCAAGTCGTTCACCTTGATAGCTACCATCCTGTACTCGCGTACACCACGCAGAATTACTCAAATACCAATCGATAGTTTTCCGCAAACCTGTTTCAAAGGTTTCAGCAGGTGACCAATTTAACTGCGAATCAATCTTGCTTGCATCAATCGCATAACGGAGATCGTGCCCAGGTCGATCTGCTACATGCATTATCAAATCGCTGTACTTAGTAATATCTTCTGGATGCTCTGGCATTAACTCGTCGAGAATTTCACATATCGTTGTAACCACTTCCATATTGGTTTTTTCATTATTGCCGCCAATATTGTATGTTTGGCCAATCTCCCCTTCTTGCACTACTTTATATAATGCTCTTGCATGGTCATCGACATAAAGCCAGTCACGTATTTGATTGCCTTCACCATAAATAGGTAACGGCTTACCTTGCAATGCATTTAATATAATTAAAGGTATGAGCTTTTCCGGGAATTGATATGGTCCATAGTTGTTCGAACAGTTCGTTAATAACACAGGTAGCCCATAGGTGCGATGCCACGCACGCACTAAATGATCAGATGCGGCCTTACTTGCCGAGTATGGTGAACTAGGATCGTAGGCTGTTTCTTCAGTGAACATGCCACCATCATCAAGGCTGCCATAAACTTCATCGGTTGATATATGATGGAAACGAAATGCACTCTTTTTTTCTTTTTCTAAACCAGACCAATATTTCCGTGCAACTTCAAGAAGTACAAATGTACCGTTAATATTGGTGTTGATAAAATCACCTGCGCCCGTGATAGAACGGTCCACATGGGATTCAGCAGCCAGATGCATAATCAAATCGGGCAGATACTTTTCAAACAACGCTTCAACCGAAGACTGATCGCATATATCAACTCGTTCAAAATGGTAGCGTTCGTTGCTGTCGATTTCAGTTAACGAATCCAGATTTCCCGCATACGTCAGTTTATCGACATTAATAACGGTATGTTCAGTTTCGGAAATTAATAACCGCAGCACAGCCGAACCGATAAAGCCTGCACCACCTGTAACGAGAATATTCATTATTGCGAAACACCATTAATGCCTAATTATTATCTGAATTATACAAGATATTGCGGGCATCTGTGAATATTCATAGCGATTGCCGTGCTGTCGCTCGCAATGACAACAGCTTTATTGGGACATGTGGGCTATATAGCGATTATCGCGCTGTCGCTCGCAATGACAACAGCTTTATTATTACATATGGGCTATATAGAGATTGTCGCGCTGTCGCTCTCAATGACAACAGCTTTATTATTACATATGAGCTATATAGAGATTGCAGCGCTGTCGTTCGGAATGACGACAGCTTTATTAGGCCATATGGTCTATTTGGTAATAGGCCAGCCTACACAAAAGCAAAAAAGGACGGGCACCGAAGTGCCCATCCTGATGCCGTAGAGAGTATGAAACATCCTTGTCTTACCATCCCGGCGGGTCTACCAACAAAATAGCATCCTTGCTATTAATTGGTATGCGGGGGAAATTTAGGGTTTAGCATTCGAACCAATACTCAGATTTTTTTGATTCTTAAGTACGGTCTTATCACCAATACCCTTAACATTGGCCAAATCAGAAATTGATTTAAAAGGACCATTCTTATCCCGATAAGCAACTATGGCCTGCGCTTTCGATGGCCCGATACCCTGTATTGATGATGCCAGCGTCTGCGCATCGGCAGTATTAATGTTGACGGGTTGTGCTGCAAAAACAGATGTCACAGCAAGTAGCGCGATTGCGCCAATAAGATTAGTTAACTTCATGTTCACCTCCATAATGTGAATAATTTTTATCAGCTTCCTAGCCGATAAAATAACAATAGGAGGTTATGGTAAAAGGGTCAATATACTTTTATGGAAGCAATTTCTGATTTCTTTGTAGGTAATGTACTGACGGTGCTATTAGGTTTATATGTTGGCTGTTAGATGGTTCGCCATCAGTATTACCTTCTCTCCTTCGAGGTTCGCTATGCTACACCAAGGCGTCGACAAGGCAATACTGATAGCGTTGGTTCTAATTTAGTTCATATAAGATGAACCATTATATGGGGGTCAATATTAATTCAAACTAGCAATTTCTGCTTCAGTTGAAACCAAAACATCCATCGGATTATCAGCTTGTGTAATTGGACGTCCCATCACTAAATAACTCGAACCGGCTTGAATAGCCTCGGCGGGTGTCATGGTCCGACGTTGATCATCGGCAGCAGAACCTGCTGGACGAATGCCTGGCGTCACTAAAACGAAATCTTCGGCGAATGACTTTCGTAAACTCCCCACTTCTTTCGGCGAACAAACGACACCATCAAGACCCGATTGCTGAGTTAAACTTGCAAGGCTTTGTACATTTTCGGCCGGACTACCTTGATAACCAATTTCATGGATATCATCCGCATCCAAACTTGTTAAAATAGTTACAGCAATGAGTAGTGGTTGATGCGAAGATTTATCAATCGCTTCTTTTGCAGCTTCCATCATTCTGCGGCCGCCACTGGCATGCACATTCACCATCCACACACCTAGATCACATGCCGCGGCACAGGCTCCCGCAACCGTATTAGGAATATCGTGAAACTTAAGGTCCAAAAATACATCAAAACCTTTTGCTGATAGCGTCTCAACGAATTTTGGTCCAAATCGAGTAAACATCTCTTTACCGACTTTCAAACGACAACTTCCCGGTTCTAGTTTATTGACCAGTTCCATGGCTGATTTTTCATCAGCATAATCTAATGCAACAATAATATGAGAATGTGTACTCATTTTTTCTTATGCCTCAACAATATCGTGTATAGGTTTAACTGTATTCCAGCGTTTACAACTAGGACAGTGCCAATGTAAGGTTTTACCTTCAAAACCACATGACTGGCATTTATAAGAAGATTTAATAGTAAGCAATTTCTTAATTAAATCTCTTAAGATAGTCATATTATCGCGTGCTGAACCTTCCGTACTATTCAAATGATAATCAACTAATCTTTCTAGCCCTCTTACTGAAGGCCGTTTGCGTAACTGAGTAATAATAAAGTTAACTGCCGCGCGATCATCTTGTTCTTCTTTTAGCACCGCTGCCATCGCCAGCATGATCGTCACACCACCGTAACGTTGCAATAATTCAGTAAGGTATTTTTTATATTCACCCATATTATTTGTTGCGCGATAACAACGCTCAATCGGTTCAATAATTTCCGGCAAGTAATCGGCATCTTGCTTTTCAACTTTACGGTAGGCATTAATGGCCGCTTTACAATCATTTTCCGAAGCGCTAATCGTTCCTTGCAATAAACTCGCACGCACGCATTGCTTGTCGGTCGTCAATGCTTTTTTAACCATTCTCTGTGCTTCACGCTGGTCGTGTTGTTGAATGGCATTTTCAGCACATTCGCAATAGTAATGAGAAACCACGTCACTCGTTCTAACACCCGTTGTAAACTCATATTGCCGAGCTATTTCAATCGCTTTACCCCAATCTTTTTCTTGCTCATATATTTCGAGTAATTGTGATTGTGCTTCTGGCATATATTCGCCAAGTTCTATTAATTCGAGAAACAAATTCTCTGCACGATCAAGTAAACCTGCGCGCATGTAATCCTGACCTAATTCATATAGAGCTAAGGAGCGTTGATCTCGATTCAAGGTCGGCCGTGCGATGATGTTTTGGTGAATGCGAATAGCACGATCAACCTCACCACGTCGTCTGAATAAATTACCCAGCGCAAGATGTGTTTCAACTGTTTCGCTATCGACTTCAAGCATTTGAATAAAAACTTCAATTGCTTTGTCTGGTTGTTCGTTAAGTAAAAAGTTTAAACCCTTGAAGTAATCTGATGAAAGATCTGCGCGCTTTGGCGAGGTATTACGTTGCATACTACGCCGTGCCATAAACCAACCTGACGCTGCGGCTACCGGCAGTAATAGTGCCAGCAATTCCAACATATTAATGCTTGTCCTTAATAGGGATTGAACGCAAGTTCATCACTTCTTGTTCAGTATGTTTAATCTGTTTAATCTGTTTACGTAATTTAGAAACTTCATGGCGAGAGGATAATATCACCAGCACACTAGACAATAATCCGATCAAAGATCCTGCAACAAATGTCACGACTAAGATAAGTGCGAGCGGTTGCTCAATTTGACCTAGATAGTAATTTAAAGATACTGGCTCTGCGTTCAACTTTGTGAACAACAGCACCAACAATAGAATTAAAATAATAAAAAAAATGCTTATAAATCGTGCCATCTCAAACCCGAACAACACCCATAATAATCTTACATTTATTCAGACAATTGCCTGAATCAAAAGTTAAATCAGGCGTAATTTATACTTCGACAATAGCGTTTTCAGATGCCGCAGCATTAACGCGTTCGCGAAGTTCTTTACCTGGTTTAAAATGCGGAACGTACTTACCTGATAAAGAAACCGACTCACCTGTTTTAGGGTTACGGCCAATACGAGGTGGGCGAAAGTGTAAGGAGAAACTACCAAAACCACGTATCTCAATACGGCTACCCGTAGCAAGTGATTGACTCATTTGTTCAATCAATGTTTTCACGGCTAGCTCAACATCTTTGTATGGAAGTTGATTTTGCTTACGTGCAAGGATTTCAATCAATTCTGATTTTGTCATTGTTTTGATTCCCGCTTTTATTATTTAAGAGTAAATTCCGACGTAGTCCATAAATTATAGACTACGCCGGCAATACTTATTTATTATTTTCCATCTGTTCTTTGAAGATATCACCTAATGTGGTCTTCATAGCATCGTCACTGCTTCCGTAATCAGATACAACTGCAGCTTCATCATCTGATTCCTTCGCCTTGATAGAAAGTGTAATAATACGACCCTTACGATCCACACCAACAAACTTAGCTTCAAGTTCATCACCAGCATTTAATACTGTGCGTGCATCTTCAACACGGTCACGAGCCAGGTCAGAAGCACGGATGTAACCTTCTACACCTTCACCTAAATCAACGCTGGCACCCTTGGCATCAACTTCCATAATGATGCCTTTCACTGTGCTGCCCTTAGTATGTTCGGCAACGTAGTTCGAGAATGGGTTCTGTTCCATCTGCTTAATACCAAGCGAAATACGTTCACGCTCAGGGTCAACAGAAAGGACCACTGTTTCCAGATCTTCACCCTTCTTATAATTACGTATAGCCTCTTCTCCAGTAAGATTCCAGCTAATATCAGAAAGATGTACTAGTCCGTCGATACCACCGTCCAAACCAAGGAAGATACCAAAGTCAGTAATTGACTTAATTGTACCGACAACTTTGTCATTCTTGTTGTGAGTAGAAGCGAAATCTTCCCAAGGGTTAGACTTACACTGTTTCATGCCCATTGAGATACGACGACGTTCTTCATCTATATCCAGAACCACTACTTCAAGCTCGTCACCTAATTGAACAACCTTAGATGGGTGAATGTTCTTATTAGTCCAATCCATTTCTGAAACGTGAACTAAACCTTCAACACCAGATTCGATTTCAACAAAACAACCGTAGTCAGCAATGTTTGTAACCTTACCAAACAGGCGAGTGCCTTCTGCGTAACGACGTGCGATATCAACCCAAGGATCTTCGCCAAGTTGTTTAAGGCCAAGTGATACACGACTCTTTTCTTTGTCGAATTTAAGGATCTTAACGTCGATTTCGTCACCAACATTAACGATTTCACTTGGGTGCTTAATACGCTTCCAAGACATATCTGTAATGTGTAACAGACCATCAATACCACCAAGGTCAACAAATGCACCGTAATCAGTAAGGTTCTTAACAACACCTTTAATAGACTGACCTTCAGCCATGCTCGCAAGCAATTCATCACGTTCTACACTTGATTCAGTTTCAACAACTGCACGACGCGAAACAACAACGTTGTTACGTTGGCGATCGAGTTTAATAACCTTAAATTCAAGAGGCTTACCTTCGAGGTAAGTTGTGTCACGTACTGGACGTACATCAACCAATGAACCCGGAAGGAAGGCACGGATATCCATAACTTCAACCGTGAAACCACCTTTAACCTTACCAGTGATAACACCAATAACTGTTTCTTTGCTTTCTGCTGCCGCTTCAAGTTTGATCCAGGCAACATTACGTTTCGCTTTTTCACGAGATAGTTTGGTTTCACCATAACCATCTTCGACGGCATCGAGAGCAACTTCGACTTCGTCACCAATTTTAACTTCAATATCACCGTTCACATCGAGGAACTGCTCAGTAGGAATAACGCCTTCCGACTTTAATCCAGCATGGACGATAACAAAATCATCGTTCACATCCATCACGAGGCCCATAATAATGGCACCTGGACGCATTTTATCGTTACTTAATAAACTCTCTTCAAAGAGTGCTGCAAAAGATTCGCTCATGAAATATTACCTGAATAAAAACTACATTACCGTGCCGAAATTAAAGGAGGTCGGACATCAGCCTGCGCACAAATAGAATAGGTGCTTTGGACTGAACGGTGTTACCTCATAAAAACTGGAGAGCAAGTCAAATAAAACAATAACTAACTATATTGGCCACAGCACTCCAGTACCTGTTTTACAACGTCATCAATAGTTAATGACGTTGTATCAATTTCTATTGCATCGTCAGCTGCTTTCAGTGGCGAAGTACTCCGCTCCGTATCACGCAGATCACGACTTTCAATATCCTGCAAAAGATGTGCGACAGTAACATCAAATCCCTTCTCTTTCAACTGTTTATAGCGTCTTTTGGCTCTCGCCTCCGCACTTGCAGTAAGGAAAATCTTGACCTCAGCATCCGGAAAAACCGTTGTTCCCATATCGCGTCCATCAGCAACAAGACCGGGTTCTTGCGCAAATGCGCGTTGTCGCTCCAATAAAGCTGTTCTCACCTTGGGCAATGCCGCCACAACCGAGGCCATTTTACCGGTTTCTTCGGTGCGTAAAATATCATCAACCGCTTCACCTTCAAGCAGAATAGTCCCATTTGAGGTAAATTCGACGTCTAAATGCCCTGCTAGCGTCTCTAATGAGGCTTCGTCATCTAATTCAAGGCTATGATGCTGGGCTGCCAGTGCCAATAAACGATATAGCGCGCCACTGTCCAAATATCGCCAACCTAACTGCTCAGCAACGAGATGGCTGATAGTGCCCTTTCCTGAACCGCTGGGACCGTCAATCGTCACTACAGGCTGCTTAGATTCAACATTAGAATCCATTATAATTTCCTTATTTAACAAAAAGTTAAACCAATAACTTAATGTTATTTAACTTTGATTTTTAAGCCAGAATAATTGGCCAATTCGATAAAATTGGGGAAAGATGTAGATACATTGTCACAATCATTAATTGTGATATCTCCCGTTGCTCGTAACGCTGCCATCGCAAATGACATCGCAATACGGTGATCACCGTGGCTATGTACTTCTCCACCACTGAATGTTCCAGGCTGTATGACAATCCCATCAGGGGTCGGTTCCACTTTAATTCCCAGCGAGATAAGACCATCGGCCATCACTTGAATTCGGTCACTTTCTTTAACCCGAAGCTCTTCGGCACCCGTCAGGCGTGTAACACCTGAAGCACACACTGCGGCAATGAAAATGGCTGGAAATTCATCAATGGCAAGCGGTACGAGATCTTCCGGGATATCAATACCCTTCAAATTTGCCGAGCGCACTCGAATATCGGCGACCGGTTCACCACAAATTTCTTTCTCATTTGAGAGCGTAATATCAGCACCCATCAATTTAAGAATGCTTATGACACCATCACGAGTCGGGTTAATACCGACATTCTCAAGCAAAATATCCGAACCTTCGGCTATCGAGGCGCCGACCATAAAGAAAGTCGCCGATGAAATATCAGCAGGCACATCAATATTGGCAGCCGTGAGTTTGGCTCCACCTTCAATACAGGCCGTAGGGCCATTACGATCAACCGGATAGCCAAAGCCTTGCAACATACGTTCTGTGTGATCACGCGTCGGTGCAGGTTCAGTGATGCAGGTTTTTCCTTCCGCATACATTCCAGCCAATAACAGACAGGACTTCACTTGCGCACTGGCCATCGGTAAAGTGTAAGTAATGGCATTAAGTTTGTTATTACCACTTATTTCAAGTGGTGGTGTACCCTTTTCTGTCGAGCTAATTACTGCACCCATATCTTTTAATGGATCGGTAACACGCCGCATTGGCCGCGTATTCAAAGATGCATCGCCGGTTAAGGTGACGGGGAATTTCTGCCCCGCACACAAGCCCGCCATCAAACGCATTGAAGTACCGGAGTTACCCAGATCTAAAACTGCATCTGGTTGCTTTAAACCATGCAACCCAACACCGTGGATACGCACACGACCTTCTCCAAAATGTTCTATCTCAACACCCATAGCACGAAATGCTTTCATTGTTGAGAGGCAATCTTCACCTTCGAGAAAACCATTTACATCAGTAATACCTTCTGCGAGTGAACCGAACATAATACTTCGATGCGAAATTGATTTGTCACCCGGTACGCGTAGCGATCCTTTCAGGCAACCACCGGCTTGGGTAACAAAAATTTTGTTATTTGAACTACTCATGATGAACTCAACAATTTTGATCACGTGCGGTTTTTGCACGTTTAAATAATTTTAAAATAGATTCACTATCTTCATCTTCAATGGCTTTAGTCAGTTTGATTAAATCGCCATTAAAACGCTTCAACATATCCAATAATGCATCGCGATTATTCAGACAAATGTCATGCCACATTTGTGGATCGCTTGATGCAATACGCGTGAAGTCTTTGAAACCACCGGCAGCAAATTGAAATATTTCCCGGTGCTCATGCATCTTCGCCAAGGTGTCCACTAAGGTATAAGCCAGTGCATGAGGCAAGTGACTCGTCGCTGCTAACACTTCATCATGATGTTCAACTGATAATGATTCAACATCAGCACCAGCAGCATGCCACATTTTTGTAACCGCTTGCGTTGCCAACGCATCTGTTTCTTCTAGCGGCGTTAAAATAACGCGCTGACCTTGATATAATTCAGCAAACGAGGCTTCAACACCACTTTGTTCAGTCCCCGCGATAGGATGTCCTGGAACGAAGCGAGATAAATTATCACCTAACGCATCAATTGCATCACGTACAATATTACCTTTAACGCTACCAACATCGGTAATCACTGCATCTGATCTTATTTTCCCTGCCAATTCAGCAAAAATCGCTTTCATTGAACCAACGGGGACAGCAACAACGATCATATCTGCATCAGCTACCGCATCGGCAATAGACGCTTCATAACTATCAGCAACACCCAATTCAACGGCACGCTTTAAATGTTCAATATCTCGGCCTACTGCAACAACATGATCAACGAAACTCGCTGCCTTTAATGCGCGCGCAAGCGAACCACCAATAAGACCAACACCAATGATGCATAACTTATTAATCATGCTTGCAACACCTCCGTCAGTGCTTCAATACAACGCCGATTCTCTTCCTCACTGCCAATCGTAATACGCAAAAAGTCAGGCATACCATAATTATCAACGGGTCGAACAATAATGCCGTGTAGTAATAGTTTATCAAAAACATCACGGCCATTTTGTTTTACGTTAATACTAATAAAGTTCGCCGCTGTTGGGATCCACTCTAAGCCAAGCTCAATACAAGCTTGATGGTACTGTTCAATACCGTCTTTATTCACCACAAGTGTATCCGTTAAATGCTGCGTATCAGATAACGCTGTAATAGCTGCGGTCATTGCCAAGCTGTTAACGTTAAAGGGTTGTCTGACACGATTTAGGAAGTCTGCGATTTCAACTGATGATAAACTGTAGCCCATGCGCAGCGCGGCAAGACCATAGGCCTTCGAAAAGGTCCGCGTCACAATCAAGTTTGGCGATTCTGCTAAATACTGTTCAGCCGATTCATAGTTAGGAAAAAGATCCTGCGCATACTCAAAGTAAGCTTCATCGACTACAAGCAAGACGTGATCTGGAACACGCTTAACGAATTCCTTTAAACTATCACCACCAACGCAAGTACCCGTTGGATTGTTTGGGTTGGCAATAAAAACAACGCGCGTCTTATCCGTAATCGCGGCCAATATCGCATCAAGATCGTTGCCCCACTGCTTAGCTGGCACAATCACTGCCTTAGCCCCTACTGCTTGGGTAACAATGGGATACACTGCAAAGGCATGCTCTGAAAAGACAACTTCATTATCAGGCGAAACAAAAGCACGTGTGAGTAATTCGAGAATATCATTCGAACCATTGCCAAGTGTGACTTGTTTCGTTGATACACCATGTCGATCGGCTAATACTTGCTTAAGTGCAAAACCATTGCCATCGGGATACCGCGAAAGCGTTGAGAGCTCCGCGGTTATAGTATCAATTACTTTTTGACTCGCACCGAGTGGGTTTTCATTCGATGCCAATTTAATAATATTGGTTAGACCCAATTCACGCTCTAACTCATCGACAGGTTTACCTGGCTCGTACGCGCGCAAACCGCGTACGCCCGGTAGCGCGAGCTCTTCAATCGCAGTTCGATGTGACGTCGTATTCATGAACGAAACTTACAGAACAGCCTTGGGATAGGAACCAAGTACTTTTAACATCGCCGCCTTATCCGTTAACTCTTGTAAGGCTTTAGCAATCATTGGGTCTTCACGGTGACCATCAATATCAATGAAGAACACATAGTCCCACATACCCTGGCGTGATGGGCGCGATTCAATACGCGTGAGGCTGACATTGTTGCCAGCAAAAGGCGTCAGCAACTCATGCAATGCCGCATGTTTATTAACAATAGATACCAGCAACGTTGTTTTATCAACACCACTACGTTCTACCGCACTACGACCGATGATTAGGAAGCGTGTTGTATTGTCCGGCTCATCTTCAATATTTTCTGCAACAATATTTAATTTGTAAATTCCTGCTGCAGTATCACTGGCTATCGCGGCACAACCCTTTTCGCCCGCTGCACGTTTTGCGGCATCGGCATTACTACTGACAGCAACACGCTCTGCATTGGGTAAATTAGCATCAAGCCATTCACGACATTGCGCCAAGGATTGTTGGTGAGAATAAATCCTGGTAATACCATCAAACGATTCTGCATCTGACAGTAAATTATGATGAATGCGCAACTCAACCTCGCCACTGATTTGCAGCGATGATTGCATGAACATGTCTAGCGTATGGCTGACAACACCTTCAGTCGAATTTTCGACAGGCACAACGCCATAGTGAGCATTGCCCGCTTCAACATCACGGAACACTTCATCAATGGCACCATGGGAAACAGTATTAATACTTTGACCGAAATGTTTCAATGCAGCAGCTTGAGTAAAGGTCCCTTCTGGCCCGAGATAAGCGATCTTCATCGGTTCTTGTAAGGCAAGACAAGCTGACATCAATTCGCGAAACAAATGCGCGATGGTCTCATCATCTAATGGTCCGTTATTACGTTCCTGCACCATACGCAACACTTCTGCTTCACGTTCAGGGCGATAGAAATCGGTTGCGTCACCACCATTTTGTTCTGCTTCGGCACGCTTAGACTCTGCCACTTCAAGCGCGCACTCTGCCCGTTGCCGTATCAAGTCCTGGATTTGCTCATCCAAGCCATCAATACGCGTACGAATTTCCGGTAATGAAATTTTCTTTGTCATTTAATTCAACGTTATCATTGTTCGCCAGGCACTACATGCTACGAACTGATAAAACACCCTTAATAGCAGCGATTGCAGATAGTGTAGCTTCTGTTACCTCACTGTCTACATCAACGACTGTATAGGCAATTTCGCCCCGTGATTTATTTAACATATCAATAATATTAAGACCCGCGTCAGCAAGTGCAGTCGATATCTGTCCGACCATATTCGGCACATTGGAATTTACAACACTTAGACGGAAGCCACCATTACGAGGCATATAAACATCCGGGAAATTCACCGAATTAGAGATATTGCCCGTCTCCAAGTAATCTTTAACCTGCTCTGCGACCATAATAGCGCAGTTGTCTTCGGCTTCTTTAGTAGAGGCTCCAAGGTGTGGCAATGTGATTACACGTTCGTGTTTCTTCAGTAAGTTACTCGGAAAATCACAAACATAGGCATTTACTTTGCCTGATTTGATTCCCGCAGAAACCGCTTCATCATCAACAATACCGTTACGTGCAAAGTTCAGGATCGTCACATTGTCTTTCATCATTTTCAAACGCTCTGCGTTGATGAGATTCTTTGTTCCCTCAACCAATGGCACATGAAATGTAACGAAATCAACACGTGACAATAAATCATCGACACTATTAGCTTTTTCGACCCCAGAAGACAGTTTCCAGGCACTTTGCACGGTAATATCCGGATCGTAGCCAATGACTTTCATTCCTAAACGTAGCGCAACGTTCGCCACCAAAATACCAATAGCACCCAAACCAATTACGCCTAGTGTTCGACCTGGTAATTCAAAACCGCCAAAGTTCTTTTTACCCGCTTCGACTTGCTTGCTAATTTCTTCATCAGCACCTTCAAGCTCACGCGAAAAATCCCAACCCTGACAAACATTACGTGCGGCCAACAACATACCGGCGACAACCAATTCTTTTACTGCATTCGCATTGGCACCTGGCGCATTAAATACAACCACACCACGTTCACTCATTTTATCAACAGGGATATTATTTACACCAGCACCGGCACGACCAATCGCCTTAGTGTTAGCGTCAAGATCCATGCTATGCATATTGTATGAACGTAATAATATGCCATCCGGGCTACTCATTTCAGAAGCCACTTCATAGCCATCACGCGGAAGGCGTTCAAGACCGGCCACCGAAATATTATTCAAAGTCTGAATTTTGTACATATTCTTAATACCCTACCTACTCATTAAACGGCTTTATATAGTTTTTTTAAAAGCTTAACCATGGCATTTTTCAAAATCAGCCATGAAACTAATAAGACTATTTACGCCTTCTTCTGGCATGGCATTATAAATACTTGCACGCATACCACCAACTGAACGGTGTCCTTTTAAGGTAACCAAACCGTTCTCTTTAGCTTCTGCCAAGAACACGCTGTCTAATTCACTATCAGCTAATGTAAATGGTACGTTCATCCAGGACCGTGACTGCACTTCTACCGGGTTGGCGTAAAAATCAGAACCATCAATTGCAGAATATAAAGCTGCTGCTTTGCGTTCATTAATTTTAGCCATTGCTGAAATGCCACCATTGCTTTTAAGCCAATCAAACACCAATCCTGCCAAGTACCAGCTATAGGTTGCCGGTGTGTTATACATTGAATCATTATCAGCATGGGTTTTGTAATCAAACATCGCTGGCGTGCCGTCAATTGAGTTGCCGATCAAATCATCGCGTACAATCACAACAGTTAAGCCAGCAGGGCCAATGTTCTTTTGTGCGCCCGCATAAATTAAACCGTATTTGCTCACGTCAATTTGACGCGATAAAATTGTTGAAGACATATCAGCAACAATTGGCACACCACCGGTTTCTGGCAAATACGGGAATTCAACACCCGCAATCGTTTCGTTTGGCGTAAAGTGCATGTAAGCCGCGTCTTTATCTAAATTTAGATCAGATTGTGCTGGCGTGGTCATAAAGTTGCTTGCTTCTGTGGTTGCCGCAACATTCACATCACAATAGCGCTTTGCTTCAGCAATCGCCTTCTTTGACCAAGCACCTGTGTAAATGTAATCAGCCTTACTCTTACCGCGCAGCAGATTCATTGGCACCATAGCAAATTGCGAACTTGCGCCACCTTGTAAAAATAATACTTTGTAGTTATCAGGGATCGCCATCAATTCACGTAGATCTGCTTCTGCTTGAGCTGCAATCGACATGTATTCTTTTCCACGATGGCTCATTTCCATCACAGACATACCACTGCCATTCCAATCGAGCATTTCGTCACGTGCACGTTCAAGTACTGCTTGAGGAATTGTTGCCGGACCGGCACTAAAATTATATACGCGTGCCACTGCACACTCCTTTATTTTTAATGTTTAAATTATTATGAATTCTATCCACATGGAATAAACCACGCCACGAAATTATTTTATTCTTTTACAGCATCGCCATCAGTTGATGCATCTTTATCTGTACCTTCTGCTTCAGGAATATCACCATCTTCAGTTTGTACCTCTTCGATACGCTCAAGTCCTGACAGTGTTTGATCGCCACCCAGTTTAATTAAGCGAACACCTTGTGTGTTACGACCAACGATTGAAATTTCATCCGCTTTGGTACGAACTAATGTTCCGCCACTGGTGATTAACATAATTTCATCACCCTCTTTCACCAGGGTTGCGCCAACCACATCGCCATTTCTTTCTGTTGTTTGAATCGCAATCACACCTTGCCCACCACGACCGTGTTGAGGGAAGTCATCCATCTTGGTGCGTTTACCATAACCATTTTCAGTCGCACTAAGAACATAACCGTCTTCGGCAATAATTAATGAAATCACTTTTTGCTCATCGCCTAGTTTGATACCACGCACACCACAAGCAGTACGACCCATTGGCCGCACTTTATCTTCATTAAAGCGAACCGATTTACCTGCACTAGTGAGTAACAGCACATCTGAATCACCATGGGTAATATCCACACCAACAAGTTCATCGTTATCACGCAATTCAATCGCAATAATGCCGTTAGCACGTGGGCGAGAAAATTCTTTGAGACTAGTTTTCTTCACTGTACCGCTAGTCGTTGCCATGAAGATGTATTTATCATCTTCGTATTCACGGATTGGTAGAATCGCATTAATACGCTCACCATCTTCAAGTGGTAATAAATTCACAATTGGACGTCCACGTGAGGTTCGACTTGCCAATGGTAATTCGTAAACCTTTTTCCAATAAAGCTTGCCGCGACTTGAGAAGCACAACATCGTGTCATGCGTGCTGGCAATAAATAATTTATCGACAAAATCTTCTTCTTTGACCTTGGTGGCGGCCTTACCCTTACCACCACGCTTCTGTGCGCTGTAAACCGACAACTGCTGCGCCTTGATATAACCCTCATGTGAAAGTGTTACCACAACATCTTCTTCACTGATTAAATCTTCAAGCGTTAGATCTTCTTGTGAATCGACAATCTCAGTGCGACGTTCATCACCGTACTGTTCATTAATCGCTTCAAGCTCTTCACGGATTACTTCCATTAGGCGTGATGGATTACCCAAGATCTCTAAATATTCACGAATACGATCAAGAATATCGCTATACTCACTAAGGATTTTATCCTGCTCAAGACCCGTTAAACGGTGTAACCGCATTTCAAGAATTGATTGTGCTTGTGCTGGTGATAAATGATAACCGTCTTCAAGCAAGCCATAACAGGTATCGAGTTCATCTGGACGTGATGCCTCTGCACCAACCGCACCTAACATACCTGTCACATCACCCGCTGACCACGTAGCACTAATCAAACCCACTTTTGCTTCAGCAGGCGTCTTGGATGCTTTAATTAATGCAATAACCGGATCAATATTGGCTAAAGCAACGGCAAGCCCTTCCAATACATGCGCTCGTTCACGTGCCTTACGTAGATCAAAAATCGTACGACGTGTAACCACTTCGCGGCGATGACGAATAAAGGCTTCGAGCAATTGCTTTAAATTAAGTAATTTTGGTTGTCCATCAACAAGTGCAACCGTATTAATACCGAAGACACTCTGCATCTGTGTGTGCTTGTAAAGATTATTCAAAACAACGTCGGTTACTTCACCGCGACGCAATTCGATGACCATCCGCATACCGTCTTTATCTGACTCATCACGCAGCGCACTAATACCTTCAATGCGTTTATCACGCACCAACTCAGCAATTTTTTCAATCAAACGTGCTTTGTTAACCTGATAAGGCAACTCAGTGACAACGATGGTTTCTTTGCTGTTCTTTTCGTTTACTTCGATATCAATACGGGCACGAACATATATACGGCCACGACCAGTACGGTAGGCCTCGCGAATGCCACGCGCACCATTGATAATGCCTGCCGTTGGAAAATCAGGTCCGGGGATATGTTGCATCAATGTTGGGATATCGGTATCGGGATCATCAATTAAGACCAAACAAGCCTTTATCACCTCACTGAGGTTATGTGGTGGAATATTGGTCGCCATTCCCACAGCAATACCGGTTGAACCGTTTACCAACAGGTTCGGGATTCTGGTTGGCATGACAACAGGTTCACGCTCTGTCTCATCGTAGTTCGGTCTGAAATCAACCGTTTCCTTATCGAGGTCAGCCAATAATTCATGTGCAATCTTAGACATGCGCACTTCTGTATAACGCATCGCCGCTGGTGAATCGCCATCAACCGAACCAAAGTTACCTTGACCATCGACGAGCATGTAACGCAGAGAGAATGGCTGAGCCATACGTACAATCGTGTCATACACAGCAGAATCACCATGTGGGTGGTATTTACCAATCACGTCACCGACCACGCGAGCCGATTTTTTGTAAGGTTTGTTAAAATCGTTACCAAGTTCATTCATCGCGTATAAAACACGCCGATGCACTGGTTTGAGGCCATCTCGAACATCAGGCAAGGCACGCCCAACGATGACGCTCATCGCATATTCCATGTAGGACGTACGGAGCTCATCCTCAATATTTATGGGGAGTATTTCGCGGGCTATATCTTCCATCAGGCGGTGACTTTTATTCGCTATAATTATATTAATTTCAGTTAGTTATAGGGTTTTACGATATACGCCTCTAGAGGCCGCCTAACACCTAACTACAAGCCGTTAATACTACCACAATGCAGCCAAAAAGGCACTGGAAATGAGGGTTTAAGGGTCGTTATATGGAGGTAAAATAGCTAAAAAAAGATACCCTCATAGAAGGACGCAAGACTGGCAATGTTAGCTAGATTTGCTGCTTTAATACTGCGTATTTCGGTCCAATCGCATTAATGAGGTATCCCCACAAAATCAATAATCAACGAGATCAAAAACAACCGCTTAACAAAAAACCTTTATACGGTAGTAAAAACATGTCTTTGCGAGAGAATGAAATGAACGAAGCAATCTCATGATAAATCAGGACTAACCACGAGATTGCCACGTCAGTTCTGAAAAATAATTATTTTTCAGTACTTCCTCGCAATGACTGAGTACGCCATATTTTGTGGGGATACCTCAGGGTCTGGGTTCCCGACTTCGATACCATTAGCGCTTTATATTTTCTCAAACACCGCCATTGATTCAACATGCGAGGTATGCGGGAACATATCCATAATTCCGGCGCTACGTAGGCGATAGCATTGATTCTTCACTAACTCACCTGCATCACGCGCAAGTGTTGCGATATTACAAGAAACGTAAACAATCCGATCTGGACCAATCTCTTTCATACGACTCACCACTTCAAGCGCACCTGTCCGGGGAGGATCCAATAACATCCGATCAATGCCTTTGATTTCCAGCGGAATCTCTTTGGTTAAATCGGCGGCAAGATACTCAATGTTTTTTATATTATTATTACTGGCATTTTTCTTAGCGCGATCTACCATGACATCGCTACCTTCAATGCCAATGACTTGCTCACAACTCCTTGCCAAGGGCAAACTAAAATTACCAATACCACAAAACAGATCAAGCACCTTGCTATCTTCTTTTAACTCAAGCAGTTCGATTGCCTGCTTGACCATTTTTTTATTCATGTCGGCATTAACTTGCGTAAAATCCGTTGGCAAGAATTCGTAACTCACATCATAATCAGGCAAGGCATAAACGAGCTGTGATTTTTCTGGCCATAATGGACTTGCCGTATCGGGACCTTTCGGTTGTAGCCAAATATGCAGTCCTGTACTTACTGCGAACTCTTTTAGTAGTTCGATATCACTTGCAATTAGTTCTTCTAAATTCCGGAACACCAAGGTGGTGTGATTATCACCGACAGCCACTTCGATTTGTGCAATTTTCTGATAGGCATTCATACTGCGTATTAAGGATTGCAGCTCTTCAAGGCGTTGACCTACCGATTCATGCAACACCATGCATACACTCATATCAGTTAGATAGCCGCTACTTTTTTCACGAAATCCAACCAATAATTTATCTTTCTTAATGACAAACCGCACACCAAGACGAGCCTTACGTCGGTAACCTGTGCTTTTACTCGTTAGTGGTGGAATTATTTCAGGTATCTCTAACCCGGCAAGGTGTTTGAATTGATCAATTAAAACCGACTCTTTATGTGCGCGTTGCGCTTCAGGTGAGATGTGTTGAATACTACAACCACCGCAAAGTAAGAAGTGTGGACAAACAGGTTCGACGCGTTCAGGTGAGGCCTTAATAACTTCTGTAACATAGCCTTCGTCAAACTTGGCGCGGCGCGACGTATAAACAAACATCACTTCTTCGCCAGGTAATGCACCATCGATAAAAATGGTTTTACCATCTAGGCGAGCAATACCACGACCTTCATGTGAAATAGATTCAACAGTTGCAGCTACCGGTTCGGTTGGCAGCTTCTTTTTACGGCGACGCGCCATGTTTACGTACCTCGGAAAACTATTCGGCAGGAAAAACACCAGTAGACAAATAACGGTCACCACGATCGCAGATAATAGTCACGATAACGGCATTTTCAACTTGCTTTGATAATTCCAAAGCCGCCGCGACGGCACCTCCTGATGAAATGCCGGCAAAGATCCCTTCTTCGGAAGCCAGTGCTCGCGTAGTGTCTTCAGCAGCCTGTTGGTCCACATCAATAATCTGATCAACACGTGCTGCATCATATATCTTCGGCAAATATTCTTTTGGCCAGCGCCGAATCCCGGGAATTGCCGAACCTTCAGTTGGTTGCACGCCGACTATTTGAATCGCATCATTTTTTTCTTTTAAAAAACGGGACGTACCCATGATAGTACCCGTCGTGCCCATCGAGCTGACAAAGTGCGTTATTTTGCCGTCAGTATCGCGCCAAATTTCAGGGCCCGTTGTTTCATAATGAGCTAAAGGGTTATCTTGATTAGAGAACTGGTCAAGCACTTTACCCTCACCGGCCGCTTCCATATCACGCGCCTTATCAATCGCCGCTTCCATACTGCCTTCGCGTGGCGTAAGAATAATTTCCGCACCAAATGCTTTCATCACACCACGACGTTCGACACTCATGTGTTCAGGCATAACGAGCTTCAACTTATAGCCTTGCATCGCTGCAGCCATAGCGAGAGCAATACCGGTATTACCGCTGGTTGCCTCAATCAAGCTATCGCCCGGATGAATATCACCGCGTTCCTGAGCACGTTTAATCATGCTTAAGGCCGGTCTATCCTTGACTGAACCCGCTGGATTATTCCCTTCCAGCTTTACAAGCAAGATATTGCTCGTATCTCCGGGCAGGCGTTGTAGCCGCACTAGAGGCGTATTTCCAACAAAATTGTCTAATGTTAAGTAATTCATTCGCTCATTTTACCTGAAATTCCTGTGATGTGTAGGAAGACTGGCATTCATTCCGCGTCCACGGTATAAATACAGTTATCCACAGTGCAACATACAACAAATAATAATATGGTCACGGAAACTAAAATCTACGATAAACAGCTCTCACTGCAACTTGCTGGCGGTAACGAAGATTTAGCACGCCAGATGCTTGAGATGTTACTAAAAGAGCTTCCTGTATTACAAGCCAATATGAATGAGGTTTTCCAGGAAGGCGACAATGCCGCACTCTACGATAATGTCCATAAGATAAATGGATCAAGTCGCTACTGTGGCGTGCCTGCCGTTGGCCAAGCCGCCAATAATCTCGAGCTATTGCTCAAAAATAACGATAATAATTTAAAAGATGCTGTGGACGAACTGAATGCAGAAATTGAGCGCTTACTCTCTCTTTAGCTAACTTCTTGCAACAAGGTCACAAACGCCACCGCGTGATCATCTTCATCTGCGATACTGATATATCCTGCACCAATACCTAACTCATTGACTAATTCTTCGGCACGAGAAAAATATTCTAATGTGGGTTTTCCATTCTCATCATGTCCGACACTGATGTCGCGCAAACTCATACCACGACTAAATCCAATTCCCATTGCCTTTGCCGTTGCTTCTTTCGCCGCAAACCGTTTGGCTAGAAAATGTGCTTGTCGCACAGACGCGGAATAATCTTCCAGTTCTGAATCACTCAAAATACGTCGTGAAAATTTATCACCATATTCATCAATATTTTTCTGCATGCGAGAAACACGTACGATATCGGTGCCGATACCATAGATCATGACTTAACCTGCAAAGCCAATAAGCGAGCTTCTTTCATTAAACGTTTCATTTCACGCACTGATTCTTGCAAACCAACAAATACCGCACGAGCAATAATCGCATGACCAATATTTAATTCACGTATCGGTAATAATGCCGCGATTGATTCGACATTATGATAATGCAAGCCATGTCCTGCGTTAACATGCAACCCCGCTTTTACACCCGCATAAACTGCTACACATATCCGTTCATATTCAATTTCTTTCTCTGCAACCGTTTCGGCATCGGCGAAGCGGCCAGTATGAATTTCAATAACAGGCGCCCCTGCTTCTGCTGAAGCATTAACTTGTTCCGGGTCAGGATCAATAAATAATGATGTACGCACGCCGGCATCCGTCAAACGTGAACAAGCCTCTTTAATACGTGCTGCCTGTCCTTTAACATCAAGACCACCTTCGGTGGTTAATTCTTCACGGCTTTCTGGTACCAAACAACAATCATCAGGTTTAACGCTTTCAGCAATGGCTAACATTTCGTCTGTCACGGCCATTTCCAGATTCATGCGTGTTTGTAAGATATCTCGCAACATGATTACGTCACGTTCTTGAATATGACGGCGATCTTCACGTAAGTGTAATGTGATTGCATCAGCACCCGCTTGCTCAGCTTCAATAGCCGCTTGCACTGGATCTGGATAACGCGTGCCACGCGCCTGACGTAATGTGGCAACATGATCAATATTAACACCTAATAAAATTTCAGTGACCGTCTCAGACACCTTTTTCTCTCCTGATAAACACTATTCTTTAATTACTGAATGACGATTATACAACATTCGGCTCTGTAATGGTTTGTCTCCAATATAACCCTGTAAGACAGTTCGCATCAAACGCTTACAGTCTCTCAAACTATCTTTATCGGTTAATTCTTCATTCGCAAGTGCAATAAGACTGCGCCCACTTAATTTTGGCCCACTTGGGATACTTTCCGATTCACAAGCAACAGGGCCATGTTCTGGTACGTAGTAATAATCACTATCGTCCTTGATACTTTCGCCTGTATTTACTTCGTGATCCAAGACAAGTCCGTAACCCAGCTCTTGTAGGAGCTGCTTCTCAAATAAGCGTAAACTAATTTCTGCAGCATGACTGTCGCCACCAGCATTTCTTAATGCTGTTAACGCTTTTGCATATGAAGAAAATAAGTCCTCATGAACATCATCATGTTTAAGCAGGCGGAAAATTAACTCAGTTAAATAGTAACCACTCGCATATGAAGCACCCGATAATGGTTTTACAAACTCTGCTGCCTCAACATTTGTTAACGTTTGTAGTTCACCCCGTCCTGTCCATGAGATAAGTAAAGGTTGGAATACTTGCAGAAGAGCATTAATACGAGATTTTGGTCTTCTCGCGCCACGGGAAACCATTGCCACACGACCAAAGTTTGCGGAAAATACTTCTACAATCAAACTCGTATTTCTGAAATTACGTCGATGTAAAACAAAACAAGGCTGACATTCAATCCGTGCACTCATTACAAGTCGTCAGTATAACCAAGACTGCGAAGCGCTCGTGCATCATCAGACCAGCCTTCCTTCACTTTTACCCATAATCGAACGAATACTTTTTGCCCTAACATTTTTTCTAAATCTAAACGTGATTGGCGACCGATCTCTTTCAGCATAGAACCATCTTTACCAATAACAATGGCTTTTTGCCCTGCACGCTCAACCCAAATAACCGCCCCAATTTGCAAGATTTCCTTTTCAACCGAATATTCTTCTATCTCAACGGTTAAGGCATAAGGTAGTTCTTTACCTAAACGACGAATTAGTTTTTCACGAATAAGTTCAGCAGCAATAAATCTCATACTGCGATCAGTTACTTGCTCTTCATCGTAAATAAATTCCGATTCTGGAAGCATGGATTCTAAAGTATTTTCAAGTGTATCCATATGGCGACCCTTGGTTGCCGACAATGGAATAATTTCACTAATATTTTTCAACTCAGATAACTTTTGTAGTAACGGCAACAATGCCTCTTTCTTATCCAGTTTATCAATTTTATTAACTGCAATAATAATTTTTGCGTCAGTATGTTCAAGCCGCTCAACGACCAGGTCATCACCTTTAGTCCAACCAGTACCATCAATAACAAAAACAATAATATCGACATCATGCACAGCCGTCTTTGCTGCCTGATTCATATAACGATTCATAGCATGCTTATCATCAATATGCATACCAGGCGTATCAACAAAAATAAATTGTGTGTCTTGAGTTGTTTTAATACCAAGAACACGGTGACGAGTTGTTTGAGGCTTCCTTGACGTAATACAAATTTTTTGACCAACCAGTCTGTTTAATAGTGTCGACTTGCCAACATTAGGTCGACCAATAAAGGCGACATAGCCACAGCGTTGCTTTGTTCCACTCATTGCTCTGAACCATGAAGTTGGTCTAGTAATTTACTTGCCGCTGCTTGTTCAGCTTTGCGGCGACTGCTCCCCACCGCGGTGACAATATCACCGTCTTCTACCTTACATTCAACAGTAAATGTTTGCGCATGCGCCTTACCAGATACATTCGTCACATCATAACTAGGTAATGGTAAATGTCTGGATTGCATATACTCTTGAAGTTGAGTTTTAGGATCCTTTCCAATCGTTTCTGGCGAGGCTTTATCCAGACGTGTCGCTAGTTGCCTTAGTATTAGGTCGCGACAGGTTTCAAGATCAGAATCCAGGTAAACCGCTGCTAGAATTGCTTCAAAGGCATCCGCGAGAATTGAGGCCCGACGAAAACCACCGCTTTTTAATTCTCCCGGCCCTAACTTTAAGTAATCACCGAGTGACAAATCACGTGCGAGCTCCGATAAGGTTGCACCTTTCACCAGACTAGCACGAAGCCGACTCATCTCGCCTTCTGCGCATTTTGGGAATCGATGAAATAACTCATCTGCAATCACCATCCCTAAAATTGCATCACCAAGGAACTCAAGCCTTTCATTATTGTGCTGACCAACACTCCGATGCGTCAATGCATTAAGTAATAATGCCTCATCCTTAAAGCAATACTCAATCCGCTTCATTAATATTGAAAGATCAGGTATCAATTAACAAGCTCAGCTTTTTCATTAAATTCAGCCAACAAACTTAATGCGCCCGCCAATTCCGTTTTAACTGAATAATTAATCCGAATAATAACTGCGCCATTACGTTTATCAATTTTAATATTCTTCTTTTTAACGCTTTTGATATCATTCACAGACAATTTTTTATTCAGTAAACTACGGATTTGCGCCTTATTTTTTCGATAGAGACCTTGTTCTTTCTGCATGGCTTTTAACGACCCTTTGACATTAAAATTATCCAAGTAAATAGGAAATATCTTCAGTCCTAGAAAGACAAAAAAGGCAATTATACCAAGTATAATCGCTCCACCGATTAAGGTAACTCCTTGCTGGCGCTTCATGTTTCTCATAGTTATACCCCTCTTCTACTTTTTATGTATTAATCAGTTTAACGCTGTGCCAATTCTATTCCAGCGAAATCTTTCTCCGGAAAACCAACCTTTGCTCGCATCCGAGCTAAACCAGATAATTTGCGCTTTACCAACCAAATTACGTTCCGGCACAAATCCCCAGCCACGACTGTCATTACTATTATCTCGATTATCACCAAATGCAAGATAATGCCCTTCAGGGACAGTAAATTCTATAACGCCACCACGATCTTGCTGACAAACATAAATCTCATGCTCAATACCCAATAAGTTTTCGTTCATAATCGTTGCTGGCTGGCGGAAAAAACCTGGACATTCTGCCGGAGCCATTCCAAGTACGGTCTGCTCTGCCTTCATATCATTAATATAGAGTGTTTTATTAACGTATGTAACCTTATCACCGGGCACACCTACTGTACGCTTAATAAAGTTAGTTTCATTATCTTCAGGATAGCGGAAAACAAACACATCTCCACGTTGGGGGCTCGCAACATCAAAAAGCTTAGTATCAGTAACTGGCAACCGAACCCCATAGCTAAATTTACTGACCAAAATATAGTCACCAATCAACAATGTGGGTTTCATTGAGCCCGACGGGATTTCATATGGCTCACCAATGAATGAGCGCAACACCAATACAACCAAAAAAACAGGAAATAATGAGTTGGCATATTCAACAACAACCGGCTCTTGTGGTTCATCAAGCGCTGAGGCACCTCGGCGCTTGGCCCAAAGCATCTTATCAAGCGCCCATATTGAACCGCTCACTAAAGTTAATACTACTAATACTAATTCAAAATCAAAACTCACTAGTCACACTCCGTTTTATTTTTTGCTTACGCCAAGTACGGCCATAAAGGCTTCCTGTGGAATTTCCACCGACCCGACTTGTTTCATTCTTTTCTTGCCTGCTTTTTGCTTCTCTAATAATTTTCGCTTACGAGAGACGTCACCGCCGTAACACTTGGCAGTTACATTCTTACGCAATGCTTTCACATTAGAACGAGCAATAATATGCGTTCCAATTGCTGCCTGTATTGCAACATCGAACATTTGTCTTGGTATGATTTCACGCATACGCTCAACAAGGTCTTTACCTCTAGACTGCGCCTGATTGCGATGCACTATCACTGCAAGCGCATCGACACACTCACCATTAATTAACACGTCAAGTTTGACTACATCAGCCACTTGAAAATATGAAAAATGATATTCCATTGAGGCATAACCACGACTTACTGATTTCAAGCGATCAAAGAAATCCAATACCATTTCATTCATTGGCATTTCATAAGTCATCGTCACTTGATTACCCAAGTACTGCATATTTTTTTGCACGCCACGTTTTTCGATACACAAACTAATTACATTGCCTACATATTCCTGCGGCATAAGGAGGTTAGCCGTAATAATAGGTTCGCGTATCTCATCTATGTAATTTGGCTCTGGCAACCTGGAAGGATTATCAATTTTAATGATCTCGCCCTTAGTATCCAGCACCTCATAAATCACTGTCGGTGCCGTTGTTATCAGATCTATATTATATTCACGCTCAAGCCGCTCTTGAATGATCTCCATATGCAGCATACCCAGAAAACCACAGCGAAAACCAAAACCGAGTGCTTGCGAGTTTTCAGGCTCATAGAATAATGATGCATCATTAATACTCAGTTTTTGTAAAGCTTCACGGAAGCTTTCGTAATCATCAGAACTAATCGGAAATAAACCGGCGAAGACACGTGGTTGTATTTTTTCAAAACCAGGCAACTGTTCTTCAGATGGCCGATCTGTTCTTGTAATCGTGTCACCTACTGGCGCACCAGCAATGTCTTTGATTCCTGCAACAATATAGCCAACATCACCGGCTTCAAGCATCTTGGTCTCGATACGTTTAGGTGTAAATATACCAACCATGTCGACAAGAAAATCTCTGCCCGTAGACATGATACGAATCTTGTTCTTCGGAGAAAGTCGACCATTAACAATTCGCACTAAAGAAACAACACCTAAATAATTATCAAACCATGAGTCAATAATTAATGCTTGTAATGGTGCCTCAACATCACCAACTGGAGCGGGAATGGTTTTAATGAGTTGTTCTAAGGTTTCATTGATACCAACGCCCGTCTTGGCACTAACTCGAATGGCATCTTGGGCTTCAATGCCTATGATTTCTTCAATTTCTTTAATAACACGTTCAGGATCAGCCGCAGGCAAATCAATCTTGTTAAGTACCGGCATAACTTCAAGACCAAGCTCAATCGCGGTATAGCAATTTGCGACACTTTGCGCCTCTACACCTTGAGCTACATCAACAACCAATAGCGCACCTTCACATGCTGCTAGCGAACGTGATACCTCATAAGAAAAATCAACATGCCCAGGAGTATCAATAAAATTTAACCTATAAATTTCACCATCTTTAGACTTATAATCGAGACTGACACTTTGCGCTTTAATGGTAATACCGCGCTCACGTTCAATATCCATCGAGTCCAACACCTGCGACTGCATTTCACGCTCAGATAAACCACCACAATCCTGAATGAAACGGTCCGCCAACGTGGATTTACCGTGATCAATATGGGCAATGATGGAGAAATTACGAATGTTCTCCATTTTCATGGAATAAGCACCTACGCAGGGATAATGGCTTCGAGATCTCCCGAGCCTGGATTACAAAATCGGCGCTAGGTTAATAACCTGCGCCGTCCGAAAAAAGGGATTATAGCTTATTCAGGCGACTGGCTGAAATACATCTGCAATGCCTGTGGATCGAGGAAATAATGACAAATTTCGTGATTATCATGCATTAAAACCGGTACTTTCGTACCAAATTCATCAATTAATGCCGAATCCTCATCAATATTAATCATTTTTAGCGTGAAACCCAACACAGAACTAAACTTTTCGAGTTCAGCCTGCATATCCTCGCAAAGATGACATTCACGGCGACCATACAGGCTGAGCTCTATAAATGACTCCAAATTACTCTTCATCCTTGATTTTTAACGCCAAAAATAATGGCCCACTACGTAACCGATGAACTAAAACTGGAATCGATTTGCCAGATGGTAGATCTTCCAGTAATTCATTAAATTGCTCAACACCTGTAATCGAGATGTTATTCAGCATCGTAATAACATCCCCCTTACTGATACCAGCTTTAGCTGCGGCACCACGGTTAGCGGCAACCACTAACACACCACCTTCCTTAATATCTCTCTTTAGACGTTGCTTATCCGTCAAGTCAGTTACAACGATATCAAGACGATTCTGTTTCTCCGGTTTTGGTTTACCCGCAGCAACTTGAATTTCATCCTCTTCAGGTAATTCGCCAATCGTAACACGCAGGTTTTTATGCTTACCTTTACGTAGCACTTTGACTTTAGCTTCCTGTTCAACCGGCGTACGCCCCACTAACGGCGGCAGGTCTTTCGAACGAACTACCTTCTCACCATTAAAACTTAAAATAATATCACCAACTTCAAAACCTGCATCAGCTGCAGGGCTATCTGGCAATACACGAGACACCAAAGCACCACGTGGACGCTTCATGCCAAATGATTCTGCAAGAGCTGAGTTTACATCTTGAATCAACACACCCAGCCAACCACGTGACACTCTTCCTTTGTCTTTTAATTGATTGGCAACATTCATCGCCACTTCGATCGGTATAGCAAAAGAGAGACCCATAAAGCCACCGGTACGACTGTATATCTGAGAATTCACACCAACAACTTCGCCTTTCAGATTAAATAGTGGTCCGCCTGAATTACCAGGGTTAATAGCAACATCTGTTTGAATAAATGGCACATAATTTTCACGAGGCAAACTACGACCTTTTGCGCTGACAATACCCGCCGTGACTGAATAATCAAAACCGAAAGGAGAACCAATCGCTAATACCCATTCACCTACCTTTAATTGACTTGATGAACCCACTTTTAATACTGGAAGATGATCTGCTTCGATTTTTAAAACAGCAACGTCAGTACGCTCATCTGTCCCGATCACCTTGGCTAAATATTCGCGTCGGTCATTAAGACGGACTAATACTTCTTCAGCACCTGAGACTACATGGTTGTTCGTAATAACATAACCATCATCTGACACGATAAAACCTGAGCCTAAAGATTTAGTTTCAGGATCTGGTTGCTTACCTTCTTCATCAAGAAAGCGACGAAAGAAATCATTAAAAGGACTGTCCTCAGGGAGATCAGGAATTTGGAAATTTTTTGGCAATTTCGAATGCTGTTTTATTTTTTGCGTTGTACTGATATTTACAACGGCTGCGCTATTCTTTTCAACCAAACCTGTAAAATCAGGGAAACCTCTCGCTTGCACTGAGGTAATCGTCATAGCCAGCAATATTACTAACCAACCAGATACATTTTTCATACGTTTTCTCATAACAACTCCTGAACTACAAAACATCAATCTACACGACGCAATACGACCGGACGAAAACGTTCACTACTATTCGCGATGACTGAAAAATATTTCACATATACCAAACCCGCCGCCAGACCGATAACACCAGAAAAAATTGAGACTAACTCTGATGTATAAAAGTAACTCGCTGCCATGGGTAACGCCAACATCATAATTAATGGGATGGCGTAAATAATAACAGACCCTTTCAATAAGGCATCACTACTCAAACCCAAAACCACTTTATCACCAATAGATAAAGATATATCCGTTTCAACAATCAATTGTTGTTTGTTTCTAGAAAAGAATTCACCTAATAATGAAGTGCCACATCCGCTCTTCGCTGAGCAATGACCACAATTAGACTGCTCATCAGTTTCGACACTTATTTTCTCGCCATTAATATCAACAACAACCGCTTGCTCTTCTATCATGATAGATAATTCACTTGGTATGAATAACCGAGCTACTTAATATCTCAACTGTCATTGCCGGGACTTCGCCAACAGCCGTAACATGGTATTCACCCATTACGCGCCCATAGGCATTAACCGCACCCATGCTAGTAGCACCCTGCAAAGAATCAGAATTCTTCGCGATTTTTTCTATATATACCGACACCCATGCCAAACCATCTGTATAAACCAGATGTTCCACAGGACGGTTCGTTTCTGGCAGCTTATGCATATTATGATGCGCGAGCATAAATCCTTTGGGTTTGTTCGTTACTTGCCAATGAGGATCAACAGGCATCGGTTTGTCATGATTAGTTTCATCATCTGTCACCCACGTAAATTCTCGTCCACTGAGATTGGATTTAAGCAAGTCACTATCTAGGGATTCGTATAATTTAATATCAGTGAACATAATCTGCTCAACCGCATTACCATCGGGATCTAATAATTCTGAGCGTAATAACAACTCAAAGGCATCATCAATCCATAATCTGTAGCCATAACGAAAACGATCTTGCGGTTTAATTACCACTCGTCTTGCTTCGCGTGACGCTACTCGTTCGTAACCTTCAAAACTGAAATCATAATATGCATCAAGCTGGCCTAGCTCGCTGGGAAAAGAAGGTAGCTGTTGTGTTCCTGGCGTCTTGTTATCGACAACAACAGATTTGCTATCAGGGAGAATGCAAGTGACAACTTCATTATTACGAATAATTTCACGTGCTGATCCAGTTAAAGAAATCATTCGTTCATGTTCGCCTTTGTCATCGGCTTTATGAATAATCTTAACCGCTTCCATCTCATTACCATGGCGATACACAAAGGTACCCTCATAGTTGAGATTTTTACCCGCAGCAGTAACTCGACCTAACCACTCTCGAACAGTATCAGAATCAATTTGCTCAGCACTAGCCGTTAAACTAATACTTAAGCTAAAGAGCAGAACCGTAATTAAAAAACCACGTCTCATCGACGAACACTGCTCCCATTCGGGTTATATTCAAGCACAACTGAATCATCTGTCTTTACTGAATGCTTAGTACCATAACTAACAATTTGCGCAAAAGGCATGGCACCGCGCACAGGTGTTGAATAACCATTGTGATTTACAAGGTAGGCATTTAATTTTGATGCAACTGAAGGTTCTGCTACGGACCAATTAACTCCAACGGGCAATACAGTCTGATTCGCAATTGGAGAAGAAATTGTTGGTGCCTTTGCAACCGCGCCTGGATTAAATAAATTCTGTTCTTCAGGTTGTACCATTAATACTGCAACAGCGGCTACTGTAGCAGCAATTGCCATACCTGCGGCTTGTTTTAATGCTGCGGGGAAAATTCGTTTTTTATGTTGAGGCGCGAACACAGTGGGCTCGTTTGCTAGCGCCGCACTAATACTTGAACTCAAGTCGACTTCACTATTCACGCTTTGTCCATTCAAGGAATGACTGATCGAATGATAATTTGCCCACCGCGAACGAAGTTCATCATTAGAAAGGATGTCACTTATCAATCTGTCAGCTTCAACAGCTTCAAGTTCACCGTCAACAAAGGCGGAAAGTTTTTCATCAATTTGTTTAGTCATTGTTCTGTACTCAACTTTTACTCATTTACTTCATCGTCCGAAACTAAAGGACGAATACGTGTTTCAATCGCTTCTCGAGCCCTGAAGATACGTGATCTCACCGTACCAACTGGACAAGACATTGCATGTGCGATTTCGTCGTAACTGAGTCCTTCCAGTTCTCGTAACATAATGGCAGTGCGTAAATCTTCTGGCAGTGCCTTAATCGCGTCGTTTAACACCTGCTCTAGCTCATCTCGTTGAGCCAATTTATCCGGGGAGTCATATTCCTTTAATCCATGTGCCCCATCATATTGTTCTGCATCTGATGCCTCTATATCATCCTTAGGTGGACGACGTCCCATCGCCACCAGATAGTTCTTTGCCGTGTTGATCGCAATCCGATACAACCACGTATAAAATGCACTATCACCTCGAAAGCCAGCCAGCGCTCTATATGCCTTAATAAAAGCTTCTTGCGCAACATCCTGGCATTCTGACCTGTCTCGCACATACCGCGAGATCAAATTTAGTATCTTTTGTTGGTATTTCAATACCAACAGGTCAAACGCCTTTTTATCTCCATTTTGGACACGCACTACTAAGGCGTAATCCACCTGCTTCTCGCCCATTTGGGCTTTCCCCTCTTGCTGCAGGTAGTTTTCTGATTTATCTACCTGTTAACTAGACATTTTTTCGCCCAGATAGTTCGCTCACTGGGTGAATTTATTATATTCTCACAGTCATGTGTCTCTAAAACCATATTTTAGTCTATAAACGTAAGAAAATGTTCGATTATTCAGCCTATGAGCAAAAAATATAGCATTGATGTACTGATTATTGGTGGCGGCCTAGCTGGGCTAAGTACAGCCCTACGTCTCGCTGAAACAGTCAAAGTAGCGATTATCGCCAAAGGGGCTTTGACGGAAAGTGCCAGTTTGTATGCTCAAGGTGGTATCGCTGCGGTTTTAGATCAAGAAGATTCATTTTCTAAACATATTGAAGACACCCTTAATGCCGGTGGTGGCGTGTGCGATCCGGGTGTCGTTGAATCTGTCGTTAAACGCGGCCCACAAAATATTCAATGGCTTATCGATCAAGGCGTTTTATTTACTCGAGAATCAGGGGAAGATGGCTATGGCTGCTATCACCTCACTCGGGAAGGTGGACATTCTCGCCGCCGCGTTATCCACGCTAAGGATGCAACAGGCAAAGCGGTTGAAATGACGCTTGGTGAAAAAGTTAAGCAGCACAAAAATATAACAATATTCGAAGATCACATCGTGGTCGATCTGATCACCAGTGCAAAATTAGGTCAATCCGGCAACCAATGCCGCGGCGCATACATTTTAGAACGTAGCTCAGGAAAAGTGCATAGTTTTTCTGCACGCTGTGTGGTGTTGGCAACAGGTGGCGCAAACAAAGTCTACCTTTATACAACTAACCCAGATGTTTCGACGGGTGATGGTATTGCTATGGCTTGGCGAGCGGGTTGCCGTGTAGCTAATATGGAATTCATTCAATTCCATCCGACTTGCCTTTATCACCCCAAGGCAAAAACGTTTCTCATGACGGAAGCTATTCGTGGTGAAGGTGGCAAACTTCGCCTACCCGATGGCTCAGCTTTTATGAAACAATTTGATTCACGTGCAGAGCTTGCACCACGTGATGTTGTTGCCCGAGCAATTGATCACGAGATGAAATGTCTCGGCATTGATCATGTATTGCTCGATATTAGTCACAAACCGGCTGAATTTATTCGCACACACTTTCCTAATATTTATGCGCGCTGTTTAGAATATGGCTACGACATGACCAAAGATGCCGTGCCTGTCGTCCCCGCTGCACATTATACTTGTGGTGGTGTGATTACTGACATTAATGGCTGCACTGATATCGAAGGCCTTTATGCGATTGGAGAAACAGCTTGCACCGGTTTGCATGGTGCGAACCGTCTTGCCAGTAATTCGCTACTCGAATGCTTAGTGTTTTCTGAATCTGCCAGTAAAGATATATTGGAAAAATTGCCAACTTATATTTTAACTAAACACATCCCCCACTGGGATGAGAGTCGTGTCACTAATTCTGATGAAGAAGTCGTTGTGAGTCACAACTGGGATGAGCTGCGTCGGTTTATGTGGGATTATGTTGGCATTGTTCGGACTAACAAACGTTTGGAACGCGCGAAGAGTCGAGTCGATTTATTGCAGCGTGAGATCGATGATTATTATGGCAACTTCCGTGTCACAAATGATTTACTTGAACTGCGTAATTTGGCCCAAGTTGCCGATATGATTATTCGTTGTGCAATGCAGCGTCATGAAAGCCGCGGTCTGCACTATACGCTTGATTATCCTAACATGACGGATAACTATGCGACCAACACGATACTGACTCCTGATAATTATTTACCTGATACTGCCGTTAGCGCCTAAGTAATTTTTCTGGTTCCGCCGGCTTCGATAGTCGGAGACGACAGCGTAATTGCCAATGCTGCTCTTTGCCTAGTGTGTCACTAAATAATGGTAAACTAATTCGTCGCCCCCCTTCTAATTTAAAGTTAAGAATGATAAGCAAAGGGTGTATATAACTGTCATCACACAAATCAGCATAGTGTTCACTTTGATTGCGCAATATTAACAACCAATCTCCATCAATAGATTGTGATAACGCTATAACACTGTTGTGCGATGACAAAAAAATATATTTTTTAAGGTAGCAATATGCGCTGTAAATAAATATCGGTATTAATAAAAGCCAGCCAAAGTTGTCAAAGGGAATAACAGCAGCAATACTTAATCCCGCAATAAGATGGAGTGCTAACAGCAAAACAGCGAATGTTTGCGATGCTTTTAGCTCAAGGTGTAACGCTTTGTCGAATGGCTTCGATAACATGTTGTATGTGCGCCTCCTTGTGCACATGACGACCCATTAGATATTCAAGTAACTCTGTATCAACGATGTCGAGCAACTCAATAAAGGCCTGTTTTGAATCACTGTTTAATTGTTCGTACCCATTTTCTAAAAAACCAACCAGTAACAAGTCTAGTTCTAACATACCGCGACGGCATTGCCATGCCAATCTTGTAATAGACTCCGATTGTTTCGTAATCGGCTTAGCCATCACACAGATTTCTTAACCATCATTTGTTTTATTTTTCCAATCGCTTTGGTTGGGTTTAGCCCCTTAGGACAAACCTCCACGCAATTCATAATACTGTGGCAACGAAATAATTTATACGCATCATCTAATGTTTGCAAGCGCGCTTCGGTTGCATGATCACGACTATCTGCCAAGAAGCGACTTGCTTGCAACAAAGCAGCAGGACCAAGAAAACGTTCCGGGTTCCACCAAAATGATGGGCATGCCGTTGAACAACAACCACATAATATACATTCGTAAAGACCGTCTAATTGTTCACGTTGTTCTGGTGTTTGTAAACGTTCTACTTCTGGCTGTGGATCATTGTTCTGTAACCACGGTTCAACCGCACGATACTGTTTGTAAAATTGTTCCATATCAACAATAAGATCGCGGATCACTGGTCGGCCCGGCAAGGGACGCAACGTCACTTTGCCTCCTAAGCTGGATAGTGACGTCACACAAGCTAAACCATTGCGACCATTTATACTCATCGAGTCTGATCCACACACCCCTTCACCGCAGGAACGCCGAAAACCCAATGTTTCATCTTGTTCTTTAAGTAATAACAACGCATCCAGCAACATCATATCCGGTGGGCAATCGTCCAAGACAAAGTCCTGCATGTACGGGCTGTCATCCACATCGGGATTGTATCTGTAAATAGAGAAACGCATTTAGTACACCCGCTCTTTAGGCGGAAAGCTTTCCACACTCATCGGCTTAGTATGTACCGGTTTAAAGTCCAATTGACGATCTTTCTTATAGAACAAACTGTGCTTCAGCCAATTAACATCGTTACGTTCAGGATAATCGATCCGTGAATGTGCGCCACGGCTTTCTTTACGTGCCAAGGCGGCACAAATAGTAGCCATCGCAACATCCATTAAGTTTTCTAACTCTAATGCCTCTATTCTTGCCGTATTAAATTGCTGACTGTGATCCGCTAACCGCACATCCGGTAAGCGTTTTTCAAGCTCGATGACTTTTTGTAAGCCTTCCTCTAGGACCTCTTCGATCCTAAATACACCGCAATGTTCTTCCATAACCCGTTTCAATTTGTTACGCAGACTCGCGACTGACTCACCTTCACCTTTTTTGTCCCAACGTTGTAAACGTTGCATTGCCTTTTCTACAGAAGATTCAGGCAGTTCGCGGTGATGTCGATTCTCGGTAAGGTACTCCTTAATATGGTTTGCAGATGAACGTCCGAATACCAGGATGTCGAGTAAGGAATTCCCTCCGAGACGGTTCGCGCCATGAATAGAAACACACGCACATTCCCCTGCCGCATATAAACCCGGCACTGCTTCTTCTGGCCCCGATGAAACCGGCACCACCACCTGACCAAAACGATTAGTAGGAATACCACCCATCGTATAATGTGCAGTAGGAACCACAGGAATCGGTTGTTCCGCAGGATCAATATTAAGAAATGATCGTGTTAAATCACAAATACCCGGTAAGCGCTTATGTACCACTTCAGAACCAAGGTGATCGACCTTGAGTAAAATGTGATCTTTATCTGGGCCACAACCGCGACCTTCTCGAATTTCTGTAGCAATCGCACGACTTACCACATCACGACTGGCAAGATCTTTTGCCTTAGGTGCATAACTCGGCATGAAGCGTTCGCCGTTACCATTAACAAGATAACCACCCTCACCTCGAGCCGCTTCGGTAATTAACATACCCTTTCCCGCAATGCCAGTTGGATGAAATTGGAAGAACTCCATGTCTTGTAATGGAATACCGGCACGCAAAGCCATACCCATACCATCGCCCGTATTAATATGCGCATTGGTAGATGTACGAAAAATCTGTGCCGCTCCGCCGGTTGCAATCAAGGTCGTCTTTGCTTCAATAACCAAAGGTTCGCCAGTTGCAATATCCACAACTAAAGCACCAAGAATATAACCATCATCATCACTAATAAGATCAACTGAAAAATATTCATCAAAAAAATGAGTTCGTGCCGCGATGTTTTGTTGATAGAGTGCATGAATAATTGCATGACCTGTACGATCTGCCGCAGCACAAGTTCGCGTTGCCTGATCTCCACCAAAGTTTTGGCTCTGCCCACCAAAGGGACGCTGATAGATCTTGCCGTTTTCAAGCCGCGAGAATGGTACGCCAATATGTTCAAGCTCGTAAACAACACGAGGTGCCGCTCGGCACATATATTCGATCGCATCTTGATCGCCAAGATAATCACTACCTTTGACCGTATCAAACATATGCCAGTGCCAATTATCGTCTGTCACATTAGCAAGTGATGCATTTACACCACCTTGCGCGGCTACAGTATGTGATCGTGTGGGGAAAACTTTTGAAACAACCGCGACCCTTGCCTCGGCTTGCGACAATTCTAATGCTGCACGTAAACCTGCACCACCCGCGCCAATCACCAAGGTATCAAATTTTCGGCGAGGAATAGTCAAGCTGTCGCTCCAATATTTATAAGTAATACTTTTAATATCCAGAACATCATCGCCATTAAATATATTACAAGCACTGACAACAGTAATGAGCGAATCGCAAAGGAATGCACATAATCAATCAGCACATCACGAATACCAACCCATGCATGTGCAAATAAACTGACAAAAAATAATATCCATGTAATCGTAACAACTGGCGAATAAACAAAAGCCTGCCATGCATCAATGCTATCAGGCTTTTTGTAAATAACGACAACCGGCATGAACAGAACAAACAATAATAGATACACCGCCGATGCGCGTTGCAACAGCCATGCCCTTAAACCCGTCAATACACCACTCATAAACTGAACCACACAATAGCAACAGATAAAATCAGTGCCAATACAATCACCAGCCATGCAGTACTACGTGCTTGTTGTTTTTCAATACCAATATCGATATCAAGTAATAAATAACGTACACCTGCTAACAAGTGGTGCAGCAAAGACCAGGCAAGGAGTAACAAGATGATTTTGACCGCAATGCTATCAAGGAATTTGAGAGTTTGTGTAAAACCAGCTTCATCTTGTAAGGAAAGATCTAATGCGTAAATCAGGAATGGCAGAGCAAGAAACAACAACACACCAGTCAGCCGATGTGCAATCGACATAATCGCCGTAATGGGGAATCGAATCTGCATAAGATTCAAAAAAACAGGGCGTTTTTGCTTCAACATACGTATTACAGTCTTTCCCTACATAAAGTGGACAAATACGAACTAGAAAAACCATATTAACTCGCACATCCTTGCGGTGCAATTAGTACGTATATCTAGGTTTCGCGATGATATACTGCCATTATTGAACAATATTTATCAGGACAACGTAAATGAGTAATAAATGGGCAGACTTTCTACAAACACAACTCGCACACAGTGACGAAATGGGTATCAGCCATTTTGCAGATGATTCAGCAACTGCAGATAACGATGCAAACTTTATTTGCGATCTATCTCAGCTTGGTATTCTGCGGATTACCGGAGATGATGCCGAAACATTTTTGCAGGGCCAATTAAGCAACGATGTTCACCTCCTTGATGGTAAGCAAAGCCAACTTAGTAGCTATTGCACTCCTAAGGGTCGCATCCTTGCCAGTTTTCGTATTTACCGTGCTGATAATGATTTTTATCTACTCATCCCCGCAGACACACTTGTCGCAACACAAAAACGGCTACGCATGTTTGTTTTAATGTCTAAAGTCACAATTGATGATGTCAGTGATGAATTAATCCGTATCGGTATTAGCGGTGAAAAAGCCAATACTGCACTCGAACAACTGTCAGTTCCTGTGCCCACGACTAAAAATGAATTGGCGTGTAAAGACTCGGTACACATTCTTGCAATTCCCGGCATACAACCACGTTTCATACTTGTCGTCCCTGTTACTGCCGCGCCAGATATGTGGAACCGCTTAAAAGAACAACTCCCGCCCAAAGGCTATAACCACTGGAATCTAATGGATATCCAACAAGGTATTCCCAGTATTGTTGGTGCCACCGTTGATGCCTTTGTCCCACAAATGGTCAATCTACATGCGATAGATGGTGTTAGTTTCAGTAAAGGCTGTTATCCGGGCCAAGAAATTGTCGCCAGAATGCACTATTTAGGAAAACTAAAACGCAGGATGTATCGGGCACATGTCGTAACAGATCAAGCACCTAAACCCGGAGATGCGTTATTTTCAGCCGACAGTGACAGTGGCCAAGGTGCAGGGCAAATTGTCATGAGTGCAGCATTAGCTGATGGGCACTACGAACTGCTAGCCGTTATGCAAATCAAGGCATATGAGGAAAGTGGGCTGCATTTACACCATAATACCGGGCCCAAACTGGAAGCCCTCGAGATTCCCTACACCGTCTCACTTGAACGTGAAAAATAATTAAATATCTCTTTATTTTCTGTTCAAGCCGCCGATAACAAACTATAAGAATAGTAATTCCTTATTTTGAATGCGGCTATAGTCCCAACGGGAGACACTAAGTGGAAATGATTGAAGAGTTTTATAACGGTCTCATCGAAGACATCAGTAGCAAGAAACTCGAATTACCGACTCTTCCAGAAGTCGCTCTCAAGGTACGTGAGACCGTGGAAGATGACAACGTCAATGCCAAAAAAGTCGCTGATGTTATTGGTAGTGATGCAGCCCTTTCAGCCCGCCTTATCCAGGTTGCTAACAGCCCAATGTACCGTGGCAATAATCGAATTGATGATATTCAAATGGCCGTAGCCAGAATGGGTTTTGCTGTAACGCGTGATTTAGTTATTGGTCTTGCGATGCGTCAAATGTTTCAAGCCACATCTGATGTTACCGACCTTCGTTTACGCCTGAGTTGGGAACACAGCACACAAGTTGCTGGTTTAACTACGATGTTGTGTAAGCATTTCACTAAGCTAAAACCTGATCAAGCAATGCTTGCCGGACTAGTACACGATATTGGTGTACTACCTATTTTAGTTCGTGCGGAGCAATTCCCAGAGTTATTAGAAAGCCCTGTATTACTTGATAGCTTAACCAGAGAATTACATTCTAGACTTGGCGCATTAATTCTTGATTCATGGGACTTCCCGCAAGAACTTATCGACGTTGCTTCAGAGCATGAAAACCTTGAATATGATTCCGGCGATAAAATTGACTACGTTGATCTCGTTCAAGTCGCTAACATCCAATCGCGACTTGGATCGAACCACCCTCTCGGTGAAATCGATGTCAGCAAAATACCTTCATGCATCAAACTGGGTATAACAAATGAAGAATATGACATCGGTGATGTAGCTGACGCGGAAGAACTACAAGGTATCCTCGTCGCCTAACTCATCAGAGCTCCGTTGCTTTTACATCCGCACGTGCGCGCATATGAGGGAAAAGTAAAACATCACGGATCGATGCTGAGTCTGTTAGCAACATAACCAAACGATCGATACCAATACCTTCGCCTGCAGTGGGCGGCATACCATGTTCTAATGCAACAACATAGTCCGCATCAAAGTGCATAGCTTCATCATCACCTGCATCTTTTTGTTCAACTTGTTCGCGGAAGCGTTCAGCCTGATCTTCAGCATCATTTAATTCCGAGAAACCATTCGCGATCTCACGACCGCCAACGAAAAATTCAAAACGGTCTGTAACAAATGGATTTTCATTATTACGCCGTGCTAATGGCGACACTTCCGCAGGATAAGCTGTAATAAATGTTGGATTCTTTAACTGATGCTCAACAGTCTTTTCAAATATCTCAATTTGCACTTTACCAAGACCATAACTGTCCTTTATGTGGATATCCAGACCTTCAGCAATTTTACGCGCTACATCCAGATCATTAAGCTGCGCTTCAGTCACATCTGAATTGAATTCCAAGATAGATTCAACCACGGTCATGCGCGCAAAGGGGCTGCCAAAATCGTATTGTTCACCTTGATATTCAACCGTCGGTGAATCCAAAAGATCTTTAGCAAGACCATGCAACAATTCTTCCGTGATGTTCATAAGGTCATGGTAATCAGCATAAGCCTCATAAAATTCGATCATCGTAAATTCAGGATTATGTCGCGTCGATAAACCTTCGTTTCGGAAGTTACGATTTATTTCATAAACACGTTCGAAACCACCTACGACTAAACGTTTAAGATATAACTCCGGCGCAATACGTAGATACAAGCCCATATCAAGTGCATTGTGATGTGTCACAAAGGGTTTTGCTGCTGCGCCACCTGGAATAGCTTGCATCATCGGTGTTTCAACTTCCATGAAGTCACGTTTATTAAAGAAGTCACGAATGTAACTAATAATTTTAGTACGCATAACAAAGGTATTACGCGAAACATCATTCATAATCAGGTCAAGGTAACGTTGACGGTAACGCGCCTCTTGATCAACCAGCCCATGAAATTTTTCTGGCAATGGGCGCAAGGCTTTTGTTAACAAACGAATATTATCTACCTTAACTGACAGCTCGCCTGTTTTGGTGCGAAACAAGACACCTTCAGCGCCAATAATGTCGCCAATGTCCCATTTCTTAAATTGAGTATTGTAAAAACCTTCAGCTAAGGTATCGCGGGTAACATAACACTGCATCTGACCCGACATATCTTGAATATGAGCAAACGAAGCCTTGCCCATAATGCGTCTTGTCATCATACGTCCGGCTACTGAAACACGAATTCCATCCTGCTCAAGTTTATCGCCATCAACATCATTGTATTTAGCATGTAACTCACCTGCCATCACATCGCGACGAAAATCATTTGGAAAAGCAGCTCCGTCGCCACCATCACGTAATGCCGTTAATTTATCGCGGCGTTGAGTTATTTGTTCGTTTTCATCAATGTCAGTCATGCTTTTTTCCGATTATGTCCGTGCGTGTTTATATAATAACATGCGTTATATACTTAGTCTTACAAGCCGTGCTTGAGGCTTGCTTCAATAAATTGGTCTAATGAGCCGTCCAATACAGCTTGGGTATTTCCAGTTTCTACACCCGTACGTAAATCTTTAATTCGTGATTGATCTAATACATAAGAACGAATCTGGCTGCCCCAGCCAATATCAGATTTGGTCTCTTCAACAGCCTGCTGATCAACTGAGCGTTTTTGCATCTCCATCTCATACAGCTTAGCCTTGAGTTGCTTCATCGCCGTGGCTTTATTCTTATGTTGCGAACGATCATTTTGACACTGAACGACAATGCCACTTGGATTATGCGTAATACGCACCGCTGACTCGGTACGGTTCACATGCTGACCGCCTGCGCCGCTAGCACGATAGACATCAATGCGTAAATCTGCCGGATTGATATCAATCTCAACATTATCGTCAATCTCAGGCGAAACAAAAACGGCGGCAAAAGAAGTATGGCGACGATTGCCTGAATCAAAGGGGGATTTGCGTACTAAACGGTGCACACCAATTTCAGTTCTTAACCAACCAAAGGCATATGGACCACTAATTTGAATAGTCGCCGATTTAATTCCCGCGACATCACCGGCTGAAGCTTCAATAATCTCGACTTTAAAGTCATGTTGCTCAGCCCAACGCAGGTACATACGCAATAACATTTCCGCCCAATCTTGAGCCTCAGTGCCACCAGAGCCAGATTGGATATCAAGAAATGCATTGTTGGGATCCATTTCACCGGAGAACATGCGTTGAAATTCAAGCTGCGCTAAATCTTTTTCTTGTGCATCGAGATCTTCGACAACCGTAGTAACCGTTTCTTCATCTTGTTCGGCTTCGGCAAGTTCCAGTAATTCACGCGCATCATTCAATCCGCCAGTAAGTGCATCTAATGTATTGACGACTTGCTCAAGCATCGAACGTTCACGACCCAAGGCCTGTGCACGATCCTGATCATTCCAGATATCGGGGTCTTCGAGCTCGCGATTAACCTCAGTTAGACGTTCTGACTTATTCTCATAGTCAAAGGTACCCCCTAAGCTCATCAGAGCGAAGCAGCATATCTTTGATGCGAGTGTAAATGAGGTTTAGTTCTAACATGTTGTATTAATTATTATCATTTCAAAGCGCTAAATCTTACTACAGAGCGCTCTTGCACTCCATATTAATTGAATCATTCTCAACCATGCTCAGCTAAATCCAACAGGTTCAAGCTGTTCGACCATCAATTGTGCCGTCTTTCTGCCCTGAAATTCATTCACATCGAGTCGATATGCCAGGTTCACTCGGTTCGTACCAGTAGGCCAATCAGCATCTGTCATATTAAAGGCAATCGCATCAATACAACCCGAGTTATTCGGTAAACGTAGCATCATTTTTAAGTGCTTTTCAGCGAGTATCTTTTTACTGACGATCTCGAACTCACCATCAAAAATAGGTTCGGGGAAACCCTGCCCCCATGGGCCCGCGTTTCGTAATTGCTCGGCAAATTCAAGCGACAACTCTTTTTCGGTCAATTCGCCATCACTGAGAATTAAACCTTCTAAATCATCAT
>Ga0316205_10000443_pt1 | contig 77904 bp, 53 predicted proteins | sample 3monthpyrite_MG_FD_204941 | JGI IMG/M metagenome (GOLD analysis project Ga0316205, IMG submission 204941) | Microbial mat bacterial communities from mineral coupon in-situ incubated in ocean water Damariscotta River, Maine, United States -... | ecosystem: Environmental > Aquatic > Marine >...
AATCAATGGCGATTAGTCTAGTATTATTCATGATGGACTCTCCTGTAGATGCAACTGAGTGTACATAACAGTTTGGCGCATTATGACGCCGAATTCTTGGGAGCGTCCATCTCATCACCCATGCTAAAACCTTACAAAAACAACAGCTTATATTTATGTCAGTCCTTTAATCTATGTTTGATATTTAAGTTATTAGAAATCCACTATTTTTGTTAACGGTCTTCGTATAGAATCCGCCATTAAATTTTTTGCTTATTAAATATTTCCAAAACATTAACATTTAACTAGCGACACCTTCACCCCCTTCCAAGATGACAGCAAACCAATGAATGATAAAACGATAGTAACCCACAACGGTAATTTTCATGCAGATGATGTTTTCAGTATTGCTGCATTTAAAAGCATATTCCCTTCTTTTAAGCTCATTCGCACACGTGATTTAGAGCTTATCGCCAAAGCAGATATTGTGATTGATGTAGGCGGCGAATATGACCCGGAGTCAGACCGTTTTGATCATCATCAACGGGGTGGTGCTGGTGAGCGCAAAAATGGTATTCCCTATTCCTCTTTTGGTTTAATCTGGCAGAAATATGGCCTAGAAATATGTCAGGGTAATCAGGACGTAACCAATGCGGTTGATGCTGGCCTGGTATCAACGATTGATGCCATTGATTGTGGTTATGTCGAAGGTATTGCTAAGGGAATGGCTAAAGGTATTACCCTTAGCCAGACTATTTCAATGTTTAACCCGACCTGGCAAGAAGATAGTCACTTTGATGCCTGTTTTGATGAAGCAGTTGATTTTGCATCGCGCGTTTTAACACGCTTCATTGCATCGGCTAACGGTGGCATTAGTGCGAAAGAAATTGTGGCTAACGCAATTGATAATGCGAAAGATCCAAGAGTGATTGTTTTAGAAAAATATACCCCCTGGAAAAGAACGGTTCACGCCTTATCTGAAGAGGCTTTATATATGATTTATCCATCTCAGACTGGCGAATGGAGAATTCAAACAGTACCGGTTGAACTCGATTCATTCGAAGACAGAAAATCGCTGCCTAAACAATGGGCCGGCTTATCCGGTATTGAACTTAAAGAAGTGACAGGTATTGATGATGCTATGTTCTGCCATAATGGTTTATTTATTGCGGGTGCCGAATCATTTGAAAGCACTATGAAAATGGCATCCATCGCACTTCAGGAATAATAACGAGATGGTGCTCCCTCGTTTGTGTGAGTGACAAGCATATACTTATTGGTTAGCATACCATTCATAATTAAAACGATTAAAGACTAAATTGAGCATATGGAATGCTCAGGGAGTTAGGCATCTTAATGAAATATTTCATCATCCTACTAGTTCTCATATCAGGGGCTGCATCCGCCGCACCCATTACTGTACTGCCAATTAATTCATTTACAGCAGAATTTCTTTCAGAAACACCCACAGGAATGGATATCTCAATAACTACAAACCACGATGGTAGTGTCTCAACTGTACGGGGTATAGATTATTTAGGTAATATTTCTTTTTCATTGAACGGACAATATATAGGCGCCCCTTTTGTCATTGACTTTTTGGTAACATTTGATTTTGGTGAAAATATAGGACCTGTAACATTTACTGATACTTTCTCTATATCACAGAGTCATCATCCCTCCCCCGATTTTGATGGAGGTCGATTCGCGTACTTTGGTGGACCGCATGCAGGATTTGATTTCGGCTCAACAGGCTTTGCAGTAATAGGACAGCCGGGTCCTTACGATAATAATACTTTCTTTCAAAGTAATGGTTTTGAAACAGGCATATTTTATAATTTAAGTGTTTTTACTCCAGATACTTCACCTGTTCCCATACCTGCTGCCGTCTGGTTATTTGGTTCAGGTTTAATTGGCCTTGTGGGATTAGCTATGCGTAAAAGAGATAAAGTAATAAATACGCAAGGAACAATAATGTTTTTGTTTTGTAAAAACCATATATAAGAACATTAAAGACAAATATATATTTTTATAAAAAAATAAGGAGATACTATGAAAATCTATAAAAATATTTTAGGAACCTTTCTAACGTTGATTCTTTCGACAAGCGCGTATTCAGCCACGCTGGTTATAGAGAATGGACAACTTGTTGGAGCCGATAGCATTGTATTTGATGGGTTCACGAGCTCCGTTAAGTTTGTTGAAGGCACGTGCATAGATTTATTTAATGGCTGCGATGAACCCTCGGACATTGTATTTGAATCACTGACGAGCACAAACACGCAAGCCAGAGATCTTGCCCTTGCAGCTAATTCTGCTCTGCTCGAACAAGTATTCGACACATTTCCGCTATACGACGTGAATATAGCATTAACATTTGGTTGTGAGGAAGGAGCCTTTGTAGCTTTAGGTCGGTGTACATTAATTACGCCCTATGACTATACGGATAACGGCACTGTCGTGGCAGTTCAGTTAACTAATCGTGATGATAATAGCGCACTGGATACTGTTACATGGGGGCAAGGATATTCTGCCACCGGTAGTACAATTCCTCTCAATTCCAATTCACCGGATAGGCTCGTTTACGCCAGCTGGACTGTTAACCCGGTTCCTTTGCCGGCTGCTGTTTGGTTATTTGGTTCAGGTTTAATTGGTTTGGTAGGACTTGCTAGACGTAAAAAAGCATAAGAACTAAATCAATTTAGATTATAGAAAGGCGGCTTTATAGTCGCCTTTTTTGTTTTTGTCGAATGTCGGCAATTGGCTACGGGTCATAACTAATTGCTGCGCATAAGGGCTTGCTCTTATGCGCTTTTTTTATAACAAAATAAATTTTATTGGTATGTATTAGGCCATATTCAATTTATTCTTCCGTAAAATTTATCATCCGTTACCTTGTCTAATAATAAAATTAAATCTGATGGGGCTTACTTTAATTTGGGTTCCCTCTTTTCCAAGAGGAGAGTAAAACAATTAAAGGAATCGGGAACAGCTGTAGATACTAATTAATTATTCTTTGTTGTCACTGATCCCACCTCATTAATTAGGCGAAACGAACACAGAAAAACCGCCGCATTTCTAAATTATTTTCAGCTGCCGGATATATATTTAATTAAAAATAAGACAGCTATAAATAATAGTCCCGTATTATCCTGCAACATAATAAAAGAACGCCAAGCCGCTAATTTAGCGTTACAATATAAAGAACACATACTGAGTGATGAGCAGATATTATGTGCATTTTATTTGATCTTGATGGTGTGTTTTATCAGAGCAACCAGGCCATTGAAGGCGGGGCTGAAGTGTCGTCATGGGTTAAAAAAAATGACATCGCCCATTTATTCATAACCAACACATCTTCACGCCCCCGCAGCTCACTGGTTGCCAAGCTTGCAAATTTTGGTATCCAGACAGACGAATCACACATCCTTACCCCCCCTGTCGCCACTGCAAACTGGCTAAGAGCGCAACCTCCTGAGAAAAAAATTGCGCTTTTTATACCTGAAGCCACACAAGTTGAATTCTCTGATTTTTCCCTGTGGCATGAAGATACCGACTCGGTAGCGGCGGTGATTATTGGTGACCTGGGCGAGCAATGGACATTCCAGGTACTCAACCAGGCTTTTCGCCTGTTAATGCAACGACCACCCCCTCTATTTATTGCCCTTGGTATGACGCGATACTGGCAGGCCAGTGATGGCTTACGCCTTGATGTGGCGCCTTTCATTGTGGCCCTTGAACATGCCACCGGCAAACAGGCCCAGGTGATGGGCAAACCCGCCCGAGCCTTTTACCAGAGCGCCATCGACATACTGGGAAGCCAACCAGAAAAAACAATCATGGTAGGCGATGATATTCAGAGTGATATCGCTGGTGCACAAGATGCCGGCATGCAAGGTGTGCTGGTTAAAACAGGCAAATATCGCCCCGAAGATCTGCAACAGGGAATACGGCCCAATGCGGTACTGGAGTCAATCCGTAACCTGCCCGACTGGTGGCAACATCAGCCAGAATTAAACTAATACTAATCCTGAATGGCATATAGAGCATGAACCTGAAACACATGATTGCTGGCATCGAACGTGAAGTAAAATACACGCGCTCTTATATTGGCAAAAATAAACTTGATGACCGTGTTATGAAGGCCATGGCCAAAGTCCCTCGAGACTGGTTTGTACCCGAAGGTGCTAAATCCATGGCTTTTAATAATTCCCCTCTGCCCATTGGTCATAATCAAACTATATCTCAACCTTTTATCGTCGCCTTAATGACTGATTTACTCCAGCTGAAGACACAGCATACTGTATTGGAAATCGGTACCGGTACAGGCTATCAAACGGCTATTCTGTCAATATTATGCAAACAGGTTTACTCAGTAGAAAGAATTGATGCGCTGAGCAAAATGGCCAATCAACATTTTAAGGAACTGAATTACAACAACATTGAAACCTGTATAGGCAATGGTTATGAAGGCTGGCTCGAACACGCACCTTATGATGGAATTATTGTTACTGCTGCTGCATCGCACATTCCCGAGCCACTCATAGAACAACTTAAAAAAGGCGGTAATCTTGTGATCCCCGTTGGCCTGGAAGGCATGCATCAGGAGCTGAAGCTGGTTAAAAAAAACCTGCAGGGCGAAATAACCGTTGATTCGATTTTAGGTGTGGCTTTTGTTCCACTAGTTAATGACAGCACTCATCCTGCAGGCGAATCCATTCACTAAGCGAACACTCAAAACCGGCTTATTAACACATTATTTATCTGTAAGAGAAGCTGAATAGACAGGTGTAAACATCAAACGTCGACTCACTCATTCTGTACTGCTAGCAAAACTCGAACCTTTGATTTGTTCAAAAGATTGATCACCATGACGAACACGTAAACCAGACATTAATGGAGCGTCAATATATGTCTTGAGAAGCTGCCAAAACACCATTGCCTAACCTCCGTTAAGCACGGTTAAAGGTGCACATTGTTTAATTTTACTTGAATAGCCCAGGTTCTTTAACATGGCAGAATGACGTACAGCGGTTGTAGCACCCGCACCAAAACCATCGGTTGTTTCGACTATGGCTTTTAATGCTAACCACGGGTCACAAACAGGAGTACCACCAAGGTTTTCTAGAGACATCCCGACTGATGGTTTAACCGCATCTGCTACGACAAATGCATGTTCATCACCATTATTCATATCAATGATTATAAAACTACAGTTAATATTTTTCTTTAAAAGATAAATAACAACCATAGAGGCTTGCCCCATACAGCGACCGCATTTGAAGTGACGAGCCGCATCTGAATAAGACTTAATCAAACCAAATTGATCTTTGCCTTGTCCGTTCTTTTTAGCCTGCCCTCGCATATGTTTAACATAAGCATCTATGGGTGCCACTATCTCACCCACTTTTATTTCTCGCTTTGGATCACCAATATTGTCAGCCCCGAAATTATCATGAATCGTAGCTTTAACATCTTTAAATGCATCCATACATATTTTCGCTTTATAAAAATTATTGTATGCCATATATATTATCCTCAGTTCGATAGGGCAAGACTCAATTGCTAAATACAACTCTCCTGCTTTAATACAATGAGCTAAATGATATTTTTTCTAACACAACACCAATCCGGACAGCGACTGTAACAAATAACCTGGATTCAATCGAAGCCTTTATTTTTACAGGCAACTTAGCATGGGTGTTTTGATACTTCCACGAAAAAAAGCCGGCTAAAGCAGGATATTGATGGGTATTTCAACTGTCACACAACCAGCCTGCTGAGCTAACTACAGCCAATGCATACAACACAAGTGCAAAGAAAATAACAAAAGTGAATCCAAAGTGTATTGCAAGCAAGGTTGATAGTATTGCGCCGAGGACTGAGGCGCATCCATTAACACCCCACACCCATGGCACAAGCTCGGGGCTAACCTCGGACAGTCGGGACATGCCAATGGGAAAGAGCATCCCCATGCAGAAGGCAAGTGGCGCAATCAATAATATAGATAGAACAATTTTTACTATCACAGGAAAGCCGATCAAATAGGTGAAAGCTGTACCGAGATAGTACGTATAACCAATACATGTGACGATAATGATTAAGACCGATAACTTTACGCCTGTGTCATATTGCTTTAGGTGAACAAATCGCCTGGACCATAAGCTACCCAACCCTGAAAAAATTAAAAAAGAAGCGAGCACCACTGCAATGGACAGGATTGGATGATGAAGAAAACGGATAAACTTCTGTATAAATGCAATTTCAACAAAAATGAATGCCAGGCCAAGCGCCAGGAAATAAATAAAAGCACGTATATTTATATATTTATTACTGGATCTAATATCCGATCGCTTAAAAAACATAAGCGGCAATATAATAATGATAAAACTAAGAAAGAAAGACTGCAGTAAAGTTGTAGCCAGTATCAAATAACCTGATTCCAGTAATGACACCCCGCCTTGACCTTTTAAAGCAATAATTTCAGGCAACACACGCCATTTAAAATAATTAAAGAAATAGGGTTTATCATCTGTTGCAGGTTCAATATTAAATTTATAGCGCTGCATAAAGTCATTGCGTTTATCACCCAGCAACGACATGGCTCCACTATAGAATAAAGGGCTGGAAATCATATTATATCGATTGGCCTCGTCAATCAGCATGCCTGGATAATAGGCCACATCAAATGACCGCTCATTAACAAAACGATTAAGCGACAATAACTCGTGCGCAGTAAACGCAGTGTTTTTTATTAACAGGGTGCTGGTTTGCAGGCTACGAATTAAGACTAACTGCTGTGCTATCTGATGGGCCCCATTATTATGCAAAGCATCTATGGCTGTTGCAAACAGTTTAAGCGTATCCCGTGGTGGCAGTTTAATCCAGCGACTAATCGCAAGATAACCGCCCGGTTTTAAACGAGCCAGATATTCCTGTAAAGCTTCTACCGTGTATAAATAGCTTTCACTCAATGCATATAAACCGGCAGATGCAGCACCAAAAGAATCGGTTAATACCAGTTGAATAAGATCGTAGGTATTTTCATCGCCGACAACAAAACCACGCGCCTCTTGTGCATACACATTTACATCGTCATTATAAATACGGCCGGAAAAGTTTTTATAATCTGTTCTAATTAATTTAACAATCTGTTTGTCAAGTTCTACTGAAGAAATATGTTGAACCTTATGATATTTAGCCTGCAGTACATCTGCACCACCACCCGCCCCTAATATGAGTACCTCATTGATAGTGGAAAGATGGTATGGCAGTGATGATGAAAGCTGATCTAGATAAGCAAGTGCCTGCCTGTCTCCATCGTAATGTGTTATTGCCGTCATTGCATCGCCATCAATAAACACACCTACTTGCTCTGGAGGCTCATCAGTTGCATTAAGACTTAATCCTGGCGCATGTCGAAACGGTATTACAGGGTTTTCTACAACGCTAATTAAACCCAGTGGACTGGAACGCTGGGACACGACCCTGGAACCTGTCACTTTCAATGTCTGGCTAAGTCCTTTGTAGGGTGACAACTCAAGTTCAGTCCATGACTTTGGCAACATAAATACAATCAGCATTGTCAGTAATAACACTGATAGCATGACAGGCAATAGTCTGACCCTGGCTGGATAAAATTCGGCTGGATATAATTCGGTTCGATATAATTCCCAACAGGCCAGCATAGCGGCCAACATAGCTAATGCAAAAATATATCTTAATGTTTCAGCTGGCATCACAGAAAATAACAATACAATGACAAGGATACTTCCAGACCCCGCCCCTAGAAGATCTGCAGCATAAATGCGTGAAATATCATTCTGGTAACGTATAAATGAAAGACCAATTGCAGTGGCGACAAAAAAGAATGGCAGGGAGAGTAAAATATAAATAGCCATCAGCCTTAATGGCTGACCCGCATCCCAGAGAATTTCTTCAGCATTAAACTGAATCTGCTGACTTATCAGATAACATAGCAGACTGGAGAAGCCAAACAGAACAACATTAATAAGATACACACGTGAGTAACGAGGCAGCAAATAACTTCGAAACAAAGACAGAAAGGTTCCGCTGGCACCATAACCCAGTAATGCCAAACTGATAATCATGTAGGCAAAATGATGCCACTGGATAATTGAAAACAGTCGCATCAGCAAGATTTCATAAGCCAGTGCCGACATTGAAAGCACAGCAATGGAAAACCATGGGGGGCGTTCATTCTGTGCAATTATGTTCATGGCCTAGATAAACCTACCTGATAAACCTGCCCTGATAAACTTAAATTAATCATGCTCACCTGTGAGTGGAACAAATTTTACTGGCAGAATCTGTCGAGTGCTGACTTTTCCCTTATTATCTTTTTCTACCAATACCAGTTGCTGAACCATAAAGCGACTACCTACCGGAATAACCATTCGACCTCCCGGTTTAAGCTGCCGTATAAGCGGTGGCGGAATATGGCCAGCCGCTGCGGTAACTACAATCACATCAAATGGCGCATGCGCCTGCCAGCCGTAATAACCATCGCCGGTTCGTTTTTTTATGTTTTTATAACCCTGCTCATCTAGTACAACACTGGCCTGTTTAGCCAGCTCATCAATAATTTCAATTGTAAATACCTGACCGGCCAGTTCTGCGAGAATGGCAGCCTGATAACCCGACCCTGTTCCAATCTCTAAAGCCTTGTCTGTAGATTTAACTGACAACAAGCTAGTCATCAAAGCCACTATATAAGGTTGCGATATTGTTTGTCCGTGACCAATCGGCAGAGGTTGATTATTGTAAGCTAGCCCACGCAACATACCGGGGACAAACTCATGTCTTGGAACTTTAAACATGGTTTGCATGACACGATCATCTAATTTCCTTATGCCAATAAAAAACGCAGTCTCGCGTACATCCTGTTCGATACTACGTATGAGCTTTTCACGTGATTTTGTGTAATCAGTATCTGCATGAGATGGAGATAGTGTAATCGATCCGGTCAGGCATAAACCCGTTGCAAGCAAGATTTTAAGCGTTCGGTAATTCATGACATGAATCCTTCTGAAAGCATTAAAGGGCGAAACGTTAAAGGGGACGAAGGCATTTAATATTAACCAGTAGCATCGATGACTGGGCGCCCTCTTCTAGTTTACCCAAGCTTAACACCCTGTTTCTGCTCAAGCATTTTCTTAAAATGATCATTCCTTACAGGCTAATAATAGTGCATAGCCTCTCTAATGAGATCAATCGCTATCAACATTCCGAATATTCCTAAGACACCGAATACCTGCCTTACTTCTGGCTTTCTACTCTTGTTAGAATCAGGAATTGTATTTGTTTGTTATATATTTAAGTAGCGCGTTTTTAACATTGACAGGATGACTTACAATATCAAAAACAAGATTAAATAGCGGGTAATTCTTTTTTTCAAATAGCTGATGTTTATCGACCATTTTTAGCGTATGCACGCCTTCACCGGTTACATTACTTCTATCATCCCTGGCGAGTTCTCTTCCCAGGTTGTGATGAAATGAGTCCTCGCTGGTTGCTGTGGTTATCAGGTCGCCGAGACCCGCGAGATGGTAAGGGCTGCCTGATTCACCGCCCATTTCACAAACTATTTTATCAAGCTCGCGAAGGGCTTCAACCGCTAGAAAGCCACGCATATTATCACCCAGCTGTAATTCATCCGCCATGCCAAATAATAAGGCATAGACATTTTTAAGAATCACTGACCAGCTGATACCCGTAATGTCGTCAGTGCTTTCAAGAAAAAGCGGAGTCTGCGAAAAAAGATTAAGCGTATTTTCGCATGTTGAAGTCTGTCGACACCCCAGTTGCGCAAAAGCATAACGCGAGGCGATAATTTCTTCAGAGATCATGGGACCATATATGAGTGCATAAAAATGATCTTCGCCTAAACCATCTTCAAATATTTGCGTGGCTGTTTGGCCGAATTCATCAAGCCCTTTGGCGATGCTTATACAGATGCTGTTCAGTTTAAGTAAGGGTTTAATTTGCTGGATAATTTCTCTATGAGGGTTCACAGGTAAACAAAACAGTATAAAGTCAGCCAGTGGAATGATATCCTGTAGGGGCTGTACTTTAAGACCATCTACTGGATATTTATCCCACAGGGAACACTCATGATTTTCACTCAGTAAGTGTTGCATTGCATGGCCCATTTCACCATAACCAAGAATCGCTACTTTGTATTTATTAGTCATCAACAATAGACCTCTTTGCGTGTTGTGTACTTGAATGTTGTATTACAACTGTTTTATATTTGTTGCATACTGTAAGAAATACCAAATTGGTTATAGATGAAAAACATACACATTATTTATGTTCCTGGAAAGAGCCCAAAACCTTCCGCTGAGCATCACATCGATCTTCTGTGGAGAAGCCTTCTCGAAGGCTTACGCCGTGCAGATCCTGAAGTGGCCCTTAATATAGAACAACATAAGAAAAAGTTTCATCTGGTTGCCTGGAACTATACATATTACCAGCAAAGTCATGATGCAGCACAAGATCTTCCATGGTTAGATGCCTTACTCAATCAGCACGGCCCAACGCAGCAGGACATGCAAGAAGCTGATTCGTTCAGGGTTAAATTAATTCGTTATATGTACATACTGGCAGATCTTATTCCCAGTTTGATTCGCTGGTTACCTCAATCAGCCAGAAACACCATTGAAGAAACAAATGCGTATTTTGAAAATCATGGAAATGTGGGTTATGAAATTCGTGGTATGTTGAAGTCGCTTTTAAGACCCATTCTGGATAAAAATGAACCTGTATTAGTTATAGGGCATAGCCTTGGATCGGTTATTGTTTATGATACCTTATGGGAACTTTCACGTACGGAAGTGCACGTTGGTAAAGTCGATTTTTTAAGCCTGGGCAGTCCTTTAGGTTTGAAATTTATACAGAACAAACTACAAGGTCGACAATTTCCCAATAAGCATAAATTTCCAGATAATATTCGTCGCTGGATTAACGTCTCATCGGTGGGTGATACAACCGCCGCAGATAAGCATATTACTAATGATTTCGCTGCAATGTTGAAGTATGGATTAGTCGACTCAATCGAAGATTATTATGAAGGCGTTTACAATTTTTACCGCGATGATAAAGGTCTTAATTGTCATAGCTCATATGGATATTTAGTTAATCCAACTGTTGGCGAAATAATTTCGGAATGGTGGACAAAAAACACCTCATTAGAGGATTAAATTTTTACCCGTCTGTTGTTTTTCAAAACCAGCTAAGCCACTTTCCTAACCCTGAATAAATACTTGTTGTGGCACTCTACAGTGCCCTTGAAAGAATATAAAAATAGACAGTGTTAGCCCCCCTCTTTGGCAAAGAGGGGTTGGGGGAGATTTAGAAGCGATCTAGTTAAAATCCTATATTTATAATGCATTCAAACCTGAACGTTTTTAAATCCCCCCCAGTAACATGATTTATTAATATAGTGATCTTGAACTTCACTACATTATTTGTACTCCCCTTTTTCAAAGGGGGGAGGCGAATCTAATTAACCGAAAATATTTATAATTTTATCAAGGTTACAACTTAACTTGCTGGCATTGACACAAACCCTTTAATTACAAGAAGGATTCTTTTTTATATTTATTAATTATCGGGTTCAAAATGCACAGTATTTACACGCCCTAACCCGCCGACTTTACCTCGTTTGACTGTATTCGAAGTCCTTTCGGTAGTAACCCGCGTTCGATTAGTTCAAACAAGCCTTGCACCAGCAGCGCTAGTGCTGCAGCTGGAATGGCTCCTTGCAGGATCAAGCCCATATCATCGAGTCGTATACCCGTGAGTATGGGTTGACCGTATCCGCCGGCACCAATGAGCGCACTCAGCGAAGCGGTGCCGACGTTGATCACCGCCGAGGTTTTTATTCCAGCGAGGATGGTGCGCGTGGCCAATGGCAACTCTACGATGCGCAGCCTGGCACGCGAAGATAATCCGAGCGCCTGTGCTGATTCGATGATTGCTGGCGGGATATCCTTGAGTCCGGCATAGGTGTTGCGAATTATGGGAAGCAGACTGTAGAGAAACAGGGCCATGATCGCGGGTGGTCCCCCGATGCCAAGTAGTGGAATCATGAAGACAAACAAGGCTAAAGAAGGAATCGTTTGAAGGATGCCAGCCACGCCGAGAATGATTGAACCAAGGCGTTTACGGCGTGCCGCAAGAATCCCCAGCGGAACGGCAATAAAGATGGCGGCGGACAAAGAGATGCCGACCAGTACTAAATGTTCAACGGTGTGTTGCCAAAACCGTTGCCATGCGGTTTGTATCTGGTAGTCCACATTTATATTAAGCGCCTGTTTCAAAAAATTGGCTGCAACCGCAGACTCGGGTTCGCCATTGAGTTTCACCTGGGCGTTCATTGTGCTCATTGTGGCTGCATCAATGCGACCGGCAAGTCGATTGAACATCTCCACGACTTCAGGTGCACGTTGTTCGACATCGCCGCGATACACAATGACCGCGTTATAAATCGGGAAGTAGTTCAGGTCATCCTCAAGCGTGCGAAGCTTGTAATAGTCGATTTCTGCATCCGTAGCATAGAGATCGATAACCTGTAGCGTGCCTGATTCAATACCCCGATAGGCCAGATCATGGTCCAGTCCCCGAACGTTTTGATGGGGCAATTGGTAATGTTGCTGCAAACCTGGCCAGCCATCGGCTCGATCGATAAATTCATTACTGAAACCCAGTACCAGTTCGGGATGGTTTCTTAAGTCAGAAATAGACTGTAGCTCGAGTCGTTCGGCAAGCGCTGCTTTTATCCCGATGGCATAGGTGTTGTTAAAGCCGAGCGCAGGCGTCATTCGCAGGCCACGTGCCGTCAGGGCCTGATTAAGCTCGGCCTCGGTTTGCAGATTTTCTTTAACCATGATCTCTTGCAACAGTGTGCCATTGTATTCGGGGTAAGCATCGATCTCACCGCTGAGTAATGCGTTCCACAATACGCGTGTACCGCCCAGTTGGCGATGATGGTGAGTCTCGATACCGGTTTGCTGAGCCAGGTGTTTGAGCATCTCGCCCAGGATGACAGATTCGGTAAATACTTTAGAGCCAATAGTGATACTCACCGGTTCTTCAGCGCTGGCAATGTTACTAAGCGTACTGGAAAAGATACTTACAAGTAAGGTACAAAATCCCAACAGCATCACCCCTACCCTTTGTTTCGCTTTCATTTGAGTGCCTCAACGAGCAGTGCCATGGGTTCACGTTGTGCAGTAATGAATTGTTCAACGAAGGGTTCGGCCGGTGTCTGGGCCAGTTCTTTAAAGGGACCTGTTTGCACGAGGTGTCCATCGCGCATGAGTACCAGGGTGTGCCCGAAAAATGCCGCTTCGGCAATATCGTGGGTGACCATAACGACGGTTTTACCCAGCTGCGCAAAGATAGCTTTGAGGTCCTGTTGCAACTCGTAACGAATCATAGGATCAAGCGCACCCAGCGGTTCATCCAGCAGCAACAGATCAGGATCGAGCATCAATGCACGCATCAGGCTGACACGTTGGCGCTGGCCGCCGGAAAGCTCAGCTGGAAAACGGCTCATCATTTGCTCAGGTAGCCGCACCAATTGGGCAAGTTCGTTGAGACGGTCATCAATCCAGCTGGCATCGCGGCGCAGATAGCGTGCCATGACGGTGACGTTATCGCGCACGCTGAGATGGGGAAACAGGCCACCTTCCTGAATAACGTAGCCCATTCGCTGGCGGTTCTGGAGAATATTCTCAGGCGATAATTCAGTTCCTTCGAAAGTGATGGTGCCCGAATCTGGCTGAATAAGGCCTGTAATCAGGCGCAGTAAAGTGGACTTGCCGCAACCGCTGGGGCCTATGAGCACTAGCGTTTCACCGCCAGTAATTTGAAGATCAGTCGGTGCCAGCGCCGGGACATCAACCGGGGCATCGCCATAGTGTTTAGAAACTTGTGAGATTACCAGCATTCGCACAGTGTGCCGGATTTACCAACGACGCTCAAGTAGTGTGGTTTGTTATCAGTAGGCTAATTAAAGAGGTCGGTGATTTAAGGAGTCGGTGTTACTATGCAACCTACAATAAACCAGGCATATCATGGCTAAACATTCCACAAGAAATAAAGCATCAGATCGAAACAAAGAAGATGCCACGAAAATAGCACTGGGCATTCAACGACCCGGGCAAACTAAAGAGCAAACAAAGTTAATCGCCCAGGGTATACAAAAAGGCATAGAACTATACAAAAAGAAACACAGTGAAAAGACACGAGCGCTGGATAAAAAACTAAAAAAAGTATCAACGAGTCAATCGTCGGCCGAATCTTCAATTGATAAAACAGTTGAGCCCACGACGGTTAAACATAACAAACTGCCATGGATTTTATTGGCCTTATCCTGGCTTGGTTTCATCGCTTATATTATTGTAGGTAGATACTAGATAGACAGGCTGATTTTAGGCGCCAATCCGTACATCACCCAAGGTAACAATTAATCTGGATTCAACCTGAGACTTTGTTTTTACTGGCTACTGAACACGGGTGACTTGATACTTACCAACCTGTTTACTTTTAAATTAAACGCTACCCCATTCAGACATACAAAACCCACGCGATTAAAGACACTGTGCCTTTTATAATTAAAGCAGCAGCTAATAAACTATAGGAGTCGGTGACAAACAAATGATCAATAATTATTAATTGTCACCGCCCCTTTAACATTAAATTGTTCTACGTCTGGCAACACCAATGATTCCCAATAAACCTGAACCAAATAGCCAGACCGCCGCTGGAATCGGTACAGCTGAAATATTTTCAACAAAACCGGCGAACTGCTGTGTTTCTGCACCAAATGCTCCTTGCGCATAGGTAAACTCAATTCCACTCGCCGTGAGAAAAATAGTTAGCTGGGGATCAAGTGTGGTTGATTCAAAATCCATCTGGGTAACAGAACCATTTTCAAAAATCACTCGGGGAAAGCTGGGAAACCCAAAATCATCCGCACTTGAAAAACTGTTGCTCAGTATATTGGCATCAAAAGACAGTAACTCGCCTGTTGACGGTGGGCTTGTCGGTGAAAAATCTTCTATGCCGATGCCCGTAAAATTACTGTCATCAATAAAAAACTCTCCCGCAAAAATATCATTAATTAATACACTCCCGATGCTAACAGAATCAACACGCATATCAAAAGTAAATTGAAGAGGTGCTGCATTAATCTGCGATGGTAAAACTAACAGTGCGATCACAGCAATCTTATATATATTTAACTTATCTAGTTTCATTACATTTTCCTTGTAGTATATGATGGCACTGATTTAAAAAACAAATATTATCAGTGCCACGTTTTAAGCAGAATAAAAAAATTCAGCCATTAGTTATCACGTACACAGGCCCCAATTTCTAAACACCATTGAACAAATCCACACGGTGCCTGAAATCCATCTAAAGTACAGTTACAAGGTACAAATGGATTAGGACAGGTACCGTCGATAACTTCTCTAGCCATAACTTGAAAGCTGGGTAAGCTGGTGAGAGCCGCTGGTGTTGTTAACTCTGGCCTGGCACCTGCGGGGGGACATACGGGCTTACCATTAGCATCAAAATCCAAACACAAAGAACCGTTTCTTGGTGGTGAGGTAACGGTCAGATGATCCCCTATCTCTCCATTGGGGTTAAGACTACCCGATACAACTCGAGCGCGAGAGAGTAAATCAGTCATTTCCGGTAGCTGAACACTTGGCCGCAAAATCTCTACATTAATGCGAAGGCTCACAGCTGTAGGGATAATTGTAGCGGGTACTGATGTTACAAATGCTGCATAACTACGACCGAGAGATCGTCCAACCACACTGTTTGGTTTAAAACCACCCAGAACTACATTGTTGTTTTCATCAACAAAATCAACGTTACTAATTCTTAAATTTGGGTTCAGTTCAATACCAACAAAACAACTATCTCCTGCTGCTGCCTCAACAACAAAACCTGATGAAAAACTGATGCCTCCAACCAATTGACCACTTGAACCATTACTGGGTGTTACCACAATTTCATCCATCACTATAACCATAGGCCGGTTACAGGCAGATGCTTCGAAACTGAGTATGAATAGAGGAATGTAAATAAAACTGAGGTAGATTGCTAAAAATTTAGTACGCATGATGTTTCTCCATTAACATTTCATTTATTAATATCACTTAAATATTCGGCTTAATACTGCCTTCCTAAACAATTAAGTAATACAAGCGTTGTAACCACTAACAAACCTGTTAGCTACTAAAAATCATACCAATAGAGTGAGAAAATACATCGTGAAAAAAAAGTGAATATCGTGAAAACACCGTGAATTTGGTGTTTTAGATGCACATAGTATATTTCAACTTAAAAAATGTCGCTTTCGTTATCCAGTGAAGGAGCCAACCAGATTAGCCATCGACAGGTTTAAACTTTACCAAATAAAACACCACTGCTAGAAAACAATCTTCTTTTTAATATTAGCTTTGTGTAGATGGTAAAAAGATGATCTTTAACGATTTCAAACGCGTTAATCCGTGGCAAAGTATTTATACTAAAATCTTCATAGACTATGCTCGCAATAATCTACATTAAAGATATTGTGAGTAAATCCTTAAATTTTTTTCATTTTCTATGACAACATTTAAGCCTTTATTCGACTTTTCTATAGCTTGTAATTAAGCATTACATATGTTTTCAGTCATTGCCTGAATGTGAACCGCACCGGTTGTCATCACATGTTTCGATAAATGTTTATATTCATCTTCACAACAACAAACAGCAATTGATAACCAGGTATTTCGCTGATGATAATGATTTATCGCGTCAACACATTGCAAACGGTAACGCTCATCTACTTCATCCAGGCCATCCATCAAAGGTAAGATGCAACGATTTTTTATAAGCTCTGCGCCCAGTTTTCCCGGCATCTGATAGCGTTGTTCCAGTTCACTCTCAAACCACTTATCCAGAGAAGCGCGGTGAATGGCCCATGTAGACAAATGAAAAACCACCGGTACAGGGTAGCCTTTATCCGTTTCTGCTCGATTAACCAATGTTTTCGCCAACGTTAACAATAAAGTCGTTTTACCTGATCCAGGCATGCCAACTATTATCATGCTTTCACCGAGCTCTGTAAAAATCTCTCCAATCTCGTTCATGTTTCGAAGTTTGTTTGAAATGGCATCATTAGCAAAATTCGCATTACATATTGAATAATTGACAATATCTTTCCAGGCCTGAAACACATGCTCTGAATGTTCTCTGAGCTGAAGTTCAATTTTTACTTTCTTAAGCAGTGATTGTTCTAACACACTATCAATCCAGAAAACCTTCACTTTCTTTAACAGAGCATTTCTATACAGAAATAAATCTCTCTCGTGATTAGAATTATTTACTGAATGCATTGTTTGTTGTTGCGTTGTTATTTGATGTGATTTTTGTTTTGAAATATTATAATTTTTATTATCACTGATTGAAACAGGACCAACAACGACATCCGCTTTACGAGCAACAATGTGCGTTGGATCTATTTTACGTAAACATTCTATAACTGTACTTTGCTTTGCACTACCCCCTATCACCTCGTTAGTATCAGAAAGGAGCACATGCAAAACATGCTGAATATTTTCGTTGAGAACCTGTTTTTCTATGGCTAACCAGGTTTTAAAATCCGTATCATTTAAATTCAAATTATCCAGTACGGGGCCACTACAAAGATTTATTAAATTGTTACTATCTAACAATGTAGTCGCATTATGTATGATTGCATCTGAATCCATCCACACCTTGTCTCTATTCAGATAAACCTTGTATCTATCTGCCGTAAAGATATCCGGCGCTTCCTGTTGAAATATTCTGCGCAATAAACTTAAGCTTTGCCGTAAAGAGGTTCTTGCCTGCTCCTGTGCATGTCGACTCCATAATAACTGAGTCAATTTATCACGAGCAATTTCACCCTTCTCTGAGAGCAATAATATTGCTAAGATACACCTCGCCTTAACCGATTTGGGCGTGATGTCCTCATCCTGCATATTCGACATTCGAAGCCCGCCCAGCAGATACACTTTTATCCGATAGTGCGATTTTAATAATTTACTGACATTACCCATAACGTTTCATTCCTTGTAACAGTTAGGCATAGACGTAAACACGCTTTAAATGACAAAAACTATCACAACGACTTTCGGTAGGAAACAGCTGAAACACGGCTTTGTGTGTAGGATTTTTACACTGGAATATTAGTGAACATTAATGCTTTCTATACAATAAAATGAGTTGATCGAAACCGGTAACGGGCCAGAGCAAAACTTACATGGACATTCATACAAACACATCAAAAACATTCTATTCACAAGCAACATATAAAATATATATATCACAGGCAAACTTAAGACCAGAGTAAATCAGCCTATCCAGCTTAAGATTTTTTTACGCTAATCGAATATTTTATAATTCGCATTCTAATCACTTATTTCATTAGTCACTTCTAAACCAGCCTGATTATTTAATTTAGTAACTTGATATACTCTCAGCGCGCTATAGCTGCCACCGACAACCGAATCCCTGGATGAGATCAACATATCCTCTATACCATCACCGTTAAAATCACCTTTAGCCATTAACTCAATTTCCTGTGCAGACCCCTGATGATGATATATGGCTTTAACATTATTGATTATATTTACTTTGTTGATTTTGTTTACATCGGCCCAACTGACTAGTTTTGAATTTGCATTAAGCTTTTTACTTTCTGTGGTTGAAATAACCATCGCTATTTGTTTGGGGAGTTTATTTGGCAGTTGTTTGTCGAATTTTAAATCGTCTAAAAAAGACAGCTTTGATGGTTTAGCTTCTATAATAACTTTTGCGGCCTCACACATAAGCGCAAATTCGGTAAAGGCACTGCTTTCATTTTCTCTTACTGTTGTTAAGGTTTTATCGGATAATTTAAAATACTCAGTACAACTTTTTATTGCGTAAGTTGAACCGGGCTGTTTTAAAGATTTAACATTAACAGCTGAATACCAGTCTTTCTTTAACATGGTTTTGATATCAGCCACATTATTTGAAGTTATCGCTTGATTAAGTAAAGCTCCTAACTGCATACCGCTGTAGACTTTTACGGGTAGCGTGTTGGCATGTTGTTCAGGGATTTTTTCAGCACAGGCGGTTAAGCTTAACGCCGCTAATAAAAAACCAAAGGCCGAAAAGATAGTTTGTTGTTTACTGATCATCTATTAACCACCTAAGGCGTGTTTTTTGCCTGGGAGGCTTTAATGAACAAATCTTTTACATATTTATTTCTTGCCGCTGAAATAGGTGCTTTTCTATTTGAATTAGCGGCAGCCTTAGCCCAGTCTTTTGCTTTTATGGCGGCATTCATAGTGGGCCATTTATTTTTTAAATTTGTCATGCCAACATTGAAGATTAAATCCATTAGCGCAAGCTTGGCGTCTGAAGGAAATTTGTCATAATCAGTATAAATCTTTTTTAATTCCCTGTAGAAAGAATCAATGTGTTTGTTCGTTAACAGATCAGCATCTGAACTCTTCATTTTTAATACTGTGAATCGTTTATAAAAACCCGCCAGTCTATTTGCGGGCTGTTTCATAACCAGCTCATAATCCACTTTTATTTCAGCGGGTGTTGCCTTAGTGCCTTTCGCTGTGTAAAACGTTAGCTGTTGTGCGGCTTGCACATTCGGCATCATGTGGCCAACTGCTACAGTAGCCAGGCCCTTTGAATCGCGATATATATGATCAATAAACCCTTCGTACTCTTCGAGTTTTTTTCTTATCTTTTGCTTTTCAGCTGGTGTTAACATTCTCTATTTCCTTATTGTATATAATTTGTCATTGTTATTCATGCACCCATAGATTTCTAGCTTATAACTTTGGCACTATCTATGGGATAGCGCCGCTCATTTTACACATTTTTCTTTTGTACTGCTTGAAACACATCAATATCAGACACATCAAGAGTATCGGCCAGATCGAATTTGATTTCTTTTACTTGTTATCGAACTGGTACATTACCAGATGAACGTTTATCTGCGTCCGGCACTGTGCTGGTTGGATACTACCATAAATTTTTGAAGATTTATGGTACAAGGGACTTATTCTTATTACACATTTGGGGTGGATAGGACTTTATGGTGGATTTTTTAGAGTTTTTTGATATGACTAAGCTAGCATGCGCTTTAACACCAATTTTTACGCTTAAAGTCGAGCACTTTGAGTCAGAGTAAAAATCACATACCCAGCTTAAAACTTTTTAAAACACCCACCCAAATATACCTAAACCTTTACCTTAGAGAATCGACGACAGATGGGAGTTTAAAATCCTTACGAAATTAAAAAATATCAGATCCATACCCTGTTAGATTCACATCTTACGACGACAACAAATGACCCAGCTTACGTCTAATTTCCTAGGACTGTTCATTGTTTACCGGTGCTAGCATATTACTCAGGTTTATTAGCATTTCTTTGGCGGCACCTTCTTTATATTCTGCATCCTGCTGGTGAATGGTAAACAGATTTTCAATGGCTTCATCATACTGATATTGTGCCAGTTTACGTATTGATAAATCGAAACGTGCATCCTTATCTTCTGCATTGGCTGCTAGTCTTTTTTGTAAAACCGGCATTTCTTCAACTTTGGATGCCAGTGTGGCAAAAATGAGCTGGCCATTCAATGCCGTACCCATCTCTGTTTCCCGGCTCGCTTCGGGCAAACGCTCATAAAGTCCATTCGCCTGCTCAAGCTCTCCAATGTCGATAAATATCTGTCCATGTCCATGGCCACATTGACATTTGATGGTTCCGCACGCATCGCTTCAGCCAGTTGCAACATGGTCGCCGGGGTATCATCTGCCAGGTGTTTTTCACGGGCCTGCTCGCGAATTAAGTCTGATTGATAGAATATTCCAAAATCCTTGAGTAATGCTCTGGCTTCTTTTTCCTTTAATTCGCCCACTTCATTACGCGCCAGCTTGCCATCTTTAAACACCATCAGCGTAGGCACATTTTCAATTTTGTGCGTTTCTTTGAGTTCCGGCTGCTCATCTATATCTACCTGGGCAAAAATAAACTGCTCTGGAAATTCCTTCGTTAGTGCTGTGAACAGTAAATCCATTGCCACACAGGGGCCAGACCACACCTCCATAAACTCTAAGATAACGGGTATTTTATGTGAGTTGAGAGAACAGCCTGGTCAAAACTTTTCTGGTTGACGTCAAAAAAGAATACTTCTTTGCTCACGTGCTTTTCTCTTGGGGCGATTGTGTAAGGGCGGGACTATATCACGATATTTCTCAGGCCCCACTTAGAATTAGACAGCCTGTAAATAGCCCCTACAGAAATATCGTTTTAGTAGATTAATCTAAACTGTGTATTGGCTTCGACAATGGCTAGAAAAGACCGAACACAAAGGATAGTCAATTTTGAGTACAGACAATTAAACCCGATAAAGCGTAATACTCTCTGCTTTGGAAAAAAGGAACGTATATATCAAATTTAGGCCTGCCAGGTTTAGTTTTATTATTGAACCTGATAACGGCAAGATTAAAAACCGTGAGAATATTTCACTTCTATTCAAGAGTTATAAATCTAAACTTTTTAATCCCCCTCTGTATGCCTTTTCCTAACAGGGAGGTTATAGAGTAAAAACTACCTTTCTAGCCTAAGCTTTTTACTCCGAGGTCAAACATTAAACAGATCATCACTAATTAACTTCCCGACCTACAGCCGGGAAATTTATTTATTTTATTAAAAACACTAAACACTTAATAGTGCATAATCTGTACCATTGGTATAGCGGCTGCCTCCTCATATTTTTTCATAAAGGCCGTATAGGATTCAGTGTATTGTCGACCGCCAGCGGGATCATTTACCCTGATAAACGTACCATCCGGTGTACCGTCACCATAGATACCTCGAGCCACTCGTGCATGCAGGGCCCAGGTGGGTGTAAGGTCTTCATCACCAACCACAATAAGAGGTCCGAAGTCTTCGATTAAAGCCCGGAAGCCACTTATAGTATAGCTCATCGGGGGTTCAATTTTAAAACCCATTGCGGTGGCAAAATCATCCACTTTAGCTGGAGGTAAACCCGTATCATCATCAAACATAGTACGATATTCAGCACCTGCTGCATCAACAACATCTTCAATAGAATAACTAACCGCGTCTTTCCATGACTTGAGCATTGTCGCTACCGTAGCCCAACAGGACATACTACTCGGTTGTGCAATGATCGGTACGATACCGGGCACCGTATAGTCAAAGGATGTAGAGCTAACAGGAAGCGATCTGTCAGTACCGACTTCTATTGATTCCGCATCTCGGCTGATCTTGATCTTCGAGTTTTTCTTGGCCGCTTCAGCATCGATCAGTTTTTTTACCTCTTTCTGTTGAGTGAGCTTTTCAGGTTTCTTGGAGGGCACACCCACCATAGATTTAAGTGCACTGTAAGAAAGTTTTTTAGCCTCATCAGGTGTTATCTGCTGATCTTTTTTCGCCTTCTTAATCACATTAAGGGTTTTACCAATATCCTTTTTCATGCCCTGTTGTTTCTGAATATCAGCAGCAATACCAGCAAGATCAGTAACACTCTTGGATGTTGTCTGTAATGCCTTAATTGCATTTTGCTGCGTACCTTCCAGACCGGTAATATCTTTAAATATTCCAGCTTTGGTAATCGCATTAATCGCCGCACTTAAACTGGTGGGGTCCGGTGCAGCTGGTGCAGTCTGCATATTAATGAGATTAGCTGGTAGATCTTTTGGCTGAAGATTTCCAGGATCCGTTCTACGTGTGTCTGTAGACAGCGCGGAAATATCAGTCGGTTTAGTACCGCATGGCTCATCATTAAAGCGCCAGTGAAGCGTTTCATCCATTTCTTCACAACTATTGCATTTACCCATCACCGATTCTGCATAAACGCCTTTGGTAGGTACACTCACTCTAAACGGATCGGGTTTTGTAGTGGGTTTATAATAAGCGAATAAATCATCAACGCCTTTGAATACAGGATCAAGCCGCTCACCCGGTACCACCTTAAGCACCAGGTTATTACCCACAATGCCTGAGATTTTATTTTCAACCACGCTGGCAACACTCCTGCCCCCAGAGTTGGGCGCAATATAGCCATCCAGTAATCCAAACAGTCGACTGGAATCCATTGAAAACCAGATAACTTTATGGGACTGTTCAAGGTGCTCATTTAAAAAGCTAATAAGTGCCTCAGCAGCATCACGGTCTTCTTTTCTTGGGTTGCGTAATTCCTGCCTGTTTAAGGGTGTATACATCAACGCCGCATCGGTCTTTTCTTCAATAATAATCTGCGGTGGAAATCCAAACTCAAAGCTCACCTGTGTGGAATTAATAATGTCATTATTAACACGACTATTTCGAATAATATATTCATTCAAATGCCGTGTACGATAACTGAGATACGCAGACCTTAAAATAATTCGTGAAGAATTTTTAACACTGGTATTGGCTCTAAAACGAAGATGTTTAATCTGCTGGCGATTAATTGTCTGCAAAGATTTGCTGGCAATATTCACCTGCATTGGCCGCCCTCTTCGATAACTGGATAATATCGTAAAATCAAGATCCAGAGTCACTTCATTGCCACCATCATCAATGCCATCAATTTGCAGGGTCTCAATAAATTTGCGCACTATATCTCCTGCATATTTCTGCTCAAAAATCGCATCCTTCTCAGCTTCTGTTAATGGCCTTTCAACTGAATAGGGTATAACCATAAACATTGAAAACCAGGGAAAACCTACGGCAAGATTATAACGTTCAGTTTTTGTTGCCTCATCGATTTCCGCAATTGATGGGCGACTCAATTCAAATGAAATACTAAAGTAACCTTTAAATTCTTCAATATTTTCTTCGCTGTATGTGCCCAGTGGCAAATCAGAGTTGGCATAATTATTTTCAATACGTTCAATTGCACCAAAGCCTTTACGAAGCTTGCGTCCATAAATAGAACGTTGCAGGGTATCGCGCCAGCGCAGCACTTTACTATGATCGAAATCACTCATGGGCAAAGGCACGTACAAACATTCCTGCACATCAGCCATCGTCTGTTCTATGGCATAATGTTTTAAAACTTCAAAATACTCCACGGTCATCGCATGGCAGTGGTTATTGTTTTTAATAACTTCCGTTTGAGCCATAACGGTTTCATTCTGGCCTACGGTTTGAACAACTGTATTACGTTGGCTGCGCAAAGATGAAGCGGATTGAGAAACATTATCCCTCAAACGGTTAAGGGCACTGGCTGACATATTACGCGATGAGTTTTGTGAAGCTGAAGATCGGGAAGAAGCACCTGAATGTGAAACACCACCCCCAATACCAAACGCAACGCCAAAGAATCCGCCAATTGCAGCACCAAATCCGCCACTGGTAGATTTGGTAGAATTGTAGGAGCTGGCACGCATACTTTCATTCAACGAAGAGTTCATAATTTCGGTAATATCACGATCTCGTGAAATTTGTGCACCAAGCTGCTCAGTGACAACCTGCCCTTCACTGCGTTCACCCCGCTCTTCTCGGTCCCAGTCCAGTATGGCAATCTGCTTCTCCTGACAGGGTGCCAGAGGCAAACTATAAAGCAAATCACCCAGGGAATAACCATCGGCTTTCCATTGCTGCTTGAAATGCAGAATATGGCCATGAGCAATAGTCGTGTTCTCGTAAACTTTGGGGGTTAAGTCCCAGTCAATTTCAGATTCAACTGTCAGATTACGACGTCCGGGATGGTTCGAAATATATTCACGTTCGATTCTTTCAATCATCCAGATGGAACGGTATATTTTTTGTTTTGCCATTAGAAGCGTATTTTTAATATCGCTATAATTCTCAACAAAATAATCATCATCAAGCGACAGCATTAAACGACTGGATGACTTGTAAAAACTGTAAAATTCATCCAGTAGACTTAGAAATGACGTTATGCTATTGATAAAAATATCATAGCTTGAACGAATCGTTATTATTTCTCCAAGCGAGAATATAGATTTATTTCTAAGGGTTTCTCTGGTGTCTTCAAACTGCCGCATCATACAGACGATTCCCATAGTATCCTCTTTCGGTGCAGGCGGGCACGGCTCAAAACCGGATAACTGAGAATCTTTTGCCTGGGTTAATTCAATAATAACACGCCGCAGATATCCCAGAAGCTCTTCCTGATCCTGAGATTCAGTGGTGTTTATATCAATCAGTTTTATCAGGCTTCTGGTTTTTTCTTCAAGAAGATCCAGCACCTCAGCACTGATATACTCCTGCGACAATACTGCATCTATATCCGCTATAAAAGCATCAAATAAATTACCAGAAGCAGGCACGGCTTTCACAAAGTCTTCATACTGCTTTATGTGGCCCAACAATGATCGAATAGTATTTCTGCTCAGATCATCCTTAAGCACAAGACTCTCACAATAAGTCTGCGCTTCCTGAACGCCTTTCTTTCCACAGTAAGCAGCTGCAAGTTTACGATGTAATGCATTTAATTTTTTTCTACGTTTTTCCTGATCCGCAAATATTTTCACAAGATCTACAAAAGTTAATGCTTTTTCAAATTTTAAAATTTCATTAGAATCGAATTTGAGACGCGCATTATTGGTAGCAACCAGCTTAAGGTTGTAACGAGGCATGGCCGCAATAGTATTTAGCCTGACAGGCGAAACTTCTTCTCCTGCTTCCATGGACGTTCCCATGGACGTTTCCATGGAAGCAGTGGAAGCAGCACGTTTCAAATTAAGAACCTGATTAGGCTCATCGTTACTGGAATCGGCAACTTCATATGATGCAACAGAAAATGTACTGAATGAGTTATTCAATTTACCAAATAGAGTAAAAAGACTATCCGAAACATCAAAAAACTGTTTCTTAAGTTCCTGACTTTCCTGGGCATTAATCGTGTAACCCTTAATTTCAGGTTCTGTTGTTCTTACGGTCTGGTAAAAACTAAACTCTTCCAGGGTTCGATTTGGAATCGTAAAATCAACACACTTGCCACCCAGATCCTGTGAAAACGCAGAAGAATTCACCAGATCACTGGCATTAGGCTGTGTTGGTACTACCGTGTTATCTGCCAGCTCATCTGGTAGTTCCGTTAAATCAGCAAGTAAAATAATATTATCAGGAAACTTCTTAGATTCCAGATGAATAGTAACAGGCTGATCTTCCAGCCCGGCAATTACGCCATACGCCTGCTGATGGACTTTGTTGTCGATCTCGCCATAAAAATAACCATCTTTGTTAGTTGCCGTGGTAAAAACCGGAACAAAGCTGTCGGAGTCATAGTCGGCTTCTGCGTCATTACTCACCATAATGAAAACCACCAAACCAGATGCTCTGGATTCACCTGAAGTATCTATTACTTTTCCGGATATTTTTTTATTAATGGTGACGCTGGGGCTCGACTGGTTAAACTCGATAACTTTCGGATCAACTGAAATACGCAATGGCTCACTGTCATCGTCTGACGTTTCAGACATAAATGAAGCTTTTAAACTGCCATAGCTATAATTTTGCTGGCCCAGTAATTCGCCATCCGGCGCATACACTTCTACCTTAACATTTTCATTTTCAACCAGATCATCTTTGGGGACGTAGAATCTAAATTCACCATTATCTTCTACATCAACACGCTCTTTGTTATATACAGACTGTCCCGAAATTAACTGAATATAACTGATTTTTAGAAAATGCCCATTGTACTGATCGGTAATGGGGCTGCTATCGGTAGGTTCGAGAATACCATTGACACTGAATCTGTTCATTTTATTATCCCTGTTTTAATTAAAGTTTTAATAAACTATTTACTTGCTACACAAGACAAACGTCAAAAACCTAACTCAACATATTTAACTAATGACAACTATCCAATACTATCAATTTTTTACTTTATGAGTGATTCACACAAAAGGCACACTTGCCATTCGAGCAAGCACGGCATCCGAACCCCAAAGACTTATAACAAATAAGGCCAGTGGGTTCTAGCCAAATTATTTCGAGACGATAAAGCCCGTATCAATATTTTACTTTATCATCTTTTTAATCAGGGCCTTTTGTAAATATAAAAACACCCAACTAACTACACTTATACATTAAATAAAAAACTACTTTGATATAACCTGATAAAATTAATTATTTTGATTATTCCAAAGCCTGTTTAAGCATATTAACTTACGCCTCCTTCACCCTTTTCGTGACATCGATTGAATCTCCATAGACCAGTTATACTGCTGCAATCTTTAAAATCCCATGACATAGATCAAGACTATTTCGAAAAAACAAACCAGGCAATTAATACACCTCAAAGTTAATAACAAGAACTTATGGGCGTTTAAAAACCAGTTAATCATGATCTATTAACGAACATAATTCATTGGCGAGAAGACAGCAAAATTTGCTTAAAAACAACTTAAGTCGCATAATACAAAACAACATGTCAACCATAATCACTCCATTACCCCTCAAATATCTATAAACAAACATGAAAAAAACACTCTGCCCGTTTTCAAAACCTATAATTGGTAACTGGTGCCAATGCCATCATGCTAATTTGGATGAGCGTTGCGCGGGTAAAATGACCTGCTTAAAAGCAGGCGAATACCTGACGGACTGTTATGAGCTGGTTGAATTATTTAAAGAGAAATCGCGTTTTGTACTAGGCCTATCGCCGCACAATGAAGAACTCACCCATATGCAATTAATGAAAATTCGTTGCGGAGGCCTCATCGGCATGCAAAAAATATTGCAACATAAGACCAGTGATGCGCCTGATGTATTAGAAATTATGCATAAAGCTAAACAGACGTACGGCAGCCTGGATAAGTTTCCCTTTAGTGAAATTGTTAGAGAAATTAAAACATTTACCCATCGTAAAAGAAAGCACTCACCCAGCGTATAAAAAATGGATTTATTCGATTATGATCCAAATTTAAATCTGTTGCCTGTTGATGGTGAAATGAATTATTTTGGCTGTATTTTTTCAGCACCAAAAACTGAACACTACCTGCAGTATTTGCTTAATAACATTAACTGGAAAAATGATGAGCTGGTTATTTATGCAAAACATATAACAACCAAACGTAAGGTTGCCTGGTATGGTGATAGCAATTTCTCCTATACCTACTCTAACACCACAAAGCATGCCCTGCCCTGGACTAAAGAGCTGTTAGAACTTAAAGCACGGGTCGAAGAGTTCACCCACACCCATTACAACTCATGCTTACTCAATTTGTATCACAATGGTGAAGAAGGTATGTCGTGGCACAGTGATGATGAAGATGCACTTGATAAAAATGCATCAATCGCATCGTTAAGTTTTGGTGCCGAAAGAAAATTTTCCCTGAAACATAAAACAAGTAAGAAAACCGTTTCACTTATTTTAAAATCCGGTGACCTGCTAGTAATGAAGGGCGAAACACAAACCCACTGGCTACACAGTTTACCTAAAATGAAAAACGTTGATGGTCCCAGGGTTAACCTTACCTTTAGACGTATAAATCCCCATCGGAGTTAGATAACCAGAGAATAATTCAAACCCTTCCCAACGCTGACTCATTAATTCACCTACGCACTACTGTAAAGCATTAATGCACCATAACGACACTTTCATAAATACATATTACTTAATAACCTATTCTTATAAAGCAATAAAAAACAATCGCTTCACTGACATTTTTACATATGGCTTAGTTTTTACTTTATCACAGATAACATTTAAATATGACCGATAAATTAAAATTAAAAGAGAGAACTGTATGTCTTATTTAGTCCCTTCAGAATTTGTCACAAAAATGGTTGATGCAGGCGAATCCAAAGTTTATATGTCGACACGAGACACGCTGATACGCGCATATATTGCAGGTGCAATTCTGGCGTTGGCAGCTGCATTTGCAATTTTTGTTACCGTAACAACCGGTTCAGCTTTAACCGGGGCAATTCTCTTCCCGGTCGGTTTTAGTATGTTGTATTTAATGGGATTCGATTTATTAACCGGTGTGTTTGTACTGGTGCCATTGGCATTAATTGATAGGCGCCCCGGGGTTACAGTAAACGGCGTATTGCGCAACTGGGGACTGGTATTTTTAGGTAACTTTGCCGGCGCACTCACCGTCGCATTTATGATCGCTTTTATATTCACCTATGGCTTTTCTATTGAAGCCGGCGCAATCGGAAAGAAAATAGCCACTATTGGTGAAGCCAGAACTCTCGGTTACGCAGAATATGGTGTGGCGGGTTGGACAACTATTTTTATACGTGGCATGTTGTGCAACTGGATGGTATCTATGGGTGTCGTGGGCGCTATGATTTCTACTACGGTAAGCGGCAAAGTTATTGCCATGTGGATGCCCATCATGCTCTTCTTCGCAATGGGTTTTGAGCATTCAGTGGTTAATATGTTTCTGTTTCCATCAGCGATGATTATGGGAGGCGATTTCTCTATCATGGATTATTTCCTGTGGAATGAAATCCCTACGGTACTTGGTAACCTGGTGGGTGGTCTGGCCTTTACTGGTTTAACGCTGTACACAACTCACATAAAAACCGCTGCAAAACGTACACTTTAGTTTTCCCGTTTTTTGCATTCAGCCGATCGTTTAACCAGATTGGCTGAATGACAAATAACTAACACCCCACGTAAACTCAGGAATAATAAGATGAATAAAATTGAAATGACAGAAGAAATAATGGCTGCAAAAAAAGCATCAGGAATGAGCTGGGAAGCACTTTCTGAAAAGGCAGGTCTAGCCCCGGTGTTTTTGACCTCAGCCTGTCTTGGAATGAATAGCCTGGAAAAAGATGCGGCGGATAAAGTGTGTGAAGCTTTGAACTTACCCGAAGAAGTTTCCCATAAAGTCTCTCGGACACTTCAGGAATTTCCACATAAAAGCTGGGAAAAAGCGGTCCCTACCGATCCGGTGGTATACCGTCTGTATGAAATTGTCGGTGTCTACGGTGACACCATGAAAGAAATTATTCATGAAAAATTTGGAGATGGCATTATGAGTGCAATTGATTTTTCAATGCACATAGACAAAGAAGAAAATCCCCTGGGTGACCGGGTCGTGGTAACTATGAATGGAAAATTTTTAAAGTATAAATCCTGGTAGTAATTGATGATTAATAGCTGCCTGTATTTCAACCTGCTATATTCACCCTGTAAAGATACAGGATTATTAACATCATCTAAATATAACAATTAACTTGGGTTAAAGGTACACTAGTGGATAAAATTAATAGCAGAGCAAAATTTGTCTGATACATGCCTAAACAATTAATTATTTCAGCGGGTCAATACTCTGATAAAGGCCGTAAGAAAACCAATCAGGATTTTCACGGTATATACATTCCTGAAGAGCCCTTACTCAGTTCAAAAGGTGTTGCCATTGCACTGGCTGATGGCATCAGCACCAGCGAAGTTAGCCAGATTGCCAGTCAGACGGCCGTCACCAGTTTTCTGCAGGATTATTTTTGCACCTCGGAAGCATTATCTGTTAAAAAATCGGCTCAGTGTGTTCTTGATGCAACCAACTCCTGGCTATACTCACAAACCCATCAAAGTCAGTATCGCTTTGATAAGGATCGGGGTTATGTGTGCACGTTAAGCGCGTTGATAATAAAGTCGACAACCGCTTACTTTTTCCATACGGGTGATACTCGTATTTACCAGTTAAAAAACAATAGACTTGACCAGTTAACTGAAGATCATCGCCTGTGGATTTCAGCGGAAAAAAGTTATCTGAGCCGTGCGCTGGGTGTGCAACCGCAACTTGAAATGGATTATCGATCTTTACCCGTATCGATCGGCGATGTGTTCGTGCTTGCCACTGATGGCGTTTATGAATTTGTTGATGATTCATTTATCATTGATGCTATAAAAGAATATGAAAACGATCTGGATAATGCCGCAAAAAAAATTATAGATGAAGCTTTTCAACAGCAAAGCGATGATAATTTAACCATTCAAATTATAAAAATTGAAGAACTGCCGGTACAGAATGCCAGCGAAATTTATCAGCAACTCACCCAACTACCCTTCCCCCCCATGCTCGAAGCAAGAATGAGTTTTGATGGTTATTCAATCATAAGAGAGGAACATGCCAGTAGTCGTAGCCATGTATATCTGGCAGTAAATGAAGATGACGATAAACGTGTCATTATAAAAACACCTTCCATTGACCTTCGCTCACAAACCGCTTATATGGAACGTTTTTTAATGGAAGAATGGATTGCACGTCGAATCACCAGCCCGTATGTGCTCAAACCCTGCCCTCAAAAACGTAAACAAAATTATTTATATATTGTCACAGAATATATAGAGGGCCAGACGTTAAACCAGTGGATGCTTGATAATCCACATCCCTCTATTGAAACCGTAAGAGGCATTGTCGAACAGATCGCCAAAGGACTACTGGCATTTCACCGCCTGGAAATGTTACATCAGGATTTACGACCCAACAATATTATGATTGATAAAAACGGCACGGTTAAAATAATTGACTTCGGATCAACAAGCGTAGCCGGGCTGATGGAAATAAACTCACCGATAGAGCATGAACATATTCAGGGGACTGCGCAATATACCGCCCCGGAATATTTTCTCGGGGAAGCAGGTACACCACGATCGGATTTATTTTCTTTAGGGGTCATCACCTACCAGTTGTTAACCGGCAAACTTCCCTATGGCGTTAAGGTAGCTAGCGCAAGAACAAAATCTGCGCAAAATAAACTCATCTATCAATCGGCACTGGATGATGAACGAGAAATTCCAGCCTGGGTTGATGATGCCATTAAAAAAGCAGTACAGCCTAATCCACTGAAACGTTACGCGGAGTTATCTGAATTTATGTACGAGCTGCGACACCCGGGAAAAAGTTTTCTGAAAAAAGCCCGCCCACCACTCATGGAACGTAACCCGGTTGCTTTCTGGCAGGGAGTATCTCTGGTTTTAACGCTAATCATTATTACCTTACTGGCCAGGTAAATGCATTAAAGAGAGGCTGCGAAATTTATAGCGCCTTATAAATCAACATCAAGCCACTCACCATCAGCAGCAAACTAATCATTTGATTAAAGCGTTTCTGATTTATTTTAATATGCAAATGATGCCCTGTATATAACCCAATTAATAACACGGGAAATAGCACCAGCAGCATCCATAATACCTGCTCAGTGTATAAACCATTTATGGTATAGCCGGCTATACGAATGCCCCCATCAAATAAAAAAATCATGGCGATAGTGGCACGAAATACACTTTTATCCAGTCGGCGCATTTTCAGGTACACCACATAAAATGGCCCGCCGGTACCAAACAGTGCACCGACCATTCCACCCAGCCCACCGGCAAACACTGCCCACTTTCTACCTCCCTGCGGATTCGGCAACGACAGCAATGAATAGACGGAATAACTGAATACAAAAATACCTAAATATAATACAAGGGTATTTTGATTTACATTAACCAGCAACCACACGGCAATAGAAATACCCACCAGTGAAAACGGTAACAGCGGTAACATATCCCGCCACGCGACCTGTTTACGAAGATGCACACTTTGCATTATGGTTCCGCTATAACTCAGTAAACCAAGTATCGGTACGATAAATGTAATTGGAAAAATCATTGCTAAAAATGGAATGGCAATTAACCCGGAGCCAAAACCGGACAGGCCTTTTACGGTATAAGCGATAAAAATAATAAACACTGAAACCATTAATTGCAGCGGGGTGATTTGCAGAATTTCAAAAAACATAGCGTCAGGTAATTGCAGTAAACCGGGCTAGTATAAATTAACTTACGCTTGTTTGCTGTAATTTATAAAGCTATTATTGCCGTTTAGCTTTTTAAGTTTTTTTTAGAATTATCTAATACCTGGCAACTATGACTGAGCATATTACATATTCATGGCCAAAAAAAAACAGCATCAAAAACTGATTATAGATAATCAAATCTATTCGCAACATCACAAAGATGACACCTGAAACTGAAATTCCCGAGAAAATTATTGATAAGTCTTTGTAATTATTTCAAACATCACTTGCAGGCACAAATTCAAATACAACTAAATGCGCCAACACCTATATAGATACCAGGTTTAGCATTTAAAGTGCTACTTAATAAATTAAATGCTAGTAACCCTGATATCTTCTAACTTGTTTTATACCTGATCAATACCAGGACATCTTCGGTACTGTCTTTATCTATCCCAAGGTTACCAGCATCAATCTCCCAGGTTTTCACCGGACTATTAGTTAATTCGACCGTACCTCCTTTTATCCTGTCATCTTCCCCATTAACCGAAGCTCCAGAAGGAATATTGTTCGTCTGATCTGTCCAGTCTACGGTGGTGGTGTTGACCTTTACTATACCAGGCACCAGTGCTTGCATTTTCGTTTTGGGTTTCACATAAACCATGCAACCTGTAACCATCGTCAGATCTTTCGAGCTTAATAAATATGGAAAATGTGAGCTTGTTAGATCAAAATTCGCCACCTGATTATCCTCACTGAAAAGTTTGTTAAGGGCTTCTGGAAATTCATAACGCAAACTCACGAGACGATAAAACCCAGTATTGGCAGCATAGTCATTCACCAGCGTAGCAAGTGCATTCTCGGCACTCTCTCGATCTCCTTCGTAAGCAGTGTAACTAATATGTAGAAGCACATCTGAAATCGTATCGTAGTTAAACGCACGAATATTAGCCGGCAGTTCGAGCGTCCATTCGCTGATAGCACCCGCCCCTTCAAAAGGCAAATAACGTTCATCGCGGAAATTTAAATCAAAAACTCCCGAATCATTATTGGCAGAGCTCGAGTTAATTGAGGTATTTACAGCAACAGGTAAATCTTCGAGTATGTTATCGTCTTCACGCTCAATACTTCCACTGGTGAGAGTAAGCCGTGCACTGATATTGGTATAGGGCCCAGTCACACATGGAATGCTAATACGCACCGATTTAATCGTCCGACGATACTGCCCCGGATATAACATTTCATAGGCAATTTCAGGAATGCTAATGTCACAGCTTCCGGTCTGGCGAAGTATGAGTAATTGTTGTGCACTGAGCATAGCTAACGAGAAGGTTTGTGTAATCTCCGGCTGGCGCTCATTGCCATCGATATAATTTTTCTCCAGCCCCTGCAATTGCATCATCAGATGTTCTCCTGATAATAAGCCCGCACGATCGAACTGCCAGTTATCCGCCTGAATATAAATTTCTTCATCGTAACGTTCGTGCTGATAAGCAACCTCGGCCTGTTTTGCCAGGTCATAAGCGATATTGTATGCATCACGGTACAGACGATTCAGTGTGGAAGCCATGTAATTGTAAAGACCAAGGTTGGTAAATTTATTTTTGTAAAAATCAAAAAGCTCATCTGATTGTTCAATATTTTTCTCATGAATATCGAGATCGTGCTCAGCAATTTGCTGACGCATTTCAGAAGCGAGTAGCTGGATACTTGATTGTTTGAATTCCTGTTGCGCCAGTTTGAGCTGATGTCTCCAATTCTGTGAACGTCGTTGGTGTGAGGCTTCGAGTCCGGCAAGAATGGCGACGTTATCGGCGATGGCGGCGGCGGCTCCTGTAGCATCAGCTAAGCCTTTAGTTCCGTTTTTTAACTCCTGCCCCCCATATTTCATCGCAAACGGACTACCTATTTGTGGTAAAAAACCGTAAACACTCGCCATAAGTTCCATCGCAGCTTTGGTTATTCTGATACTCGAAGCAGTCCATTTTGAAGTCTGTTCCGTTTCTTCCCAGGAGGTCAGTCCTGTATCGATCAAGTCCTGATAATAATCTATGCGATTCTGAACATTTACTAGCGCAGCCTCTGCAGCCTTATGCTGATACTGTGCATCCTGTAGTTGTTTTTTCTTGATGGCCTTTGTCAGTTTCAGAATATTTTTCTCGTGTACGGATCTCAACAGGATGAGTTCTTCACCATCTTTTTTCTCTAAGGCCGAGAGCAATGCTGAGCCGAATGATTGAACCGTTTGTGTATACTGCTTTGCTTTTTCTAGCAGGTAAGTAAAACGATACGCCGGTAGTTTGGCGGGACTGATCATCGCAGTGATATCTTCTAGACTGAGTCCAGCGGCTTTTGCACGCACCAGTAACATCGGATCGATGGGTGGCTGGAATAGAGAAAGGCTGCGGCGGATACCTTTAATGTTCATACAATTTCGAATTTTAAACAGCCGATCTTCCACGCGGTCCCAGTATTTCATCAGGTCAGTGTTTGGCGGCACACAAAATACCATACTGTATTGCTTTACTATCTCGTGTCCAGGTGTGCGAGTTTGCTTTTTGGTTTTAAAACGGCTGTTCGATTTATTCCCAAAAATATACTCTTCTGAATCTTGCCACTTTGTGTGATTTTCCCGTGCAGCCATTTTATCCGCTTTGGTTTTTCTGTAGCTTTTAACATGAGCTGCATACGAATCAGTTTGCGCATACTGGCCCTGCGGATTCGAAGCCATATCTTCGATTTGCTCTATCATAGCAGCCGCGCTGGTGTAAGCAGACTTCCGTTGAATTTCTGCAAAACTTTTTCCAGCAACGGATTGTTCCGCAGCAATCGATTCAATTCTTTTCGAAATCCGAGCGAGATCTTTTTCGTACTTATAAGTCTGTTTCTGCGTCCAGTAATAATTCTCGAGCTGAATAAGGAATTCAGACCCCTTGCCGATCTGCGGTTCGATATTTGCGTAGTTAAGTTTATCTTCGTCAGCCGTTTCACATTTACCTACTTTGACCGGACGCTCACCGAGAATATCAAACGCAAGCTGGTAAAGCATTTCCGCTTCGTTAATTGATTCACGGGTATCCTGCATAAAAAGATAATCACCCCAGTCAAGCAGGTTATCAATGTAATGCATGACGATCGTTTTTTGGTATGCTCCCATACGCAACCTTGCAATCGCATGCGGACTAAACGGGTCACTCTTGTATGCTTCAATCGCCTGGCTATCGGAAAGAATATCTTTCAGCTTCTGAATATCAAGATTACGGAACTCTCTAAATTGCCAGTTGTGGTCAATATTATCTGGCTCCTCATAAGCATTCGGATTGAAAATTCGTTCATACCACCATTTCGCTTCCTTAAATTTCTGGTTGGCATTCAGGTGATCAGCAATCAAAAAAGGAATATGGAAAAATAATTCCCAGTAATATTCTCCATAAGCTCCTATGAAATCAAACGTCTGCCCGCCATCATCCGTTAGCTTCTGTGTGCTAAGCAAAAGAAATTCTTCAAGCCCTTGCGCAAACAGCTTATCGCTAAGTTCGTCCATAAGGATTGTTGATAAAGGGACAAGGTCATTTATAACAGAAAGCTGCGCATTATTTGCCGCTGTTTGATAAACAAAATGTTGACTCAGTGATTTTTTACCGCTTTCTATGTAAAAACCCAGGGACTCATTTTCGCTGAATGCCTCTATGTATTCACGCTCCATGGCAGGTGTCGTACTTATATTAGCTGCTCCACTGAGCATATCACCTTGCTGAAGATTAGTAATAGAATTACGCGATAGCGACAGGTTGGTCGCATTAGTTTTAATGACTGTGTTCAACTCATTGTGCTGAGATAATACACTGTGACTTAGACTGAAAGAGTAGTCTGGAAAACGAACTTTAAATCTTCCGGAATTCAAAAGACGCACATAAGCCCTGGTGGAGCTAACGTTATTATTAAAAGTAATCGTCGCGTCGCACTCTATAAAAGCCTGACTGAAGTCGTCATCTATTACCACAAAGTCCTGTGACGGAACATTGAATGTCTTGAATGAGAACAGTGAGTTCAGTTTGTAGGACACATTACCCGTTGTATACGTGATTTTACTTCCAAATTTATTATGCGACCAGATATGTTGCAGAGCTATCGGTTGCTCGTTATTGTCTACAATAGTTGCGTAGGGTTTGCGAAAAACAAGCGCCTGAAATTTCTCCACAGTGCTTTCATAAGCCTTTTCCCTGATACTGTCACTCGGGAAATCACCTCCCCATACACGACGAAAAATTGTTTTCTCAGGAACATGATTTTGTCCTATGTAAAGACGTTGCGGTGCACTCCATTTTTCATTTTCATCCAGGTAAGAATATTTAACATACGCTTTGAATACATAGCCATTGGAGGATGAACTACCCCCCTCTATTTTGTTCACTTCCTTGCTCTGAACTTCTGTCCAGTAAATATATAACTTCCCATGGTAAATAATGGTCGAAATTTCAGCCGCTTCGATACCTAGATCGACAGTCTTCCAGCTGGTCCAGACCTCTTTATAATGGTTATAAGTGCGATATGAATATTGATAGGGCTGTACATTGGTTCGCGCAAAAAGATAAAACTTGCTCTCTTCTGATTCCCCATCAAACGCGATTGCATCCACATAATAATAAGCCTCATGCTGTTGTTGCTCAGCACCTACCGACACACCAACTAATCCCAGCATACCCATACCGTTACTCACACGATGGTAATAACCACCGGCGTAACGCAGACGGGTAAGCTGAGTAAACTGTGCGAGGTATTTTTTATAGGCCTTCTCAGCAGAATCCTTGCTAATATCCTGTTGAAGTAATTCATCCTCAAGTTCTTTAAAGATTTCTGTTTTGTTATCGCGCAAAGATGGAGCAATGTAATTCTCAGGATACAAAAACACTTTCCTGTTAGCTTCCCAGACACGGTAGTTTTTACGCCACTCCCATTCATCCGCGGGAATCCAGCTAGAAATCACTTTGACATCATCAATATCTGGATTGAGATTTTTATCTGACTGTTCCAGGTTGATCAGGCAGCGATGAACATAAAGTTGCAGACTGCTAATTGCTGCCACCAGGTATGAGGTGCGAAAACACCCGCTCATTTCTACATCAAGTAAGAAGAAATTATAGAGATCATTTCTATCATTGAATTTGAAAATATCGCTACGTGAAATAATATAATCGCAAAGTGCATCGCGTTTTAAGGTATTAAGTTTATCGTTGTATGGCTGCAGTTTCTCATTACGTATTTTTTCGTCAGGATACTTGGAAGCAAAAGCGCCTACGACCACATTGCGAGCGGCTAGCAACCCCTCCTTATCCGAGTTAGCGAGTTTTTCCAGCGCATCAGCTTGAACGCCTAACCTGGTGCAAATTCCAAGTACATTTTGTAGGTGCGCAATCGCTTCAATTACTGGTAACGAAAAACTGAGAGAACTACTGAGTGAAGCTATGAGACTTTCAGGCTGCATCCATGCATCGGCAAATGTAGCTGTTACCTCATTAGAAATAAGACCTGATGACTGGATATCCTGTAACGCAAAGTGAAGAGCGTCACGTTGCTTATCGCCTCCTTCAAGCAGTTTTTGATAACGTGTTATGTTTATCAGTTGATCAATTCCCAGGGCTTTCAAATCAACAATACCAAACACTTCTTTATTGGCGATCATGAATGAAATCATCTCAGCATCAAATTCTGCTTTTTCAAACAGCATTGTGTAACGCTCTAGTTCCTCAAGCAGGCTCAACAGACCAGAAAGATCCCCAGGATTATCAGGTTTTCCATCGGTGAAAGTAGCATTGAGCGCAGTCATGATCGAAGGACTACTAAGGTTGAGTGTAAGCAAGTGCATAATAAATTCATCATCCAACTGCCCAGCTGTAAGGTTAAAGCTGCTTTGGAGATAAGTTTTCAGTAAAACCTCTTTATCTATTTTATCTGCGTTGGCGTTGGTCTGTATTTCTATGATGATTGAAGACGCCAGATGAATATCATTTGTGAATTGAAGATCTGATGACTCTTCGGTCTTAATAATCAAGAGCAGTTCCGAGACGCTAAAGCGCGTTGTCTTACACCATTGTGATGCATCGTCTAATGATTTGATCTGTGCAAGTTGCGTAATCGCCCCACCGCCCGTTACAAGACTAATAAGGTGTACTAACTCTTCTATACCGAGTTTCAAACCACGCGCGATCAATGCATGTCGGTAAAGTGTTGAAAGCAAATCGATATCTAGCTCTTGATCGACGCTGGTGTCGATATCTAGAAAATCGAACAACATTTCCAGCTCTGATTCAGTGATACTGAGCCCAGCGAGAATCAGCGGGGTAATTTTGTCATCTGCACTGAGCGCGAAAAGTGTCGCAGTACTGTTCTCATCTACATTTTCTACACCAAAGATTTTTTCCAGATCGAAGATACGTTGGTACAACGCGCTTTGATCATCAACCACGGCGATTAACGGAATACGGTAAATAATAGCCGTCATTTCTTCTGCTGTGCAGACTAATCTTTTCTGAATAGAGCGAACTTGACCAAGTTCAAGCAATTTAGGTTGACTCTCTCCATCAAGATCTTCAAGCCCGGCAATCAGACCTTTTGATTGCATGGCACAAAGTATCAGGTCAAATTCACGCAGACTCCAGTTTGTTTTTTTCCACAAGCGCAGGTAACGATGAATCACATCTAAATTAACATCGGTAAGACCTGTCAGTTTTTCTGCGTATTGTTGAATATCGACACCGGACTTCACCATCTGCACCTTAACAAGTGCAATGGATGGCGCAAATTTTGTCGCCAGCAAATCATCAAGCTGTGATCGGTTTATTCCAGCAAGATGGATAAATTCCTGCACCTCAAAACTAGCTAGTGTGATGTTACCAAAACGTTTGTGGGTACCCATCGGATTTGATGTTGCAATAACCTGCAACTCTTCGGCAGAAAGCAGGAGTTGTTCACGATACTGCTGTTCTTCTGGTTGTTTTAGTGTTTTGTAAATTTCAGCGAGACTTAGATCAAAATGCGAAAGATAAAGTCGAATCTCTTCGAGTGATAAATTAAAAGGTTGACGGCACGACCAGTCTGACGTGCGCAACATTTCATAGACATCAGCAGAAGACGTTTCCTGTGCAAGATATTTTTCCAGCACTTCGTTCACTACCTGAAGGTAAGGGATTTCGGTCTTTGTGTTTTGACAGTTCAGTTTTAGTGTCCAGAGATCTGGTCGACGTCGCTTGAGGTAAAGAGGATGTGAAGTGCGAGAAGGAGTAAAAAGTTTTTTCGACACATTTTCACTCACAAAGTACATCAGATCAGTAAAGTATGCAGCCGGGCTAAAAATGGATTTGCAATGTTCACAATCACAGAAGTCCTGGTTGCCGAACAACTCTTCATATCCATCGATTTCTTTAAGATCATTAACCAGTGAAGCATCCTGATTGCTCACCGCGATGCTACCGAAATCACCCCGCGTAACATCACGGATTGCTTCAAAATAATGTGAGGAAGCCACGGCCATTTCACTGGCCTTCGCATAAACCTTTTTGCCTCTTTCCCAACCCAGTCTACTCCTGTCCAGGAATTTATCTTCTGTTGTGGAGGTAATCGCAGAGGCCGAATCGTATCCCTTTTTCAGCAAAATATCTCCAGTCTCGTGGTTACCACTCATGTTATAAACACGCTGTGTCGCGGCCATTTGTTTTTTAACATGAGACTGATCTTGCGTATCAATTCCCTGCCAGTTCCAGCTGTCTTCATTCGTCTCACTATTGCGCGTAGAAAAATCCGCGCTGTTCAGATCCATAGCTGGATTGTTACTGTAAAAAGCACTGAGAGAAAGAAATCGGTTTTCAATTGCGCTTTTCTTTTGTTCAGCTGTTTTATCTGGATGATTTAAAATTTCAACGAGACCGAGTGAACGATAGGTATTAATTAATGGCGCTAACTCGGCAAGGCCAGACTGAATATTCTTTTTGTCATTATCACTGATATCTGTCCAGTCATAGTCCAGTTTTTCATCGGGATCGCCAGTAAAGATAATTTCATTATTATTAAATAGCGGAGAGATCGCACTCACAAACCCACTGGTTTTTTCGTGAACTTCCTCATTTACTAAACGTTGCAGGAAGTATTCGTTTGGAAAGGATTTTTCTACAACATTTCGTAGGTTTTCTGCATAGGAATCCAGACTGGACTCATCATCTGGCAACTGAATATTGTTGTCCTGTAAAAAACTTAACCAGTCTGCCCTGTTCCATCGCGTCAATTCAACAGGTGATTCCTGTGTGTCGTTTTTCAATGCCTGGGTCAGCTCTAAGTTTTCGCCGCTGATCCGCGCAAGACCAATGACAAGCTGGATTTCTTGTTTCTGTTCCGGGCTAATTATTTCATCATTTACCATCGTAGTAAGCGTGGCTTCACCTACCTGCTCGATCTCCAGGTTCTTTTCTTTCAGGTTTTGCATTACACTGGCATCGACCGTAAGAATGTCAGACAACTCCTCGAGCTTCATTCCGGGAATAACCACAACAGGATCACTACTACCCGGCAATCCCACGAGTTCACCTTCAACCAGCAATTCCACTGTTTTAGTTTTATCTTTCAGATTCCAGAGAATATTATTCTTTGTGTCGAGCACGAGACCATCATCAAAATAAACCCGAAAGAAAAGATCAGGCCGTCGGTCAAAAAATATTTCGGAGAAGTAGGACTCATCAAATTCAATCTGAAACTCACCGTCTTTACTGGTGATAACACTACCAACAAGATCGTCAAAAATCAGGTCTTTGTCCCACGCTTCTACCCTTAACCCTGCGATACCCAGGCGATTCTGGCGTTCGATTACACGACCGTTGATACGATATGATTTGTTTTTCATGACATACCCCTTGTAACTTTCTTAACTACATTCGAAACATATTATGGTTTTGTTTCGTGTATTAAATAATTAACAAATTCAATTGTTCTGATGCTTTCTCCAGACACATAACTTTGAGATTTTAATTATGCACGGCAACTCATTTAGAACTTTTACTTCTCTCGCCTCTAGTTTTTCGACGAGATTTTATCTTTATTTTAAAGACCATTATTTAAATTTAAATAACCATCAACCCGGGTTATCCAGCTTTCGACAAGTTCATTAACAAGCAGATCCTTGCCCCATGTCTCGACCTTTAACCCCTTAATGTCAATACTTGGCTTATGGCCAATGACATACCATGAAATTAAAAACATTTTTAGCCATGACTTGTTCTCCTTGTTCACTCGTCAATTTGAACGACGGGTGAAACATGTTTTAGTTTCTAAGGAAATGGCATCGATTGCCCGGGCGAATTAGCCTTTTTCCACACACGGTACCATTCCTTGATTTTTGAGCCTAACCACTTAAAGGAACTTGGTATTGCCTTAATATCGGAGACGATTTTTTCACCAAGCCGCTTAAAGGCACCTGCTATTGCCTTTAAACCAGCGACGATTTTTCTACCTAGCCACTTAAAGGCACCTGCTATTGCCTTAAAACCGGCGACGATTTTTCTACCAAGCGATTTAAAAGCATCTTCTATTTTCTTTATAGCGGTGGTGATTTTAACACTCTCTTTTTTCGCAAAAGAATAAATCGTGGGCCCAATCGCTTTTGCTACTGCTCCTAGTATTTTATCTGTGGACTTGACTACCTTAGTGCTTTGTGACCCTGTCTTGGATATGTGTTTTACGAGTTCTTCGCGAGTTGGATCTGTTGGTGCCACAGGATCCCGCAAGGTAGCTGTTCGGTGATGCTTATATTGAAACACGTTCCGAGAAGTCCGAAAATGTTTAAAAAACCGCTGGGAAAAACTCAACGGTTTTTTTACATTTAGCAGAAAATTAGGACTTTGTGCACGTAGCTGTACACGTAGCTGTTGATTAGTAGGCAATAGTGGATGCTTTGATATCTTGTGTGGATTTACTCTCAAATCTAATGATGGTGGCTTTAGAGGAGAGTGATCTAATTTTAAAGTATATTTTTCCACGGGTGTTACCGGAAACGCTGTCGAGACTGATCTCATACGAAGAGGTTTCATCGGCACTTTAGGCGCTCTTCCATCTGGATCAACTAATGAAGTTGGGTTGTTCAGGGTATAACAATAAAGGTTCACTTCGTTACCCGAGCCACCTGCATCTATCTTTGTCCATCTCCCCAACCACGACGCATAATACCTCGCCCCGTGATAATACAAACCCGTTTCATCATCTTTCTCCTTACCCGTATAGCGATAACGTTTCTGACTTACTTCAACACCACTCTTTGCCGCATGATAAGAAGTGTTTCCATAGGGATAATATTCTTCGTAAGAAATTATTGATCCATTTATTTCATCTAGTTCCAGACTGGAAGATCCAAGATAATTATTAATCTGATAACGTGTTATTGATGTGGGTGTGGGTGATGCTGAATTCTCATCTGGAACTTTAGTTTCCACCATAGCAACACGCTGTTCATCATCCATAATGTGTAGTGTTTCCCTCTCCAGTTTTATGCTAGTACCATCACTCTTATAATCTCGATAGATTTCAAAACCGTCCAGGTAAATACGCTCCTTCATGCGGGTGGGCGTTTCATTTCCAACCGCCTGGTGTTCAGTAACTTTGCGTACCCGTTGTCCACCAGCATCGTAGGTGTACCAGGTAGTTTCCGGTTCGTTACCATTGTTTACCACCTGTTTGCTTGTAGCCTTTAACTGATCATCGTAGTCCCACTGCATTAAGGTTAAATGTGGCATGGAAGTCATGTTACCGTGATCATCATAGTCATAAACATCTGAGTATTTTTCTGTATCAGAATTCACGTCAAAATACACCGGAACATCCGCATCGCCCTTGCGACTGGTACTTAACAAACGATTGCTACTCGTTGCATATTGATAACGACGCTTCCATACCTCTTGTCCCGGGTTCAGATTCGATAAGCGTCCCAATCGATGCACCATACTCATGATGTTACCTACTTCATCATAATTAAATTCTTCACAGTAGTTACGCATCGCCTGGCCATCATTGGTATTAGGGACGTTCATATGGTTGAAATCTTTTTGGTCGCGTTGATTACTCGCTTCCTGACCTGCATGTTCGCGACCGTCTGCTTTTATGAGCCTATAAAGTGCATCGTATTCATAACGATTATGGGGTTCGACTTCGTCATTTTTATAATAATTTTTTTGTTGGGCATTGTCATAGATTTCCATGATATTGCCGACCGGGTCATAGGTGTAAGTTAACTCTTGTAGTGTCGTATTGTTTAATGTGCCAAATGTATTTAGCCCGATCAGGCGAAACGTAAGAGGATCATACTTATAATTCGTTGCTACACCATTGGCATATTCAATTTCTTCCCTTTGGCCTTTGGCATCGTAATTGATATTAGTGACAAATGCAGTTTGTGTTGCCGAGCCGTGCAAATTGACATTCACCGCTTCTAGAAGATTGGCTTCGTTATAGGTTGGCCGATAAATACTTTTATCCGGTGTTGTGATTGCGTCCGGTCGATTAAGTGCATCGTAATCTGTGAGAGTGATAAAGATTTCATCTTCAAGACCGATCGACTGGGACCAGTCTGGAATTTTCGAATAGTCTGTTACCAGTTGCCGGTTGCTTTCGAGCAGGTTGTCTTTGAAATCGAAACGTACATTGGTCACCACACCCGCGCCATCATATTGCTGGTAGACCTGACCTCGAAGATTAAGTGCTACCGGGTCCAGAGATGGGTCTGGGTTGATGATGCTGTCACCATAAACAATTTGTTCCGCCAAAAACTCAGAAGCGTTTTCTGTTTGCACATAAAAGTTTGTCTGCCGTTGCAGTGCATCATATTCATAACTAAAAACATAATTTCGACTGTCCCAGCTGCGAATCGGATTGCCCACGACGTTATATAACATCCAGCGTTCACCGCCATCCATACTGTTTTGATAGATCAGGTGATCATCCGGTTTATCTTCTTCTGATTCTTCCTCCTCTTCTTCATCCTCATCAGCCGGGCCAATCATATTGTAGGCATATTGCATAACCGGATTTCCCCTGGCATCGGTAATGACACGAGGGTTACCTTCGATATCCAGTTCGATATGTGTTGAGTATTGTCCGTCTGAACCGTTATCTGAGATCGTTAGAAAACTTCGGCCCAGGGTATCCAGGTGCGCAATCGCGGGGGTATTGTTATGTTGTGAACTCAGCTCAGCCGCTCGATGTTGCGGATCGCTGGGCGGAAGATTAATCCGCACTGCATACCAGTCACTGTCGGTCACCGTATCATTCTCATCAAAGCTGCGCTGTTGCCAGGAATCAAATTCCACCTTGGAAAAAGTACCGTTGGGATTAACGGTACGCATCATACGCCCTAAAGGATCGTAATGTAGTATGGGGGTAACCCCCCATTCCACCAGTTCGGTTTCGTCTTCGTATTGATGGCTATTACTAAAAAATGGTTCATACTGTTTAACCGGGTTGCCTTTATTATCGAAGACTTTGCGTCCGGTACCGACCCAACGCACATTGGTTAAAGTATCTGCAAATATCAGCGTACCGTCCGCTTCGTGTAATAAATGATCCTCATTATCACGCGCCGGTGCTATGCCCGGCTCGGCCTGAACCTTACTGGAAATTTCATGCCCCAGTCCATCAGAGTATGCATAGCTTTCCTGCCAACGGGTATTACTATCCTGGTGTTGTTCACGGGCCAGGGTGTGCACAAAGTTTGGTTTCTGGTTTTGCATCCAGTTAAACAGTTCATATTCAAGCATTGTGGTTGGATCAGCGAGGGTATCACCTTCGTTAAGTCCTTCTTTACCCATTTCTGCCGTGGCGATGATCATGCCTAACTCGTCGAACTTAACCGCGGATTGGTTCTGGTTTATATCTGTCTCCATCCAGGGTTGCAGCACACGGTAGTTGTTATCGGCTGTTTCTATATTGTGCAACGGATCTTCGGTACCTGTAATCAGTAACGCGTATGCGTCATAGATTGCCGTAAATATATTATCGAAGGGATCGATACTTTTAGTGGGCAGATAGAATGCTGCTGGATCAAATTCCTGATACCCCGAAGGGTCCCACCACACACCGTCGCGTAACACAAAGCCACCTTTTAATTTAAGAATGTCTGATAGTTCCGTGTACTCTATTTTCTTATCGTAAACCTGTTGCAGTAGTTCCGGGGTAAAGGCCATTAGATAACTTTCATAGTGCAAGGCCAGGGATTCGACTTCACCAACAGGTAAAGGGCCACTGAGATCATTGCGGTAATAAACCATCTGTTCTGTTTCGATAAGGCGTTTTTGTAAAACACCTTGCGTTACCTGTTGTTCGTAATTGATCTCTGTTGCGTTATCTATGGCTGTTCGAATGTCCTGCAACGAAAAGATGGCACTATTCAGATCCAGACCGGTTATTTCATATGACCGACTTTGATAAGGCACGCCGATACGATAAAACGTTTCTACATCCGCATGATGAATAAAATCATTTTGACTATACGTGCACAGTAACCTGGCCTGCTCATCATAAGCCGGGGTGCGACGCGGATATACAATAGCGGCGGATTGAGTAACGTTGCCAAAATCATCTACCGCCAGGGTTAAGACATGACTAATACGGGGATCAGCTGGATTGCGTTCGTAATGATAATCCAGGGATTGCCGCGCATGCGCAAAGAACACTGCATGACGATTAGACTCAACAGGTTGCAGTTGTTTGAGTTCATAATTTTGCTCTGACACACTATAGGGGTGCGGGCTTTGTGGTGATTCATCCAGGGCATACACTTCCTGCCTGAGGATGCTGCCCTTCAGAGCACGGCAGGCTTCGCGTTGTTCCTGAGTACTCAGGCTGGATTGCAAAACCGTATCGGGCAAAAGCACAGCCTCGGGATCAGCACTGTAATATTCGTTGGTATAGTGTTGTGAGATAGTTTGTCGATCTAAATACACACCGGTATGAAACCAGGTTTTGGTGTGAACCGGCGGCACATGCGATTCGGCATTTACATTGTCGCCCAGTGGAAATGGGAAGGGAAAGGTGTCGCTATTACCAAGTTCCGCAAACTGCTCGGTATCCCATTGCTCCACCATAGCAAAGCCGCGAAACTCCCGTTCCACCCCATCGAAGTAACCGTGGTGATAAGCATAACAAGTAACGAAATGATTACGGCTGATGTGATCGAAAGTTTCCACCCGTTCGACCACGTGCACTGGAAATGGCAGTTTAGTTAACCAGGGTTTGCCGGCACGTTTGTCCTGTAAATAAAATTGGGTTGAAGGCACATATTGCACACGGGTTTCCGCACCCAGGTTGTTAACGGTTTTAAATAAAAGGTGCGGCTTATGTTCACCCATTAAGTTCACATAGCGCATTTGACACTGGGCATTGCCGGGCAAAGTCGATGACCAGACCAGGCAGGCGGTACCGTTGCCGAGCAAGTCCGTGGTGGCAATGGAAACCATGTCGTCAATGTGTGGAAAAGATTGCAGGATTTGTGGATCACTCCAACTATTACCGGACTGATTAAAATAAAGACGCACTCCCTCGCGGTGCAGGTAGATAATGTCAGTCGTACCGCTGCCATCGATATCTGCCAGGCGGATTCTTTTGTGATCGAACTGGTCCGGGTTATCGAAGTGAGGTGCACCATCCATGGTGATCTTTGCACCGAAGTGGCAATAGCCGAGATTAGGCCAGTAACAAACCTCGCCATTGCGAATACGCACCAGATCGGTAAGCCCATCACCAGACATATCTGATAGATATATAGACTGTGTGCCATCGGCGAAAACCAGACGAGGTCCGTGTTCTTCGTCCAGCACCCGAGCGACACGCTTTGCGGGTGCAAAACCCTGTTCAGCCAGTGAAGCGTGCCAGATAAAAGCATCGTCTTCGGTGATCATCACATCCGCATGGCCATCGCCATCCAGGTCGATAAACTTCAGATTCGGGTCACCCATGTCACGATTGAAGTGAGAGGTAAATGGCCGGAACGAATCCCAGCCTTCTTCCTGGTCGTGTTCATATAGTCCGGGTACCAGGCCTTCCATTACTACAAGATCAGGTCGCCCATCTCCGTCTAAATCCATAAACTGTGCATTATCCTCTAGTGAAAGATTGGGTTTGCTGGTGACACTTTCTAACGGTGAGAATTCAACCGCTAGCTTACTGGCTGGGCTAAGGTTACCTTTGTATAACCAGCTGCCTGCTTGCTCGGTAAGAATGCCAGGTATGCCTTCACCATGTAGATCGGTCCATTGATAGGTAGAGCCATCCACACCGATGGGCAAGTTCTGCAGGCTTTCGGGATCAACATTGTGTACTTCTTCCTGCACGACAGGCTGAGTGTATTCGTATTCAACCGGTGGCATATCGCGCTTGTCATAACCTGCATTTTTTCGTTTGTAACCCGCTTGTGTAACCGCGTTCAGAAAAGTATAAATGCGATTTTGATCCGCTGAATAAGTGAAGTCAGTTGAGCGCACCAGGCAATCGTTACCAACACCCGTTTCACCATCAAAGTGATGGAACATTAAAACCCGCTGACAAAGTCTGCTCGTGCGAACTTCGAACCCGGATCGGTAGCTTGAAAATGGATCAGACCGATACTCCCATGGACCAGCATCATTCGGCCTGGGGACATCTGGGTCGTGTTCTCCGTAGTCAAAAACCGCTTCAAACATCCATTGATGATTGGCAATCTGGGTTTCAATCTGTGGTTTATTTAAGAAGTGCGGGCGCTCACCTGCATTATTTAATAAAGATGTTCGGTTACCGTAGTAAATACGTTTGAGATAACGGTTGGCCGTTCGACTGGGTGCATTGCTATCACCCCTGTTTCGTTCGTTGACCTGAGTTAGGTCGACACCTGTACCATCTTCAGCTTTGTAACGGTACAGCACGGCATTGCCTTTATCGTCGCGTGTTTCACTAATTAACCAACTGAAAATTCGGCTGCTGTCTTCAGGATCGAATATGCGCGAATCGGCATCGTTACCGTACAGCGTAAGGATGTTGTCTTTTGAAATAGAACGCCAGTGTACATCGCTCGGATCGTCAATATTATTCCACCTTTCAATGCGTGCAAACAAGCCTTCTATACGGGGACGATAGCGACGAATTTTATATGTTGTTGCATTAATAACACGATCTGCAACTGTATCACTCTCCCATGTTCCGCTTTGTTGCTTAAGCATAGGAACCAGGTCTTCCGAACCAGAAAGAATGAAAACATCAGACTCGTCTGCATCTCGATACTGAGGCAGGCCTTTGTCAGTTTTTCGCGTAATGGCTGGTATAGAAAGATTCCAGCCAAAACCAAATGGTCCATTACCCGCACCGGAATCATATGAAATTGAAAGTTGTGGACCAAAGCCGGATCGTCCAGGGCTGGTCACAATAGGTACGCTCATCGATCCTGTACCCGTCACGGGATTAGCCGCAAACTTCTCGCCTATTCCACGAATCGCTCCACCACCTTTTGGCAGTTCTATCTTTGGACTGGAAGCCACAAAATCAGCTGACGACTGGTCTGACCCCATTTGATTATTTGATTGAGTCACAACGACACACCTGTTACAACCGATAAATCGAATTGAAAACCGCCGTAATTAAGAATAACGATAAAGAGGTTGGTATATATTTCTTCACCAACACCACGCGCCACACGACCGGTATGCGGTAATGATAGAAACAGAGATGTCACATAGAGCTGTGATTGATCATCACTGCAGCTGGTGTTTTCGGTTGAATAACTAAGAGTTGATGTTGCCCTGTACCGCTTTGATTGCGACAATTTTCCCGCTACCGCAATGAGCCCCATCCCTCTGGTCCCACGTTTTGGCATCACGCTATACCTTTACTTTTTCCTTGTACTTTATTTATACGCTTTAAGGCAAAATAGTCTGTGATATAGATCAATAAATTTTGTTAGGTAATTTAAACAGGAATTTTTGTTGGTGATAAATATTGATACTTAACCGTTAATATTACATTCAATAACGCCTTCTTTAATCTATCTAATTGCTTATAAATAACTTTATGATTTAAACATACATATAAATTTTGAAAATCACTTATAGTATCCGTGAAAAACTTATCACTTTTCTGGCACGTATGAATCATTTAATTAAAGCGTTTCTGATTAATTTTTATATACAAACGATGCACCACATTCAACCTGATTAGCAACACCCACAATACCTGGCCTGTGTATCAACCTTTTACGGTTAAACGATAAAAATAATAATTAGTACACTTACGTTAGTTCATCTGGCTACCCACCTTTATGGATATACTAAAAATAGTTATATGACTGTATCCCGTTAACAATCATTACTGGAGGACTAATACCATTAAAAAGTAAGTTTCTGATACTTTTAATATACATGATAATCTTTAATAACATCTTTATGGTAACCTTCAGCATAAACGTTTATACATCAATGATGATAACGCCTCTCGAGATGAATTTATAAATAAAAATAACAATCAAGATTGTCCATAATGTTGTTCAATACGATCAAATGCCAGATTAATAGCATCTTCATCCACACAATAGGCCATGCGAACATGGCCTTCGCCTGAAGGGCCAAACGCACTTCCCGGTGTGACGGCCACTTTTACATTTTTTAATAAATCAATTGAAAATTGCCAGGATGTAGTATGTTCAACCAAAATTTTGGGGAAAACATAATAGGCACCCTCGGGCTTCTGACAATTGAAAACATGTGGCACATTATTTAAGCGCTGCTCTATAAGGTCTCTTCTCGATGACAATACATTCTGAAATATTTCTTTATGATTAGACTCTTCAGACAAGGCAACAATACCCGCTAGCTGAGATATTCGAGCCGCACAAATCATCGTTGCATCATGGACTTTTATGGCCTCATGCTTTAGCTCTTCTGGCATCACCATATAGCTTAGTCGCCAGCCACTCATTGCATATGCCTTAGAAAAAGAATACAAATAAACCACATGATCTTTAAGTTCTTCAACGCAAGCTAAATTAAAATAGTGCTCGCTGTTTTCGTACAAAAAATCACTGTAGGGATCATCAATAATAATTAAAATATTATGTTGTTTTGCTATATGCCCTACTTTCAACAAGTCTTCTTTTCTAAAAATTTTACCCGTTGGGTTCGAGGGCGACACCAGCACAATGGCCTGGGTTTTATCGGTTATGAGTAACGGTAGTTTTTGCAGATCGAGTTGCCAGTCATTGGCCTCATCTAGCTGCCAGTAAACAGGTGTACCATTGAACAAAACAATTTGTTGAATATGTGATGCAAAACAGGGATCGGTTAGAATAATTTCATCACCCGGGTCCAGCATAGTATGAAACAGGGTATTCAACCCCTGCATATTACCGGAGCTGATTATCACATTTTTATTCGCATCAACTTTTCTACCGGTTTTATTATAATGTGTCGTAGCAGCCAGCTCACGCAATGCTAACAAGCCATCAGGTAAGGTATATTTTCCGGCATCTTCATCGACATCAAGATACGACTTCACACCCTGGCGAATGTATTCTGGTGTTTGAAAAGATGGCAAGCCCCAGGTGAGTGAAACCGCATCCGGAACTTTTGCGCTGCGCATCGCCATTTCTTTAATGGCTGATACCTGTGCCTCATGCACATATTTTGAAACAATATCAGAGATACATGTCATGATTTAATCCTTAGCAGAGCGATAACTTTTAATCACATCTCTATAATTACTGTGTTCATAACTGGCTGGATCAATTGCACAAAACTGACTCACACTACCTTGCATCTGCTGAATAGATTCATATTCATGTTCGGTTAACCAGTGATTAAGTTGCATTAATAACTCAGCACAATACACGGGACCTTTATTCAGCAACACACTGCACAGATACACGGCATCTGCTCCCGCCAGTAATGCCTTAACAATACTTTCAACCGTATGAAATCCACCCGTTGCTGCCAGGGATAAATTTACGCGACCTCTGATGAGTGCTATCCAGCGAATACGAAGCAAGGCTTCCGCAGGATTAGACAACTCAAGCTGTGGTTTTATTTGCAATGTTTCGAGATCAATATCAGGTTGATAAAAACGGTTAAACAGAACAACACCATCGGCCCCTTCAGTTTGTAATTTCGCAACCATATTTGACACCGAAGAAAACTGTGAAGAAAGTTTCATGCTCACCGGTATATTGATGAGCTGTCGCAAGACCTTGAGTAAATCTAAGTAGCGCTGCTCAACATCGACACCACTTTGATTAGGATCTGCAGCAACATAATAAACATTTAATTCCAGCGCATCCGCACCTGCCTGCATTAAGTCTTTGCCATAATCAATCCAGCCGTTATTTGTAATGCCGTTTAAACTTGCAATAACTGGAATTTCCAATGTAGATTTCAGCTTTTGTAAATGCTCAAGATAATAATCAAGCTCGCCCTTATACGCTTCTGGCACAGGCTGATAAGAGTCTGCTTCGAGGTGACCGAAACTCTGTGAATGCACAAATGACTCAAGCTGTTTTTGTTCATGCTGAATACTTTCTTCAAACAATGAAGGTAGAACAATTGCAGAAGCCCCTGCATCTTGCAGGCGCTTTGCATTATCTAAACTGGCAGTAAGCGGTGAAGAGGAAGCCACCAGAGGATTGCTAAGTGTTAAGCCAAGATATTGTGTGCTTAAATCTATCATCTACTCACCCTCCCCGTTATGCTTTGCAGTATTTATATTATTACTTTTCTGGTTAACTTCCTGGTTAACTTCCTGGGCTTTAGTAACCGACGCCAGTTTTCTATGCGGTGGCTGAGATGAATTTTCTTCATCCCACGGCAAGCCTGCAAGTTGCTCATAAAAATGATAGCGATGCACAACATCTTGCTGTGATTGTGCTAACAATTTTTCGGCAACCTCAGGATGCGTTCGCCACAGCATATTAAAACGTACTTCTGTTTCAATAAATTCCCGATACGAAATGGATGGAGCCTTGCTGTCAAGATGCAAAGGATTAATTCCCTTCTTTGCATTTTGTGGGTTATATCGAAATAGAGGCCAATGTCCGCTATCAACGGCCAGTTGTTGCTGTTGATGATTATTTTTTAAATCAATCCCATGCGCAATACAGGGAGAGTAAGCAATAATAAGAGATGGGCCAGCATAGGCCTCGGCCTCATTAAATGCATGGATGGTTTGAATATCTTTTGCACCATAGGCCACATGCGCCACATATACGTTTTCATAATCCATGGCTAACAGCGCCAGATCTTTTTTGGGCGTGGGTTTTCCGCCAGCAGAAAATTTCGCTACTGCACCCCGGGGTGTGGCTTTTGATGTTTGCCCACCGGTATTTGAGTATACTTCAGTGTCTAATACCAGTATATTGACATCTCGCCCCGAGGCTAGCACGTGATCTAATCCGCCATAACCAATATCATAAGCCCAACCGTCACCACCAATTATCCAGACACTTTTACGTGATAAAGTATCTAGAACCGTTTGCAGTTCCTGTGAACTGAATGACTTTATTGATGATAATTTTTCACGCACTTTATGCAAACGATCGCGCTGTTGTTCAATACCCGCTTCTGTTGATTCATCTGCGGATAATATTTCATCTACCAGTGCTTCCCCTAATTCTGCTTTTAATTGCACGATTAATTCGGTTGCATATTTTTTTTGTTTATCAACCGATAATCGCATACCTAAACCAAACTCTGCATTATCTTCAAATAATGAATTCGACCAGGCCGGGCCTCTGCCGTGTGAATTTATTGTCCACGGCGTAGTCGGTAAATTTCCGCCATAAATAGATGAGCAACCCGTGGCGTTTGCCACTAGCATGCGATCACCAAACAACTGACTGGCCAATTTTATATACGGTGTTTCACCACAGCCTTCACAGGCCCCCGAAAATTCAAATAAAGGCTGTAATAACATGGCACCCTTTATTGTATTGGTTTTAAGTAAGGCTCGATCATAATCAGGTAGCCCTAAAAAAAATTCCCAGTTTAGTTTTTCCTGCTGACGCAATTCGTGGGTATAGGGAACCATGTTGAGTGCTTTATGGCTGACATTTGCCTTGTCGTGTATTGGGCATATATCGACACACAATCCACAACCGGTACAATCCTCTGGAGATATCTGGTAACTCATCAAGTGATTTTCCGGGAAGTCTTTACCTTTAACGGCCATTGACTTAAACCGCTGTGGAGCAATATCAATAAAGTCTTCCTCATAGACCTTGCTACGAATAACACCATGTGGACACACTAATGGACACTTACCACATTGCGTACACAGACTTTCATCTAGCACAGGAATTTCCAGGGCGATATTACGTTTTTCATAGGCGGCGGTTCCTAGCGGATAACTACCATCGGCTGGAAACAGACTCACCGGTACCTGATCTCCACGACCGGCAATAATTTCGTTAGTCACATTTTTAACAAAATCTGGTGTGAATTCTGACTGTTGATTTTTTATTTCTGCTGGCGTAGTCACCTGATCTGGCACACTAACTTTAACCAGGTTTTCTAATGTTTTATCAATGGCATTAAAATTAAATTCAATTAAACGCTGGCCTTTTTTTCCATAGGTTTTTTCAACCGCCTGCTTTATCGACTGGATAGCCTGCGCTTTTGGCAGGATTCCAGAAATCGAAAAAAAACAGGTTTGCATGATAGTGTTAATACGTTTATCCATGCCGGCTAAACCAGCCACTTTATAGGCATCAATTACATAGAACTGTATCTGCTTATCAATCATCTGTTGTTGCATAAGCGCTGGTAAACTTTGCCAAACTTTTTCAGGCGCTACTGACGTATTTAATAAAAACACCGCATTATCCGCCGCCATGTTTAACATGGGATAGCGTTCTAGAAAAACCGGCTGATGGCAGGCAACAAAGTTTGCGTCTTCATCGCCAATTAAATAGGTTGAACGAATGGGCTTATTGTCAAAACGTAAATGTGACACAGTAACTGCACCGGATTTTTTTGAATCATAAACAAAATAACCCTGTACAAATTTATCGGTACACTCACCAATAATTTTTATACTGTTCTTATTAGCACTCACCGTGCCGTCACTCCCTAAACCGTAAAACACCGCTTGAAATGCATTTTTATGTGCGTCTGTTCGGAACGTTTTATCCCAGCTCAAACTGCTGTGCGTTACATCATCATTAATGCCAATTGTAAAATGATTTTTAGGGTCTAGAGTATTCAATTCATCAAAAACAGCTTTAACCATAGCGGGGGTAAATTCTTTGGAGGATAAACCAAATCGGCCGCCAATGATCTTTGGCATTTGTGTAAATCGGGGATTCTTTTCACCTACCTGTTGTGCAAGTACGGTTACCACATCTTTGTATAATGGCTCCCCATCTGATCCGGGCTCTTTGGTTCTATCGAGCACAGCAATTTTGCGTACGCTAGCGGGTATGGCTTTAATTAAGGCTTCGCTATCCAGCGGCCTAAACAAACGTACTTTAATCAGGCCGACTTTTTCACCCATCGCGCAAAGATACTCTACTGTTTCCTGTACGGTCTCTGCGCCCGATCCCATTAATATAATCATGCGTTCTGCCTCAGCAGAACCCAGGTAATCGAATAAATGGTATTGCCGCCCGGTAAGTTGTGCAAATTCATCCATGATCTGTTGCACTATCGCAGGCATTGCCTGGTAATACGTATTAACCGATTCTCGGGTCTGGAAAAACACATCCGGGTTTTGAGAGCTTCCCCGCAATACCGGATGCTCGGGTGTTAATGCACGTTGACGGTGTTGTGCGACATTGTCTGGCTTGATCAATTGTTTAATGACGCTGTTATCAATTGAGGCCACTTTTGCAACCTCATGGGAGGTTCTAAAACCATCAAAAAAATGTACGATCGGTATGCGTGATTGTAATGTTGCCGCCTGTGCAATGAGCGCCATGTCCATCACTTCCTGCGGCGAATTAGAACACAGAAAAGCAAAACCACTGGTACGTGCAGCCATTACATCACTGTGATCGCCAAATATGGATAATGCCTGTGCTGCCACAGAGCGCGATGCAACATGAAAGACAGCGGGTGAAAGCTCACCTGCAATTTTGAACATATTCGGGATCATTAATAATAATCCCTGTGATGCAGTGAAGGTAGTGGTTAATGCTCCTGCCTGTAGCGCGCCATGAATGGCACCGGCTGCACCACCTTCACTTTGCATTTCGATAATATCAGGGACCGTTCCCCAGATATTGGGTTTTTGACGAGATGACCAATCATCTGCCCATTCACCCATCGGTGAAGCAGGCGTAATCGGGTATATGGCAATGACTTCGTTGGTTTGATAGGCTATCGTTGCGGCGGCCTGATTGCCATCAATAGTGACTGTTTCAGTTTCATGCATTAGCGACATCTTCCTCTACGACAAGCTATGATGCGTAAATTTAAAACCTGCGAATTAAATATAAACCATGTTACAAATATAATACGTAATAATACCGACTAGATTTTTTTATACTCTGATGGTTTAGGAATGTGTTTTCTAATATCAGCCACATCATGAGTAGCCAAATTTTTGGGTAATTCAAATACAATCATTTTCCTCAGTTCGTTTGAAAACTGCCCACGTAACTCACCTAAAAATTCGGGTGCGACAATGAGCAAAAGTTTAGATAATTTATTGGCTTTACGTTCACCATCAAGATGGGTTGATACACGTTTTGCAAAATCAAGCTGCTGATGTTTCTTAGGGCTGTCTTTTTTATCGTATGCATGACCACCGGCCCCGGCCACTCCCGATCCTTTACCCGGTAGGTCACTCGTCATATCGCCCTCATGCAATCGACCTTCAGGATGCGCTATATCTTCAATTTCTTTCAATATTGAGTGATCATCTGGATCCCATGTGAAAATACGCGCTCTCGCGCTGTCTGCTACTACGATCATGGTAGTTTTCATAACTTACACCTCCCATTAATGCATGTTTTATTGATGACTGATCCAGCAATAAAAGCCATGACATCGATCAATAAACCTATATATCAACGATAAATATTAATATATGACTGAAAAATATAACGCAAATACAGCGGTTAGAAATCTTAAATTTTATGAGATAACTATTTATTTCGTTTATGCGTATTTTCGAATCTGAATTCCCCAACACCAAAAAGCCAGGCCAATAAAACCACTGACAAAGCGAGCACTACAATACTAATCACTGAGGCGATGATGAAAATAACAATAAAGCCAACGGATAAGGTGATCGCAACACCGATAATAGGTAATAATATAAATATTACAGCAGCAGAAACCAGAGCTGCAACGATGATAGCGCCTAAGATTAAAATTGCTTTTAGAAAGGGGTTGGTAACTTCTTCACCATTAATGAGTATTCGGCTCGCCATAATTTACCTCATTGATTTATGTTGTTTATCAATAATACATGAGTAAATACATAGATTGGACATCTCCAACATTACCCCCAAATGATTTAGACCGCAATAGGCACCAAAATACTAATATAAACGGTAACATATTTACGCTCAACACTACAGAAACGAACTTGGCTCATAATGCTTCCGCTTATTACTTCAATATTCCCCATGTCAGGTGGAGCCCAATATCGGGTGTGTTGTCAAAGTTTAAAAAGTTTTCTGTCAAACCGAGGCCGATAACTCCCAGAGAAGTATCCCACTTTAACCCAACAGTCACCTGAATTTCTAAATCGCTCAGTTCTGAATCAACCAGCTCGCGATAAGGATGTTCCGCAAGAAATGCTTGCAGAAAAAATCGGGTGTTTGTCCAGTTTTTATACTTGTGAATCCAGTTTACATTGATAAATGGTAACGTTGGCGGATTAAAATTTGTCTGCTTGAACTCCCCAGGCAATACTGCTCCAAAGTTAAAAATTAATACATCTCTTGTGAAGCGCTTATCTATAGCCAGTTGAAAACCGATATCCCAACTTCCGGTAGATAAAAATTTGTTTTCATCCGCGAGAGGTATCTTAATTCCCGTGGCAAAATTAAAATTCCAGCCATCTTTGCCTGGAAATGCATAACGTAAAAAAATACTTGGATCACTCAAACCACCGTCAGTCGGTCGATCGAGTAACACCACGTCCTGACCGCCATCCCTACCTAACACGACTTGAACGTAATCATCACTAACGTAATCTCGCCCTTGCTGGCCAACACCAGCCGCGTCATGTACATCGAAGATAAAACCATCAAGCAAGCTGCCGCCATAATGGATATAGTTTACACCGACGCCCAGATCGAGCCGATCTGTCAGCCCCCAGTGAACGACGAATTCCATCATGCTAAACTCCCCATCGATATAATAACTTTGTCCCTGTGGCAGCCCTAAGATGAAAGCTACATCAGCATTATCCAGTGGTCGACGTGCGCCTGCGCGACTCTGCTCAAGGTAATTTTCCACCTCGGAACTCACCTGAAAATTGCTGACAACAGAATAATGCAGTTCAATAGCAGAATGGCCTCGGCCGAGGGGTGCAACGGGAGCCGGAGCAAAACCCAATACAAGAAAACTGGGAAAGGTATAGTCCCGTATGCGAAATGGAGCACCGAACGAATCGTCTATTAGAAGATCATGCTGTGCATGGGCACTGAATGTAAAGGCAAACAAACAAATCACTATGCAGAAAAGAAATGGTTTCCAGGTTCCTATAATGAAAAGCTCAAGCAGGCTAATCCTGTCATGATTCATTATAGGGTATGCTAAAAATTCAGAAATATTCATATTCGATAAAATACCCATAATTAACTCCTCGAATTTTGTGTTTTACCTCGATAAATATCGCCAATCACTACAACACTTTCACTACCCGAACAGCATTAAGCTCTGCACTTTAACCGGGCATTACCCATCGTAAAAAAGTGCGCGTACTTGGTATACCAGGCAAATGCAAAAAACAATATAGGCCCATAGAAAAATCAGTCTATACTTAATAATTATGAGAACATCCGAATAAGCCTTGCATAAAAATTCCGGAACGTTTATTTGGTTAGTGGCCAGAGAAAAATTTTTTATCCATACGATCAAGTACTTTCCTGGGTTTAAAGCTTGTTCTATTGACCATAATAATAGAAGCAATACCCTGCTCTGGATAAATTCTCATTTCACTATGAAATCCTCCACCACCCCCTTCCTTGAAAAAGTATCTTACATTTTCAAAATAACCAATATGCCAGCCCAATGTCATATCGATGAAATCGCCACGATTGTCTCTCTGTTGGGCATAGAATAATTTTTTTGCCTTGCAACCCAATAGCACTGACGTAGGCTTTAACTGATCTTGCAAGAATTTTCCAAAGCCTCTGGCTGTTCCAATTAAACCACCAAATGCCGGACCATTTAGATAATGACTCCGAAGATGAAGCCAGTTACCTTCATAATGGCTTTTATTTCCCGTTAATTTTTTATCCAGTAAAAATCCCTTTACTAGATTTAAAAAAGAATACTTTGCTAAATACCCCTTAGCATGTTGTTTGGGGTCTACAATTACATAGTCCAGTTCCTTCTGACTGATTAACAATGGCTTAAATATATTTTGCCTGACATAATCCCCATATTTTTTTCCACTGACTTTTTCAATGATTTCACCAAGTAACCAATAGGATATATTTGAGTATTGGTATTTCTCACCTGGCTCGAATGACAAATCCCGATTATCTTTCAGAACACGGGCTAATGCGCTACCTTCATCAAATTGCTGATGCTCTTCTGCTAAATGCGCCCATTTCAAAGGAACAGGATTCGGTAAACCCGATGTTTGCGATAACAGTTGCCGGATAGTTATCGGCTTTGCATAGGGAAGTCCTGAAAGATATGAATCGATGTTGTGCTCTATATCTAATTTTCCTTTTTCATATAACTGAAGGATTGCTGCCGCAGTAATTGTTTTTGTTTGAGAATAAGCCATCATTGTCGTGCTGGCCTGCATCGGTTTTTGTAATGCAATATCTGCCCATCCACCCATATGCTCATAGACAATTTCATTAGAGTTCATCACGACATACTGGATACCAGGTATATCTAACCTGTTAAGCTGTGCCCCAATTACATCCATTTGATCATGCATATTCGCTTACTCACTGAGTCATAATTTACACTTTTAATTAAATTATTTTTTAATCGATGCATTCATCTTGTTATAGATCCCACGCATTAAAATAACTAAAACCCATAAGAGCGACTAATGACGTGCCAAGCGTGCCTGGCAGTATCATTTTCGAAATGGGAAAAAGGCCTAAACTCACCGCATACAGGTTGGCAATAATGAGCCCGCTGATAACCGGAAAAATAGTTAGCAGCAAAATACCTTTTCGTTCGACAGGTTTTCGATCGCACCAGATCAACAGAAATGTCCAACCCAACATCAAAGATGCCGCCAGCCCCATAGAGTATCTAAACTCACTTTCGCCCATTCGTTCGGGTATCAGAAAAAGAATGACCATTAATAAATCTGCAATTGACCCACCCAATAACTGATACGCAACCATTTTATTTTTTGACTTATATTCATAGAACTCATTCCTATGATTAGAAAATATTTAACGTTAAATAGAACCGTGATTTTGATGTTTACGTAACATCTTTCATATCAACTGATTGACTGTAAACAAAGTGTAACTGCTGCATTACTGCACCCAGCCCTAACAGTAATATGGCAATTAAAAGCAAACCACCAATAAAAGGAATTAGCTGTATAAATCCAAGTAAAATAATGGCTATGGTTACAGAAACTAATCTGCGGGTTGTTGTTTTAACATTCTTATGTAAGCGTCTTGCACCCCAGTCGCCAATAAAGAAACAACCAATAAGTAAAGCTGTAACCAGCGCCAAAAAATACAACGCTAACAAGCTCAGGCCAACCCATACACCCAAAACAATACTCATTAGTAATAGCGCGACTATAGGCGTAACGACAAGTAAGACCAGGCCGACACCCAGACTCCTCCACGGATCAGCTGATACCCTGCCAACTGCTGACACTGTGAAACCCGGGAATATCAAAAACAATACAATGGCGGCGACAACCAGAGTGAGCGAAAATAAAATGCCATAACCTCGATGAGGGTGATCCCACTGAATTTGTTCATAGGTAACATTACCGGTGATTTTTGCATCGGGATGTATGTTTGCTTTTGCGGGACTTTTGTAATGCAAATCCCCTTCAATAAACGCGCCTTCAAGAATATGTATTTCTCCACCTTCAAGCTCTACATCACCATGAACTGTGCCGGAGATACGAATATCACCTGCGCCTATAAACAGATCTTTGTTAACAGTTCCGGCCATAGATACATCACCACCCGCGAGCCAGGTATCACCCCCGGTGGAGGTTGCCGAGGTAACATTGATTTCACCTCCGGCTACCATAAGGTCATCACCAATAGTTGCATCAATCGTAATCTCCCCACCGGCGATACGAACATCATCGAGTATTTCTCCACCTATTTTGATCGAGCCGCCAGCGGCCATAGCATCACCTTGAACTCGATGCCCGACAAACAGTTCTCCACCTGATATTACAAGGTCACCGGCAATGTTAGCATCGATGTTAACTGTGCCACCTGCCGCGTAGAAATCATCATTGACGGTTCCACGTTTGCTCACAGTCTCAGCCTTTTCTGTAATAGATAAACAGGGAAAAGTGACCATTAGCATTAAGCCAAGCGTCAACGCATTAATTATAATTTTTCGGTTATTCATCATCGGTCTCCTTTAAAATAACGATTTAACACTATCATTTACCGGGTAGTAAACGCGTTTCTCCAATCTTCATTATCCAGATATTTTCGGATAAAAAACCCGCTTTTTGAGCGGATTCCTTAAACCGTTTTGGTGGCTCCCAGGGGTTCTCATCCGAAAGTTCAATTGTTCCCCAATGCATTCCTAAAAGCGTTTTTGCTTTAATCTCTTTTCCTATGTTAATCGCTTCTTCTGGCGTGGTGTGATTATTAACACCGTATTTTCTATTTCCATACGTTCCAATTGTAAGCATTGCAAGATCAAAAGAATCGAAATTGTTTCCTATCTCATTAAAGAGAGTTGGAGAATATGCCGAATCACCAATAAAATAATATTTTCCAAAGGGTGTGCTAATAGCCCAGGAACACCATAATGATTCATTTTTATCACTTATTGCTCTACCTGAAAAGTGAACGGTTGGTAAAGCTGTCATTCGAATATTATAAATTAAATATGTTTCATTCCAATCAAGCGCATGAACGAAATTGTAACCGCGTTCAGTAAAGAAACTTTTTAGTTTAAGAGGAACAAACACATGGATATTTTCTTTATTTGGAAGACTTTTTATGAACTGCTCATCCAGGTGATCGTAGTGATTGTGCGATATTATAATAATATCTATTGTGGGAAGCGCTTCGGGGCTGATTCCAGGATCGACGAAACGTATTGGGCCAATAGAATAAGGCGATGCAAGTTTTGAAAAAAAAGGATCCGTGAGGATAAACTTCCCATCAATTTTAATTAAAAAAGTACTTTGTCCAATCCAGGTGATTGTATTTTTATTTTTTAAATTACGCAGTTGCGCAATAGCCTCTTCTTCAGGTAAGTAATGGCTTTCAGGAACAACGGGGAAATTAAAAGATGATTTAATGCGACGCAGGTAAAAATCAACACCTAATGCAGGTGGGTCTGGAATTATAGGGTAGTTACGGAACCCTTCAGATGTATGGTGTTTCGGTTTGCCAACTTCCCATGTCGATAATGAAGCACTGGTCGGTGATGAAGCACAAGCCTGCATTGCAAATATTATAAGGACAATAAAAGCCTGAGCCATTACCTGAGCCACTACCAGGGCCATTACCGGGACAGTTGTTTTAAAAAATTTAAAAAACATATTTTCTTCCTATTGTTCAGGATAATATGTATTACTTATAGATAATCAGAGGCGCCCTAATTAACTTCTAACATGTCACCATAATGCATGATATGACAATCAATCCCCATCTTTACTACTTCACGTTTAAACATTTCATCATCGGCAGGATTAACCTTCTTTCGCCAGAAAAAGTCGCAATTATAATGGCAAGGTATAACGGTCTTTGGCTCAATTAATCTAACTGCCTTCAGCGCTTCTTTCTCATCCATCGTATTCCCGATCACTCTTCCACCAATGGGAATCATCAGTACATCTGGCTTTAATCCCTGCCATTCTTTCAGAAAAACGCTATCGCCAAGATTAACCACTGTTTTATTTCCAAGCGTAATTTTGAAGCCTACCGAGCCACGAGCAAAATCGATATTTTCTTTTACCATTTTTATTAATCCAAAAAATAGTTTAATGGTTCCGCGGCTATAGACTTGCATATTTTTCAGGCTTTCAATAATTTTAAAAGGCCCCAGGTAGATTTTCATTCCACCCCGGTTGCCTTGAGCAACTTCGCCTTTTATATTTAATAACCCTGCAAAGAATTTTACCGGCAAGGGACCGTGCTTCGCATTCAGCCCCTCAATTCTCATGTTATCCAGGCTAACAACCTTGCCTGCTTCTAACTCATGAACATCTTCGACATTATTGCTAAGAAAGTCTTCCATTAGTGCTTCTCCGCAAACAGTAGTTGCACGTGTTATTTTAGCCATAGGCACAGCATAAACAAAATGATCAGGATCACCATGGGTGACAAAAATATGTGTAATTCCTGGCCACTCCGATTTTGGGATCAGACTATCGAGTTTGAATAGCCATAAGTTTTGCCCCGGATCAATGGCAATTTTGACGTCTTCGTCCTCAACAAGAAAAGCGTTGTAAAGAAAATGTCTAATTTTCATATCACATCCTCCGTTTCACTCTGAATACTTTTTTACTGCTTGTGTACATCATTCAGCACCATAAAAAAACTATGCAAATTGGCACCTACAGAGACCCATACTAAATAACACCTTTGTAACTATATTATTGCGAATACATCTTTAACTCTGCCATGCCTGACCACCACTGGATCAGATTGTTTTCAGTCGGCGTGAGTGCATCCGCATGGTATGCCACAATGCGCGGTGTAAAATCAGTGTAGGGGCGCGCCGAACTCACGCTACATCTATACAGGTATCCGTTCAAAGTACCCGGGATGCTTGTATGACGCTGCATCACCTCGCAGACAGATACCTTCTTATCCGCTGCTTCGATATCGATAGGGTCTGCATAGACCTGTAGCTGCACTAAATCGGGTGAAACCTCTCCCAGATAAATCTGCACTTCAAATATCCAGCGGCCTTTTTCTTCAAACACAATCAGATTACCCCAATGCACCTCATGCCAGTGCCGCCTTAATTGCTCATCCCACAGGTGAAGCTCTTTCGCGACTTTTCCTCTCTGTGCTGTCCTGTGCCGAAAGACAGATGCTGATGGCAGGTATAACTTTTCGACGTATTCGCGCACCATGCGATTAGTGCTAAAGCGTGGTGCGAGACGTGCCATGCTGGCGCGCATGCGCGTGACCCAGGTGCGAGGGATACCAGTCGCGTTACGATCGTAGAACATCGGCACGACTTCGTCTTCTAACAATTGATAGAGTTGCTCGGCTTCCACAGCATCCCATTCGGGCTCGATATGTTCCTTACCATCACCCAATGCCCAGCCGACGTCCGGCGTGTAAGCTTCGGCCCACCAACCGTCCAGTTCAGAAAGATTCAAACCGCCGTTGACCAGTACCTTCATTCCACTGGTACCACTGGCTTCCCAGGGCCGGCGCGGGGTGTTGATCCAGACATCAATCCCTTGCACCATTTCCTGGGCCAGGGCGATATCATAGTCCTCAAGAAATAACACATGTTCTCGAACCTCTGCTCGAGCAGCGAACTGAACCCATTGTTGAATGAAGCGTTTACCTTCATTATCGGCCGGGTGAGCCTTGCCGGCGACAATGATCTGCACAGGCTTCGCCGGGTTGCTTAACAGTCGAATGAGACGTTCGGGATCATGCAACAATAGATTAGGGCGCTTATATGCGGTGAAACGTCGTGCGAAACCGAGTGTCAGCACGTTCGGATCGAGGACCTGATCAGCCAGCGCAATAATGTCCACTTCCGAGCCACGTTGGCCAAGTTGCAGTCGAAGCCGTTGACGCGCGCGGCGCACGAGATCGGCGCGTTCCTGGCCACGAAAAGTCCACAGAGATTCGTCGTCCAGCTCTTCAATCGTATTGGAAAGCGCAGCTTCCGTGCCGAGCCAGCGATCCTTGCCACAAGCGTTTGTCCAGATCTTATCCGCCCAGGAAGAATCCCACGACGGCACATGCACGCCGTTAGTCACATAACTGACCGGCACCTCGCATTTCGGCCAGTGAGGATATAGATCCTGAAAAATACCCTGGCTAACTTCACCGTGTAGACGACTCACACCGTTAATCATGCCGCAGGTCCGCGCCGCCAGGTATGCCATATTGAAGTGCTCGTCGCCATTCTCCGAATTTCGACGGCCCAGAGCCACTAATTCTTCAGCTTCCACGCCCAGACCTTCGGCGTATACCAGGCCATACTTGGCAAGTAAGTCGCGGGAGAAGGTATCGAAACCGGCGGCCACCGGGGTGTGCGTAGTAAACACATTACCCGGTCGAGTCGCCCAAAGGGCTTGCCAAAAATTTACCTGCTGTTGTTCCATAAAACTGCGTGCCCGTTCCAGCGTAACAAAGGCGGCATGGCCTTCATTCAAATGGCAGATGTCGATCTCCAGACCCAATGCTTCAACCAGGCGCCAGCCGCCAATTCCCAGGGCAATTTCCTGCACCAGGCGCATCTCTTCCCCACCACCATACAGTTTACTGGTAATGCCCCGATCAATCGCACTGTTCAAAGGATCATTGCTATCGAGTAGATACAGGCTAACCCGCCCCACCTGTGCCTCCCAAACACGCAGCCGTGCGCTGCGTCCGGGCAACTTGATTTCAACGTGCAACCAGGCTCCATTGGGGGCTATTACAGGCCGAATGGGTAGACTGGTCGAATCGTTGTAAGGATATATTTCCTGCTGCCACCCCGTCGCATCCAGTACTTGCCGAAAGTAACCTTCCTGATATAAAAGTCCGATCGCGGTAACCGGCACGACAAGATCACTGGCGGCCTTAAGATAATCACCTGCCAACACACCTAGACCACCTGCGTACAGTGGCAGAGCCTTACCCAGGCCAAATTCCATACTGAAATAGGCGACCCCTTTGAGTTTGGCATCGCCATGCGCATCACCGAACCAACCGCAACGATCACAGTAACTACTGCGCGCGGCGGTCAAATCATCGAGGTGTTGCTTAAACTGCGCGTTCTGATTTAATTCGACAAGGCGTTTACGCGTCAGGTTTTGCAACACCACAAACGGATTTTCGCTCTGCTCCCACAACAGCGGGGCTATCGCTTTCCACACCGCATCGCCGGCATGACTCCAGGTCCAGCGCAAGTCTGTTGCAAGTTCTGCAACCTTCTCGACCAGGGGAATCAGCTCGGCGGGTAAGTCCTGTATATGACGCATCGCTAAGCGAGGTATTTTCATATTGCTAGTGTCTTCTGTGGACGGTTATCAGATGAAGCCATAACAAATCGAAACTGGCTGTTAACCTGGCCCATGAGTGATCCATTCTCATTTAATAAATATGTTTTCTCGATTTGTTTGTCATTACATAAGGTCGGTGACATTAACGAATAATTATCATTTGCCACCGAAACCTTAAATTTTAAAATCCCGACACACTTATATTTCCAATTGTTCCCAGCGTAATATTCCCTTCCCCGCTTCCAAGCGTCCCACTTCGAGAAGTCGATGCTATTACCTCGTTCTGAAACACAAGATTAGAGACAGTGATACTTCCGAAGGGCGTAGTAGCGGAGAAAGTTGCCGATGTATTAACGGGTATGGCGAGTTGGATATCACCCGTCGCCGATTTCAGATCGATCGTACCCTGCAATGGTAAAACCACTTCACTTTCAATTGTGCCATTGGCTATGGCGACCACTGCACTTCCATTAATATTCATCAGGATAACATCCGCATTCGCCATGTTCACGGTGACATCATTCTCAATGGAATCCAGTGTCACGGTACCATTAACGCTAGCAACCTGAATCTTAAAATAGGTTGGCAGCGTCATCGTATAATCAATAGTATAATTTCGCTCTGTCGTATCTTTAGGTTGAACTGTCTCTACATGGAGCTCGTTTGCCAAGCTTTGCGAATTTACCTCCAGCTCCGACAGGTGTGCCAGGGCATCCTCGGCACTAATCTTTGATTGAACACGTTTTATACCTGTAACCATCACAGAATCAGCTCCCGGCACACCGGTAATGATAATTTCGCCATTTACTGCTTCTATATTGAGCTGGGTGAAATTGCCTGTCGTTACTGCAAAGGAAAAGGGCTCCTTCTCTTCAAAGGTGAGGGCAGTGACTCCATTCTCATCATCGTTATGAAAACATGAAGCCAAAGAAATGAAAGCGAGCAACAATAATATGGTATAGCTTCTAGATTTGCTTTTCATCAGGCACCTCCCCCTGCTCATGTAGAGAATGGTTGCACAAAACATTTTAGAGGTCTCAATATGCCTCCCTCTATTGATAAAAGTATCGACACCCCTCCGAATATTAATACTCCTTATAATATTGCATTATATTGATATTGATCAATTTTGCTGGCGAAAAATAATGGGCAAGCCACGCCTCTATTTTGTACGATTCCGCAGTTTTATCATGCATATTATTTTTACTTTTCCAGGCCACTCAATGATTAAACTTAATCATCAAAAAATAGAGCTAAGTTTCTATATACTCCCCAACCAATAGAGTACGGCTACCGAAATAAAAATGGATGTGCATAGTTTCATGGGAATTATCGACGTTCGCGCGCCTGTGAATAATGAAACGCCCGCCATGACGACAAGCATGACACCTGATATTCTATAAATAAGTATTGAAGAAGCGTTTTCTATACCTTCGAATGCTGTAATGAGGATTACCAACAATCCTATAAAAGATAATGTCAGGCCCTCCATAATCCATTCCATTGCCAGGATTCGTTTGTTGTCGATAGATATTGGTCCGAAACTATTAATAATGTTTTTTGTTGGAATAGTAATATGAGCAACCCCCCAAAGGATAATTAGTGCTGAACCACCATAAAGCATTATTTCCTTCATTACAGAGCACGACTCATAGTCAATTATTTATTACGTAAAACAGCTGAACAGCATGCTGTTTTCAGGCGTGCTAAAACTTAGTCGAGGTGTTAGGTGTAGCTTACTCATGTAGGTTCTACTTAAACCCAGCACTTTTTTCCAGAAAAGAAGACCTGCACAAATTCCGCTACTCCCGGCAAATATCAAAAGCACAACAGAAATAGTTAGAAACCAATGGACTCACTCAAATCCAGCTAACCAGATCCCTGTTAGAATAACGATAGCCTGAGTAAAAAAATTGTATTCTTTGTGCAGCCATACCCAATCTCCATACTAAAATAGGCGTCCCCTTTGAGTTTGGCATCGCCATGCGCATCACCGAACCAACCGCAACGATCACAGTAACTATTGCGTGCGGCGGTCAAATCATCAAGGTGTTGTTTAAACTGCGTGTTCTAACTTAATTCTACAAGGCGTTCGCGGGTCAGGTTTTGCAACACCACATCGCCGGCATGACTCCAGGTCCAGCGTAAGTCGGTTGCCAGGGGAATCAGGGCGGCGGGCATGTCTTGCACGTAACGCATTTCTAAGTGCTGTATCTTCATGCGATCTCCGCAGCCCTCCCTTTACCAATTACATTTTTGTTAGTGTGCTTAACGCTTCGAAGGCCATTTCCAATCGTTTATTTCGGGCATGTCTTCACCGTAGGTTGTGATGTAGTGGCGGTGTTCGATGAGCTTGTCGCGGACGAACTGTTTGACATATGCCCCTACCCGACCGAGTTTCGGCACTCGGTCGATCACATCAGCGACCAGATGGAAGCGATCCAGGTCGTTGCGCACGACCATGTCAAACGGCGTGGAGGTCGTGCCCTCCTCTTTGTAGCCTCGTACATGCAGATTCTTGTGGTTGGTGCGACGGTAACTCAGCCGGTGGATCAGCCAGGGATAACCGTGGTAGGCAAAGATGATCGGCTTATCGGTAGTGAACAAGGTATCGAAATCCTTGTCCGACAAGCCATGCGGGTGTTCTTCCTGCGGTTGCAGCGTCATTAAATTCACCACATTGATTACCCTTACCTTCAAATCGGGCACGTGCAGCCTAAGCAAATCAACCGCGGCGAGGGTCTCCAGTGTCGGCGTGTCGCCAGCGCAGGCCATCACCACATCGGGCTCGGAATCCTGATCGTTGCTCGCCCAATCCCATATACCGATACCCGCCGTGCTGTGTTTGATCGCCGCGCTCATGTCGAGCCACTGCAGTTGCGGTTGTTTGCCTGCCACAATCACATTAATGAAATCACGACTGCGCAGACATTTGTCTGTGATATACAGCAGTGTATTGGCATCGGGTGGCAGATACACTCGAATGATATCGGCCTTTTTATTGACGACATGATCGATAAAGCCCGGATCCTGGTGCGAAAAGCCGTTGTGATCCTGTCGCCAAACATGGGAGGTCAGTAAATAGTTTAATGACGCGATGGGCTGACGCCAGGGGATTTCTTTACTCACTTTGAGCCACTTGGCGTGTTGATTAAACATGGAATCAATGATGTGAATGAAGGCTTCATAACAGGAAAACAAACCGTGGCGGCCGGTCAACAGATAAGCTTCCACCCAACCCTGACAGGTGTGTTCGCTGAGGATCTCCATCACGCGGCCATCGGGCGCGAGGTGATCGTCTTCAGGTAGCGTTTGTGCCATCCAGGTGCGGTTGGTTACCTCGAACAAGGCACCGAGGCGATTTGACTGGGTCTCGTCCGGCCCCATGACGCGAAAATTTCGTGCGTCCATATTGAGCTGCATAACATCACGCAACAGGTACCCCATGACGCGGGTCGCCTCACCCAATACCTGACCGGGTTCGGGCACCTCGACCGCATAGTCACAGAAATCCGGCATGCGTAAATTTTTGAGCAACAGGCCGCCATTGGCATGCGGGTTGGCGCCCATACGGCATACGTCATTCGGTGCCAATTCGGCCAGTTCCGAAATTAATGTGCCGTTTTCGTCAAAGAGTTCTTCCGGTTTGTAACTCTTCATCCATTGTTCGAGCAACTTGATGTGTTCCGGTTTTGTCGCCATTTCAGCAAACGGCACCTGGTGCGAGCGCCAGTAACCTTCTGTTTTCTGGCCATCTACCTCCTTGGGGCCGGTCCAGCCCTTTGGGGTACGTAAGATAATCATTGGCCAACGCGGGCGTGCAGCAATACCTTTGCCACGTGCTTCATGTTGAATGGTTTTGATTTCAGCGATGACGGTATCCAGTGTTGCCGCCATGTGTTGATGCATCGCCTCGGGATCGGAGCCTTCGACAAAGTACGGTTTATAACCGTAACCGATGAACAGACTCTCTAACTCTTCATGACTTATGCGCGCCAACACCGTCGGATTCGCAATCTTGTAACCATTCAAATGCAGGATGGGCAACACGGCACCGTCATGCACAGGGTTTAAAAACTTATTCGAATGCCACGCAGTAGCAAGCGGTCCGGTTTCCGCTTCGCCATCACCCACCACGCAGCAGGCGATAAGGTCCGGGTTATCGAAAACAGCGCCATAGGCATGCGAAACCGCATAACCGAGCTCACCGCCTTCATGGATGGAACCGGGTGTCTCTGGCGCGACGTGACTGGGAATGCCGCCGGGAAACGAAAACTGCCTGAACAGTTTTTTCATCCCCTCGGTGTCCTTAGAAATGCTTGGATAGACCTCGCTATAAGTGCCTTCCAGATAGGTGTTGGCCACTAGTCCCGGACCGCCGTGACCGGGACCGGTGATGTAAATAACGTTTAAATCATGCGCTTTAATCACGCGATTAAAGTGCGCGTAAATAAAATTCAATCCCGGCGTGGTGCCCCAATGACCGAGTAATCTTGGTTTGATGTGTTCAAGTGTTAGCGGTTGTTTTAATAACGGATTATCCAGCAGATAGATTTGACCGACGGACAGATAATTCGCTGCGCGCCAATAGGCATTGATTTTACGCAGTTCCTCAGCAGACAGTGGGTCGTCGTGCTGGATTGATGCTTTGAGTGCGGTTTCCATCGTTCCCTGCTCCTCTCAATTCGGAGTCCATCCGGCTTCGGCTATTACATGAACCCAATTAACTAACCAATTAACTAATTTGTCCCGTAATATCCTGCCTCCCAGGTGCCTGCTACAGGCACCTGCTATACTTTTTTAGCATATTAATTTTTTACCCACAATACGTTTTTTTACCTATGATGCGAACAGTGTGCTCAGCAATGACAAGCTCTTCATTGGTCGGGATTACCCAGGCAGAAACTGAACTGTCCGCTTTGCTTATTACAGGTCCACCCGCCGCATTTGCGGTCTCATCAACACGGAGCCCCAACCAGGCCGCTTCCTGACAAATACGTTGCCGAATAATGACGGAATGCTCGCCGATGCCGGCCGTAAATACTAATGCATCCAGTCCACCCAATGTCGCGGCCAGCGAGCCCAGTTCGCGGCCTGCATGGTACACAAACAAATCGACTGCTTCCGCGGCCTGCAGGCTGTTACTGTCCAAAAGCTCGCGCATGTCGCCGCTGATCCCTGACACACCGAGTAAGCCGGACCTATAATTCAAGAGATCAGTGACTGCATCGATATCCATACCTTTCTCTCTCATCAGGTATAGAACAACCGCCGGATCAAGCGCACCGCATCGCGTCCCCATGGGTAAACCATCCAGTGGGCTGAAGCTCATGCTGGTGGCGACACTGCTGCGAGCTTTTATCGCACACATGCTTGCGCCATGACCGAGATGAGCAATTATTACACGACCTTCAGCGACGTCGCCCATATAGTCAGGCAGCACACTCGCGACATGTTCGTACGATAAACCGTGAAAGCCGTATCTTAGTATACCTTGTTGCCGAAGTTCTCCAGGCAGTGCAAATTGTTGTGCAATTATGGGCTGACTTCGATGAAAGGCGGTATCAAAGCAGGCAACCTGTGGTATCTCGGCTTTTTGTTGAAGCAGGATCTCAATCGCGGCTACGTTATGTGGTTGATGCAAGGGAGCCAGCGGAATGAACGCTTCTAGATCATGTAATACCTCTTCGGTCACAATCACTGGCGTTGAATAATTTTCACCTCCATGAACGACACGGTGACCAATAGCGGTGAGTGGTAAAGCACCTGCATGATGATCAATCCAGTCGAATAAGACGGAAAATGCATCCTCATGGTTTTGGATTTTTATAGTATCAGCAAGGGATTGTTCCTCTATGTCAATTAACTTACCTGCACCGCTATAAACACGGAGACGGCTTTGATGTCCAATCCCTGCTATCTCGCCCCTATAAATCATACGAAGCGAAGCACAGTTATTCACAATAGCAAAAACAGCAAACTTGATACTCGATGAACCGGCATTGATAACAAGTATTGTACCAGGCATATTTAGGGCACCTCTGAACAAGTCTATCATGCCTCTGCGTGAGCCGAAGCGTTCAGCTACAATGCGACGCTTCGCAATGAATGACCCGGTCCTTTACAAGAAGTTCAACGCAGTAGATGAATGCTTCAGTTCGCGCCCTGCGGGGCGTACAGGTGTTAACTCTCCTTTAGGTTACTCAATCAAGTATTTCTACTAATTTACTGTTTATTATTAATATATGGTTTCCACCATGACTCACGGCCACCTGGCTTGCCAGGAATAACAACCTCTCCAATTTTGGGTGTAAGATAATCGATACCAGCTTGATTAGCTGCAATCGAAAACCGCTCGATCGGTTCGTGCCAGGGGAACATCCCAAGATCAAAGGCGCCCCAGCCGCCAGGCACCATCAGTTTACCCCTTACGGCCTGATGTGCTTTGACCGCCTGTTCGGGGGTGTAATGGACCTCCTTCCAGCCTCTTATTTCACCGTAGGCCCCGATTTCAAAGAAGGACACATCAAAAGGCCCTAGTCGTTCACCTATCTCGTAGAGACCCTTAAACCAACCAGAGTCCCCGCTTAGGTACAGGTTCTGATTCTTTCCTTGAATACCATAGGAGGCCCAAAGCGTTTTGTTTTTATCAAAAATGCCCCGCTCGGAAGTGTGTTTGGCCGGTGCGGCGGTAATCGTTAAACCATCAATGGATTTTTTCTGCCACCAGTCAAGTTCGGTTATCTTTTTATGCGATACACCCCACTCTTCCAATAATTTCCCCACGGCCAGAGGCGCGATAAAGTGCCCGGTCTTAGGAATAAGCCTCTTAATAGAATTCTCGTCCAGATGGTCGGAATGATTATGAGTAATCAAGACCACATCGACTGCCAGTAGGTTGGCCGTTGAAGCAGGCGTTTTAGAATATCGTATAGGGCTAAACCAGCCATAGGAGCCTGCTTGTTGTGAGAACATGGGATCGGTCAGGATCACTTTGTCATCAATCTTAATAAGGAAGCTTGTGTGCCCTAGCCAGGCGAATTGTAAGTCTCGCGGGCCATCCCACCGGGAAATATTAAATGGTTCGGCAGGCAGCGGGGGGTTAGGTGTATATCCTTCTGGTTTAATAAAGAAATAATCCCAAAAGGTCAGCAGACTTTTCCCCCATTCAGTGGCTGGAACCCGTTCCGGATTTTGAAAGCTTTCCCCATTCCATTGTGGGCTTTCTTCTATGCGTTGTTGTCGAACCAGATCATCTGGATTTGTAACAGCACATCCAGACAAGGAAATCTGTATAAGAAGGAATACAATAAGGAAGCAATTTCTCATTTCTATTCTTTTACCTTATTGCACTCATTTGATTAAACGGTGATGTATCTGCGCTACGCTTAGTCATTGTAATTTCTCCCCATTTCTTAGGATTAGGTATCATGCACAACAGTAATAACCACATTTCCAGTTTTTTGCCCTTTTTCAACATACCTATACGCATCAATAATTTGTTCTAGTGGAAATTTTCTATCTATTACTGATTTTAACTTTCCTTGTTCTATGAGCTTTTTGATTAAATTCAAGCTTCTGCTGATATCTGTAGGAACTGGAGATACAGTTTTTTTGTTCCCAAGCATTGATTTTATGAACGGCGTTATAAGTGGCAAGAAAATATTCTGGACCATGTATCCCAGGTCAGAAGAAATATAAATCCCTCCTGGTCGCAGCAACTTCTTGCATTTAAAAAATGTACTTTTTCCAAGCGCATCGAAAAGTAGCAACACCAGAGCATGCAACTGATCTGTTTCAAATACACTCAAGTAGTCTGCGCCACTTAAAAGCAGCAAAACAATAACAAAATTAAGTAGGGCGATTCCTATAAAAACCGCATAAACTAATCTAATCTAATCTATGCCGCAAGCAAGGGGAGACTCTTATTTGCTTATTCAAGAATCAGATCATACTGCTGCCCATTTCTGGTTATTAAAATATTATAGTGTTGCGTCGACCGGTTGATACCACCATCAGTAGCCGTGACGGATGCTAGCATTATAAATCCGGTCGATATACAGACCAGAACAGAACAGAACAGAACAGCTGTGGTTAAGCTACTTTTAATGCTATAAACGAGCAACATCTCACTTCTCCTTGTTAATACTAGCAATGTCATTTCGTTTGAATTATTTATTCAAATTGAACACACTACGCTAATGTCAGCGGCGGCGATAACCATCCGCTGGAAATAATAGTTATGTGATTGTTTGAATAATACTTCCGTGAAGTTATTTAAATCAACGTTTTTCCCTAGAGATCCTTTCTAAAACGCTACCTACAAGTGGTATAGAGATCCATACGTATAGGTAGCCGAGTGTTTGCGGCCAATGTGATATCACAAAATGTATTCCGTTTTCATCGATCAAACCAACCACAATAAAATCCAATATACAAACTAACACGGACGCGTAAAAAGCAAACCAAATGCTTGTCTTTAAATAATCACTGCCTAGAAAAAACAATACAAAAAATGCAAGATATGGAATTATGGCGAACGCTGAGATCAGGCTTAATAAAGTCTTCTCAGCTACATTCCAATCAACAAAGTAATTGAATGGTATCCCCAATAAATAGTACATTGCCCATGCAAAAAAAGTAATGCCCAATAAGATGAAATGTCTTCGGATCGTCACATGTTCTCTCAGTTACAGGTAGTTATAGTGCTTTTAAGGTTCTGGGTACATAACGTTTAAGCTCAGCCGAAGCGGCGCGTTAGCGACGACGCCGGCTGGAGCGAATCGTTAGGAGATTGATGTGCTCCTGATGTAAATATATAAAACACATAACTAGTTCCTAACTGATCTGGGACATCCACCAACCAACTCTCTCAGTAAATTCCAGGAATCAACCGATAACGCACACGTTGTACATAGTCTCGATAGCCCGGTAACTCTTCCTGTAAAGTCTGGTCTTCAAGTACGGTTCTAATCACCGCGATGATTGATGCTACCGCCGCAGGAATCAGTGTCCATACCGAGCCCAGGGCAAGAACAATACCGAACAGTGGAAGAATAATTCCGGCATAACCCGGATGCCGCACAAACCGGTATGGACCACTGTCACACACAACATGCCCTCGTTCCGTCTGAATACGTACCACGCTGGAGAAAAAACGGTTCTCTACCATTGCCCATGCAGCGAAAGCGTATCCGAGCGAGATCAAAATGAAGCCAATCACGATGAGCCATAGCGGAAATTCGGAGGACCAGTTATAGCGATGGTCCAGCCCTGCCACAATAACCATAGGAAAACTGATACTCACTGCCATCAGTGGAGCAAGCACTTTGTCCCAGGCTTTTGCATTTTGGATATTTTCAATATTTTGTCTTTCGGCTGTTAATCCGGGATGTCGTTGTTCCGCCCACATGCGCCCACCAATACCAGCGGCCAAGAACAGCATGGAATATAGCCACGCCTGCCACCAGCCGAGGTCCCCACCGAATATGAATAAAATCAGCGGGATTAGGAGATACACCACAACTAATCTGATCCACTGGCGAGGGGATACTGTTTGAGCTGCCTCTTCATTAACCGTCTTTGCTGACATGTCATTCCCCAAAATAAAATGGATTTGAGTGTGTGCCTAACAGTATATTAGATATTTATATTCAAAATTTACTACCATGTCGGTACTGTCTTGTGTCGCAGGTTGGGTAAACTATTAAGAACACCTCATCTTTTTAATTCTATAATTAACACTGCTGATTAATATTTTATATATCAAAAGTTTTAATGCACTAGGCCTGTTTTTATATTTTGATGATTTATAGTAATCCACCGGATCATTATATGTCCCTTGATCATCCGTGACGGCATCCATTTGCACAAACTGTTCTTTGTCGAAGTTTAATTCGATGCTGGATTCATTTTTTGAGGAAGCGACTGAGTAGCCTGTATCCCACCCTTTTTCCGTTAGTTTCTTTTTTGCAGCAAGATAGTATTCCGTATCATTAATATATGAATCTATGGGAAACCATTTATCATTCAGTTTTACCTCAAGCCAACAATGGGATATTTTTTGTGGAATAATCCAGTATAAAAATCCCTTGAACAGTCCTCGCTGTATGCTTTTATCAATCAATGAAAAGTGAGTGTGCGCATTGATTCCCAGGGCTCTACATAAGGCTAAATACAAAATTGTTTTATTATTACACTGTCCGTAGCCATGTTTAATTGTTAGTGATGCAGGTACAAAATCACCCTCGTCTGGAAACTGAAATTTAATGTCATCTCTTACATAATAAAATAAGGCTGCAATCTTTTCTTTTTCTGTTTTATAGTACTTAGTCAAGATTAATGCCTTGTTTTTTACTATTGAATTGTCGTAATCAACCAGATTCGCAAGATTTGTATTCATGATTTTGTCCTCCAAAACTCTTAAAATAGTAGTAGTAGTATTGATACTCCACTGTTTAGATTCTGTTGACCTGCTCTTTATATAGAATCACCTAACGTTCTTAATAAGCAGTGTGAACTAACGCCAGCGAAATGCATATCTGCTTAATTAAATTATTAGGTTGTTTTCTCCTTCCATAAAAGTTTTATAAAGGAATTCTGCAGCATTCTTTGGAGCATCCCACTTCTTAAGCTCATGTTGAAATTTTTTAACTTCTTCTTTAGCTTTTGCGTCGTGAAGCAGTTTATCGATTGCCTCAAGCACAGCAGAAGCTGTGACTCGTTTTTTATTGAGGCGAATGGCAAAATCCTTTCTGGCGCAAGCATCTAGATTAGCCTGTTGTTCCGGATGCATGCCAATTCCAACAATGGGTGTGCCAGACAAACAGGCATTCATAATGGTATTTTGGCCGCCGTGAAGTACTGAGATATCTGCCATAGGATTCACCTTGTGTGCAGGTAAAAATCCGGTGACGATGACATTAGAAGGCACATCAACATCCATATCTTTGATGTGAGCTTCAACCGGCGCAATAACCCGGTAAGGCTTGTCTCTGAATCCTTCAATGATATCGGCGATGAGCCGGGGTTTGCCCGAACTGCCCATCGCGAAGAAAACAATCGGTTTATCTTTGGGCATTTCCTCAATTTGTTGCGGAATATCAGATTCTAATTTTAACGGCAGGGGGCCAATATAATGAAGATTCGGACGTAGCTTAGATAACCCAACCCATTCGGGTATGTCGGCCAGCAGTGTATAGTCACCCTCAAGCACTTCGATAAAATTTTTAAATTCTTTCAGTCCGTATCTTTTTGCCAATGTATTGAACGGCTTTGCAGGTAACTTCATTTTGAGGATAAGCTTGCTAACCCATTTACTCAGTTGTTCTTCAGTAAATAACCAGCTCAGCAAAGCGAATGTTCGCCGATCCGGCCAGGATTGAAGGCCAGCCTCATAGTATTCTGTGATGCTGGTGGAGTGGAGTACATTTACAAAGGGCACGCCAGCGACTCGAGTAGAAATCATTACACTCTGACACCAGCCGGTCAGTACACAGGCGGGTTTTATCTCATTAAATAACTGTATTTCATTATCAACCCTGGGTTGCATTTCATCGGCGGTAAAATAACCCAC
>Ga0316205_10000444_pt1 | contig 77665 bp, 93 predicted proteins | sample 3monthpyrite_MG_FD_204941 | JGI IMG/M metagenome (GOLD analysis project Ga0316205, IMG submission 204941) | Microbial mat bacterial communities from mineral coupon in-situ incubated in ocean water Damariscotta River, Maine, United States -... | ecosystem: Environmental > Aquatic > Marine >...
CACAAGGAACGTATAATGGAACATGCTACAGGTGGTTTCGGCTTTTATGGAAGTGACCCTTCTTTTACAAATATGGCTGGAATGTATTCTTTTGGTGGTATGAACAGCAACGCTCCAAGTATGGGCGCACCCTTCAACCCTAGAAGCCAGTATTTCTATGATACAAGCACTGCTCACCCTGGAACTCTAGGGTATCAAGAACCAATCTATACAGCTCAATCTTATGGTGCACAAGATTCTTTTATGCATTCGTTCCTGGGTAAGCCAAGAGCTATAGGAACTAGCCCTTTTGAGACAGCTGCGGCTAGGCATGAGTACAAATCTCTTTCAACTGCAAGCATGGGTTTTGATGCTGGAGGAATGGTATCTTCTGCTGGGTTGGGTACAGCTGCATATATGGCTGGTATGAATCCAGTTGGAGCAACCCTTGGAGCAGCAGCACTTGCTGTGCCTATGGCTTTCGACAAAATGAAAGAAACTTATATGGGTAACTATAGGGATACTCAGACTGTAAATTCTCTTACAGGAAATATAATTGGTGGCGATGGCCAATTCGGACTATCTGGAAGACAGAATGCAAATATCGCAAAGTCTATTCAGAGACAGGCTGCATCAGACCCAATGCTAGAGAGTGATGATATTATGAATATCCTTAAGGGCGGCAAAGAAGCTGGCCTTCTGAATTCTATGGGCAGTGGAGCAGATCCGAGTCAAGCCTTTAAAAAGCTTACCGATAAGTTGAAAATGTTTGGTGATCTAATCGATTCATCTGACTTTAAAAAATTAACACAAGAGGTAGCAAGATTTCAAAAACTTGGTATGTCTTTGGACAGCAGTATCAGTTTTTCTGCTTCTAATCAGATGGCTGCTAAGTTTGCTGGTGTATCTGAAAAAGCAGCCAATGAGCATATTAACGCTGGAGTGATGATCGGATCTCAAAGTGGAATCGATGGCAGGTTGTCAGCAATGGACTCTCAGAATGCCCTGTATGCAAAAGGGTCTATTCAGCAATCTGGATATGGAGGCAAGGCTTTGTTGCAGGATTCTGTATATATGGCTGCAGCAAATAATGCAGACATAAAAGTTAGGACCCAAGCAGAAGCTTTAACTGGAGTTTCTGACCAACACAAGCTTCTATACGCAAAATACAGGCAGGATAAAGAGGGTATTGACATCCAGACAAGTCTAGATAAGCTCAATAAGATGGGTAGTCAAGAGCAGCTGTCTACAATTGCAAGCTATGATGATAGCTACTCATACACTTCAGCTCTTGACGACAAGAATGTTATGGGATTTGAGATGGCAGGCATAGATGTGACTAAATATGATACTGGTAGCAACTTCAAAACACTGATGGAAGAAGCTATACAGATAAATCGTGGGAACACAGATGCTAATTCTTTAGCCAATATTATGCTTGATGGAACTAATGCTTCTGCGGAAGAGCGATCATATATTGCAGCAAAAGTAAATATGGTTCTAGATAATGGGTATGAGAGTCTTGATAAGTCTAAAAATAAAGCTGATGAAATGCTCCGCAAAAAAGAAGAAGCTGTAAGACTACAAGATGCTCAAAGAAAAGATAGTCTTTATTCCAAGTTCAAAACCACCAAAGATGAATTCTCGCAAAGCATAGGGGAATTTATGGGTGGTTATGATTCAGCTGGAGAGACACAAGATTTATATAGAAACTTAACAGGAAATACTGGCGGAACAGGTCCTTCTTTCAATTACGACAGAACTATGTCACGTAGTAGAAAAGAAAGAGTCATGGATGAAATCATGATGGGCACATCAGATGATTTAAGAAAAGACCCTAAGACTAAGACTAAATGGAAGCAGGATTCTGAAGTCACTGTAGCAAATATGAGCACGCCAGGAGCTGGATTTTTTGATACAGCATTAACTATGACCTCTAATGCTGGATCTTTAGGGTTTAATGATTATCTTGGGCTAATGGGCGGCACAGACAAAGGGAGTGGTCTTATTGGCGGAGCTGCTAATCTTGGAAAGTATGCAGTAGCTGGAGCTCTAACCGCCTCCAATGCACCAGTTTCTCTTATGAGAGAAGGACTGTCAAGTCTTGGCTTAACATCAGATGCAGATGATAGGCGTACAGCCAACCTTGCCTCTCTTGATTATGCAAGAAAAGCTCACACGATGAAAAATGTAGGTGATGGGTCTGACCTTCAAAAATACAATGCTGGGGAGTCAGCAAAGCTTGTTTCCGATAAATATAAAGGAATGTCAATTGGTGCCGTAGAAGAGGTTTCAAATCTTTTAGCTAATGGGTCTCAGGAAGATTTTGATACTTTCATGAAGAATTACAAGGAGCAAAATAGAGATTCAAGCAGGCTAGATGCTGAAGGGAATCGACAAAATTTTAACGAAAAAGAGTTAAAAGATATATGGAAAAACAAAAAAGATCTTACTTTCAATCTTACTGAAAAGCAATTTACTCCAGAGATGGCTGAAATAGCTAAAAAAGGAAGAGAGAGCGAATTTAATAAAGATTTTTCTAAACTAATGTCTATTTATGCAGATGAAGACCTGAGTGAAGATGAAAAAGCAGCAATGACACAAACAGTAATCCGACCTGGGGACATGAAAAGAGCTAAGACTATGTTAACCAGACATGGGTCTGATAGTGACGTTAGGATAATGGGTATAGCTACTGGCGAAGAGGGTCAAGAGTATAAAAAAGAAGATTTCAAAGATGTGAAAGAAGAAGTTAAACAAGCGGGTCTAGATGTCGCCAATGCTTTTGCTGGGGCTAACATCAAAAAAAAGAAAGATAGAGATCAGGTCATGGAAGCCTTTAAAGACGGAGGAGTGTCTAAGGGGCTAGAAGCTGCTTCTTCTCTTGGAATCACAGGCGAAGCATCTATCAAGCTTAAGTCTGCCCTAGAGAAGCTTGGAAAAGCTTCTGATGGCGACGAAGATGAAATCGCATCAGGGTATGAATATGGAAAGTTTGAAAAAGCTGAAACTGATAAAAATATCAGAAAGAGGGTAGCAAGAAGGCTTGGTATTTCTACTGATGATTTTAGTGGAGCACACAAGGCTGCTAAAGGCGGGAGAGATGAGTACGATACTTTTAGATATACTGAGGGTAATGAAAAGTTCGAGAATATTGATTTCGAGCAATTTGTCGGTAGCGTAAACAAGGCCTCTATCTTTTCATCAGAAGACACCAAGAGGTCAGACGATATAATGAAAGGGACTGGTGGTAAAACAAATGAAATTATGGCTCAGTCTTTGAATGTGCAAGAAAAAATGCTTGAATCTATAAAAGAGGTAGATAAGAGCATTCAGAAAATATAGAATAGGAAAGGATGTGAAATGAAAGTAACTATGAATGTTAGCTGTTCTACCAATAAAGATGTGACTTTACAAGCTCCAGTTTCTGGAAATGTGACAATACCAGCTGGTGGTATCAAAAGTGGAATGTATACTAAGACTATAGCTACCGCTGATATTAACTGTAAAGGCACTGGGGTTCAGGCTGGTCAGACATGTAAGCAATATGGAGCAGGAGGCTCTGGAAATGGTGTTGTGGTGCAGAGAACTTCTGCTCGTGATGGTGGTACTAGTGGATTGCCTTATACTCAAGAAATACTTACGATAACAGGAGCATTATAATGAAAACATGTGGAGATCCAGTATTAATAAAAGAAGAAGTGACTGAAAAAACTGACATCATGGTGCTTAGACCAACATCAGGTCAAGTTCAAGTGCATGAGCAAGGCTCAAACTTAAAAGAAACATCTCTTACATTTGCTTGTGGGTCTGCTATGAGTGGTTCTTGCAGCGTGTATGCAAGCAGTGGAAGTGGTGCTGCAGAAGTAGGCACATCTGATAGTGCTTATGCTGGAACTCCGTATGTTGTATCTACAATAAGATTGGTGGAATAACAGATGGCTGTAACTGCAGATGGAATGTTTTCTGTATCATACACAGGAACCAGAATAGGTAATTTAGCAACAGGTTTTCATATGGTTATCAATGGCCCAAAAGGTAGTCTTGGCAATAGAAAAGAAGTTAATATAAGCATAGATGGAGTCAGTGCCAAGCTTGGATCTTCAAAAGCAGTTGTAAAGGAAATAGGGAAGAGCTACAATAGAACTTTTGAAGGTGACTCTTCTGTTGTTGTAGATCCTATATTTTCTTTATTTGAGAGACTTGTTATAATCCAAACTCAAGCTAGAGCGTTCCAATCCACATCTCTTGGTAGCGGAACACATGGAAAAGTGGTGGTTATTACTGCGCAAGACATGATGACACTATATAAAGACAAACTAGCAAAGGGCGACATAGAAGGGTTCATTCAGGGGTTAATAGGCGATGATAGCGGTATTGTTATCAACTATGATAGTGTTGGAGAATCTCCAATTATAAAAGCGCTTAAGTTAAATTCGAGTACCGCTATCTTCCGAAAGTCCAGCATGAATGCAGCTCGGTCTCTTTTTCAAAAGACAAACATATTAAGTGTTGGTGACATCTTTCAGCAGTTTATATCTCCGTTAGGATTGGAACTGTACTGGATGAGAGACAATGTGTACAACTTAGAACCACCCAGAATACTATCAGACCCAAAGCCAGTAGCAACAATAAAAAAGACAGAAATAATAGAGCTCAACTCTGTTGCCGATCCTTACAATGTTCCAGATATTGTAATTCCAAGAATGCACTTTCAAAATGCTCTAGGAACAAGTGCATCTAATACTATCGTCATCCAATCTCTTATTGCTGGTGTAATAAATTCTCAGGCTCCAGGTAGATCTGGTGTCGGTGGACAAAACTTAAAAGTGTCTACATATGATGTTCCTCCATTTTTATACGATGCTCATGCTATGGGACAGAGACAATCTTTGAATGCTAAAAATAAAGAGCTTGGCACAACTTTAGAAACCAATCCTGAATTTGAAGCTTCTTTGGCGGGGTTTTATTCTTCTCATGCAAGAAAGTCTGAGTTATACAAATTAAATACTGGTAGATGTGTTACTATTCTTAATCCAAAGCTCAATCAACCTTATGCATGGTATAATATTGATGGAGAAGACTGTTTTGTTTCTAATATCAGACATGAGATATCGAGAACAAGGGCAGTTACTATTCTAGAGATAGCAGGCAAAAACACAGGGCATCTCACTGATCCAAGTGGTGGGTCTGTACAATATAGTCCAGCTGAAGATGCAGAGGTTAATGATCTAGGTAGAAAAGGTGAAGACATCCTTAAATCAGCTGCAGGAAGAAAAGAAAGAGCTGACCCTAAGTGGAAAAAACCTGAAGGTCTAAAAGATGCAATCAAAGATGGTAAAACGCAACTGAAGACACAATTCGGTGATGCTGATGCAGATAAGGCAAAGATAGATTCTGTAAATACTATGATGAGTGAGTAGCAATATGTATGAAACTGATATAAAGTCACAAGTAGATTGGGCTGTACGAAAATATGGTGGAAATCTTCCGTCTTCTGTGGCTAAATCTCAAGCTGAAAAATTAGCAAGAGATGCTATGAAATCATACGACCCATCAAAGGGTAATGTAAAGACATATTTAAATAAAAGATTGCAGAAGCTAAGTCGTATAGCATACAAGGCCTCTACCCCAGTTAATATACCAGAGTCAAGACTTATGTCTAGAGCCAAGATAAGAGACTTTATAGATGAGTATAAGGATACTTACGGGGTAACTCCTAACCACTCAGTAATATCAAAACATACTAAAGTTCCTCTTGTTGATGCAAAAAGTTTCATGATGGAGTCTGCGGCAATTAATAGTGAATCTGCTTTCGACAACATAGCTTCTGGGAATGCCCAGTCAAACCACAATATGGTTTTGCAATCTCTGCCGAATGAGCTTCTTGATATAGGGAATGACATATACTCTAAAGGTATGACCGAAAAAGATATTATAAAGAAGCATAAGATAGGAAGAACTACCTATTTTGCAAAAAAGAAAAAGATAGACGGTTTCCTTAAAGGAAATTCTGGTCTAGCGAACATTCAATATAACTAGACTATGGTATAATTATGAGCAAAAAGGGTAGGTATGTCTAACGTCTTAATTACATATAAGAATCAGAATAAATTAGACAAATACCACCTGCTCCCGTCAGCTGAGCAAACCACAGTAGACAATGTCATAGCGAACTTCATCCAAGAACTTGTTACTGAAAAAGGGTCATCCCTGTTTGATAGAGAATATGGGTCAACCTTTATGTATGAGCTTGGACCACAGGTTAATATATATAAGATAGATTATATTCTCAAGAATTCTATAGAGCCGCTTAAGGCTAAGTATGGGATAACGGCTGTAACTGTTGGAACAGCTAATTTTAATACATCAGATGGCTTTCTGGACATAGACTTAAAAATAGAGATGGATGACATGGCAGTGGAAACACATTTTAACTTCGTTTATGGCGGATTATTTACAGATCAAATGATTGTGGAGATGGATTAATGAACAACCTTCTGTTGAATGACTTACTAGTTACAGAGAATATAAAAGATGCACTTTTTTCAATGGAAGAAGGAATAGCAGCTGCTTGCGAGAATAAGGCAGTACAAATATGTAAAGAATTGTTTCCGAATGTAAACTTTGCAATGCAGGAGAATATAGACCTTGTGATCAGACCTCTATCGTCTGTCATCGCATTAAATGAACTCCTTCTTCAGAATATATTTTCGGAATCATCTCTAGACGGGATAGTGTCATCTGCTACAATCCCTAAAGACACGAAAGTCATGATGCTTAAGAACTTTGCTTCTTTAAATGGTATTAACACAGCTTCCAATGACCCTGAGTCTCTATATAGTGAAATTGGCTTCTTTCTTAAAAACAACAATATTAACAATGAATCTGTTTTAAGTTCTTCGATATTGACTGAGATGCCATCTATAGACAGATTGTTTTTCTCTGATCAATCTAATCAGGAGATGGAGCGCAACAGAGTTCCTTATGTACAAATAGATCATCTTAAAGTTATGGACTTTAATAGAAGTGAGTTTAACAGAGGTACACTTATCAATGGTGCTTACGATAGAGGAGATTATCAGACTTTTCAAGACTACAAAGAGTCTGACAATGTTGTTCTTCCTGGTATGCTTGATGTGTATTTCAGTACAGGGCTTGTAAAAGAAGACGTAGAAGTAGTTATGAGTAATGGCATGTATACATTCCCCGATGGTTATTATATTGACATCAGCTCATCTAAAAATATGGCTATATCTGAAAACGACATGATGGCTAATGGAGTGACTAAGTTCTCACCATCTGTATTCGTAGAAAGCGGTGAAGCTACAGAGACATTTCAAGTAGTAAAATACATTGACCCAGACTTTGAGAGCTTCACTAGAACTGATGACTTTGTTGTGTCAGACACACTGTTTAAAGGCTTTTACCCGCTGTTTCTCAATCTTGATGCGTATAGTAAACAAGCGGTGGTTTTAGAAGACCTCACTTTAGCTATAGAGGAATATCTTGATTCTATCAGCGGAAGCGTAAAGATGATGTCTTTAAACGACATGCACGATTTTGTAGCCACAAAGGGGATGGAAGTAACATTTGCAGCAAAGAATACTGCCGACTTATTCCTATCTACTGGAATGGCTACTTCGATGGACGTATTGTTCCCATTGACGATGAAAGACATATCAATTCCTCCAGAGCTAAGGACCACTCAGGTTTCAGAAAAAACAATCAAACTTTTTGCTGGTGATATTAATGTTACACAAGAATAAAATATTCCTCAAGCTTCTTGGTAGCTTCTATGACCAAACTGCAAACACTGAGTTCTCGGGAAAAATAGATTATATCTACACAAGCATACTTTTTAATAGGTATGTTGAGATATTGCACAAATCTATCTTGAGTGTTGATAATAGCTATCCAGATGTGCCTCATTTTGGGTATATTCGTCCTTCAGAGATAGATATTGGAACGAGCACAATAATAGTAAAAGACACAAATGGAAATGCTGTTGATGGTGTAAACTTTTTATCTTTCGGATACTTGGATATTGAAGAGTTTTTCAAAGTAGAGAACGGTGTAGTCGGGCAAGAAGTAATAGATGCCGCTTCGGAAAGTATGTTATCAGTAATCCCAGTTGTATACATAACAAGTTCTACTGGTCACTTATTTTCAAGCGGATCTTTTTCTTTTACAGAGAACATGAATGCCCAGGACACAACTTTCTTATCTTCTGTGACCATGAAACTCATATCAGACCAAATTGCATACTTCCCAGACACATTAAACACCTTAGATAAACTGGTCAATGTGGTGTTAGGGGCAGAGTATGCAAAAGCAGATGAAACAGTCCTACATGTGGATGACAATATTATTATTACAGACTATAACTCATACGACTTATTAGAAGCAAACATAGGTAGACAAATAGTATCCGTGGGAGATATGGTTAAAGCATCTTCTTTAATAACGAGAATAGCTACTGTGACAAGCGATGTTGCTCGTATTGGAGATGTAGCCTCTCTTGATAGATTTATGACCACCACAGGATTGTCTACATCAAATTATAACTATCTGAAGAAAATATCTTCTGCTGTGTCGAAAAGAAAAATAGCTGCGGATATACCTGCTACTGCATTTGCACTTTTGGATACTGAAGCATTAAGTCTTGTATCATCTGCTATAGGAATGTCATCATCAAGAGACTTGTTTACGACTTCTTCTAGCTCAGACAGCGATACCGTAGAAGCAATATCTTCTGCTGGATATCTTATTGCTGATGAGAGCACGATGGATGTAGCAATTAGTGGATTTTGGATACTAGAGCTTCCTGCTGACTCAATGAATGTTGGGATACTTGCCGATGAATCATTTATGAGCACTTCATCCGACAATGTAGAGCCAATTGATGATTACGCTCTTCTTATGGACCCAGTTGTAGTCAATGAGAGTATCTCTGTATCTGAAGACTTAGTAAACGCTTTCACAAGCGATGCAACAGTTATTATTCAAGATTCTGACGTCATGGAAGGTTTCTATAAAGATACATACATAGCTACTGCTTCTGAGGAAGTAAGCGAGATGTTTGTAGAGTCAACTGTAGGTAACGCTGATGATATAGACCAATTTATAGACAATGGTACTGTTACATTAGCAACGAATTTCCCTATGGTAGAAGATGATTACAGTGAGATATCTGTGTCAGATGCAGCTACTACGATAATCTCGGATATCATGGAGCATGTAGCGGAAAACTTCGATATTATTTCTATGCAGGATAGTCTGCTTGGTGAGACAGAGATAATAGAAATTGCGGGAGCTACTATGATCGGCATGGATTCTTTATTAAGTGCTGATCCAGCCAGTATAGTTCCTTTGGAGACTGGAGATCTTGAAACTTCTGTGACAATTCCAGTAGAAGATATAGCTTCCACCTTTGAAACTATAGAAGTTAGTGGTATAATAAGCGAACAAGTGGATGCTACGTATACAACTAATGATGATGTTACTGGTAATTTGGTTGCGATAAAAGACGCATTGACAGTGCTTGACACTACGGATGTAACAAGTGATAACGTCATAGATACATAATCTATGCTTGTTATGATATAATTTGAGAAATACTTTTAAAAGGAAGATGTAATGATTACACAAGGAAAAGCAGCTGAAGCATATGCAGCACTAAATTCCGATGGGATTAAAGCTGGATTAGTAGGTACAGTAAACCTAGTTATCCATAACGAGAGCGGAGAAGCTGTCGGAGTTCAGGAACTATATCACGGAACTGATGTAGATGATATGATGTTGAACCAATCACTAGACACAGCAAAGATTATTTTCTCTAAGCTTGCGGCAGGTATGGTAGATCACAAGATCGCTAAAATTGCTTTCGGTAATGCTGGACATAATTTCCTTAACCCTAAGCAGGCTGTTGATGCAGTTGCTACTGATATTGGGCTTAAATCTGCTGAGCATATTGTTACTTCTTTAGATAGCGTTGCTGTTACAGATCACTACCTATATACTGACACAAATGCTGTAACACACAGAATGGTATATGTTGAGAAAGACATTCTTCCTGAACACATTACTTATGGTGCTATGGGTAATCAATTTGTTGTTCGTGTTCCTATCAGTTATGATGAGTTCAATATGAGAGTTGGTGGAGCTACTACTACAGATGTTGGTTATGACACTTCTCTTATCTCTTACACAATGGTAAATCCTAATGATGGTACTCTGATCCGTTTTGGTGATGTTGATGCTGCAGGTGCACCTCTTCTTGAAGCTAGTGAAGTTTATAGTTGGGATGACGCTGGAACTACTCGTTATGCATTCTTGAATGGTATTAATGGTTCAGGTGTTATCGATACTGTAAATGGTGGTGACAGACCTCAAGAGATCTCTGAGATTCTTCTTTGTGCTGATATTACTGGTGACGGTACTGTTGAAGCTCCATACCAAAAACTTGCTTCTTCAAGAATGACAAGTGGTCTTCTTGCTTTCCCTGAAGGCTTTACTTTTACTTACGAATGGTCACTTAGCTGGAACTTCGTTTAAAAATAGCGTAGCCTTTTGGCTACCTATCTTCACTTCTTCTTCCAAATCAACCATCTTTATTGTATAATAACACAAAAAGCGAACTGCCATGACAAAAATAGTTATTAGGCCAAAGTACCCGAATGTTTCACACGTCACTCCAATGACGCTATCAATGCCTATGACTAAGGATGCTAGAGCACAGCATCTTTTGATGGTCAATACTAACTTTAAAAATATAAGAGAGTGGTTGCATGTTAAACGAAATTATACTACCTGATGATTACACTGGGACTATCACCCAGGAGAATGCGATAATAGGCGATATTAACGAGAACTTCACAGAGCTTGAAAAGCAGATTTCTGAGCTGAATTCCACTTCTGTTGAGTTTGAAGACCATATTGTTGACTTTGAAGACTATGAGATCGATCTCTACTTCGGTAACAATAAAAAGAAAGCCACTATCTCGGTGCAAAATGAAATTATCGAGGTTAAAGTAAATGGAATTACAATAAAGATAGACTCGGATGGAAATGTTATTTAATATATCTACTCAGACTATCGATATTGACCAGCTGACACTAGACCTTACTCTAAGTAACCTGTCTGATATTTCAGCAGAATTAGCTATCGTACAGGCTATCTCAGACATACAGGAAGAGCAATTCTCTATTCTCGAAGCAGCTGAGCTATATGCTGAGAGAATCTATCAGTTTTCTGACAATGAGATTTCTCTTCATAGGAGTGTTATTGAATCTTCCCAGCAGCCTAGCTTAGTTGCGGAAGAAGTAGATATTGGAATCAGTGGGCTGGATTTTGCTTCTGGGTTTATCACAAGCAATTCCTCTTCTTCAGTTTTTAGAGCTCATTATTGGATTCTTGGGGATAGCGTAGGAATTCAAAACGATATGTATTCCCTTACTGGTATTGATGTAAATTACGATACTGTTGTAACCAGGGAGCTAACAGACATCTTGTTTCTTAAGAAGGCTGCTGGAGAGACTTTAGTAGACTGTTCTGTATCCACAATTACTGGCGACATAAGAAGTCATGATATTTCATTAAGTAGGGCCATCAATCTAGGAGATGCTAAGAGATTCTATATGAACATAGCTTCGTCTGTAGATATGGATCTTAAAGTTATCAGAAATAATGATTTGTTTGTATCAAAAACATCGGTATCTGGAGGCGAGACTAAATCTACTTCGTTAATCAAGCTGTCATCTTTAAAAGCAGAGTCTGGAGTTGTCAACTTAGGGAACCATACTGAATTGTTTTTAATAGAAGGGGGATTCGCATCAGACGAATCTGCTTTAAACCAAGAAGCATCCACGAACACAGTGTTTTTTAAGACAGCCGTTAAGACATTGCTTGATGGATATGCTCCTGCGTCAAATTGGCAAGCAAAAGACCTAAAGAAGGCAGACGTAAAAGATAACCAGTTTATGCTAGACATGGCTCAGAATCTAATTAACGGAAACCCTCCTGCTGCTATTGACGGCTTTAAGTCTCCAGTAACAAAAGGGGAAGTGTCTTTTGTATTGGACTCAGTCCTACAAAGTATTTTAAATATGGATGTTTGTAATGACAATTAAAGATAAATTAACAGAGAGAATTAATGAGCTAGAAGCCATGAAAGCTGGGCTTCTAAGAAAAGAGCAATTCTTAGATCCTACAAATGATACATTCTTATACTCTACAGAATCTATCTCTGACATAGCTGGAACACAAGGGTCTACTCCAAAGAATCTCTCTACAATACTTGAAGTTATTGTTAAAGAGATAAACACATATGTAGAATATATAAGAGATCTTCCTTTTGCGGAGTCGCATGTCATATACAGAGAAAGAACAGACGTAGACCTTGCTCTCGTATCGAACAACAGAGCTTCTTTTAACATACCTATGTCATGGACGAAAAGAGGTGATGGGTATGATTTTAATTCTGTGCAGTCGCAAGTTGCATTAAGCAAATTCTTTGGTAGCGTTAAAAAAATGACAGTTACTTCGTCTCCTTCATTTAGAAAGCATGGAGAGAATGGCGAGGATATCAATTTTGAGATAAAAATGATCAAATTGAACCCTAGAAAAAACGAGTCCTCTGTATTTAGATCAGGATCTGGGCCATTGTCTGTTGTATTGGATGAAAATTCAATTTCTGGTGATGATATTATTTTTATAGGTATTGTTCCATCTGTAGACCTAGACCCTGCCGCTATATATTTCAAAGATTTTACGTACAGAATAGCAATTGAGAGACATGATGGGACCGAAGATGTTATCGTTAACAGCATTGCAAATACAAGAGTTGGCAATTCTAGCATCAACAGCGATACAACTGCTGGCATTATGGTAAATTGGGACATGTTAACATTTAATAGACTAGACATTAAGTATTTAAACACAATAGGGAACTCTGGTCAATTCGCTACAGACTTTGACGGTTTTCTTGGCGGAGGGCTAACCGCTGGAAATGTCCTTAGTAGCATTTCTGTAGAGCAATTTTCAAGTGATCTTCAAGAAATGGCTATCTCGTACAGAGAGGGCGTAGCGTGGTTTAGAAAGCTACTGGATGATACTTATGGCTTTTATGATATGAATTCTACCAATGTGGAATCCATTGTTTTTAATAACCTAAGACCAATATCTCATGTTTTAGAGGAGGCGATAGATGCTTTATAACTATGGTGCAATTCTAGACTTCGACCCACTATCTTACAGGGGAGCCTTGGAATACTTTGATAGTAAAAGGGCTAATGCATATGCTGGCCTCGAAATAATTGAGACAGTCTACAGTGGAGTGCAGGAGGTATTTGACATATTTCATCCTAATATCACATTTCAAGTAGGTCAATTTGAGTTCAATAAAGAGTCTTACTCTATTGATCTTGGAAACAGCATATCTCTACTGATGAATAATACAAGCTCAACTTTTGAGTCTTCTGGTGATCCAAAGCCTGTTCATGAGAAAACTGTTCTTCTAGCTGATAGAGTTCTTGATGCAAAAGAATATTTTGATACCGTATTCTTGTCGAGAGACTCTAGTGATCATACAGTGTACTGGCTTTATGACATGACTAGTACTGATTTGCAATTTATCACTGGTCATATTTTTAATGATAGCGACATCCTTCCATCGTCTGTGACTGAGGTTCTGTTTTATAAAAAAAGAAATGAGGCTTTCAACGATCTTTTTGTCTTATCTCATGATGTCACGAATCAAGAATCAGTTGTGTATAAAGGAATGCTTGAAACAGAATTCAATAATACTGCGGATTATGAAGTTCAATGTAATGCACTAAATCTTACTGGTCAAACTGTATATTCAAAAGACGGTGACATAAACTTTACTAATACGATGGCTCTCTCCACAAGAATAGCTAGCTTTAGCAACAGTTATATTCACTTTGATATGTCTCCAGTAAGTACAGATTACGCCTCACTGATATTCATATCAAAAGACTTGAGTAATGCAAGCTCTTTTATGGTTGTGGACTCTGTGCATGCAGACAGATCTCTAAAAGAAGTCATATCTCTGTCTAACTTCAATGAAGTGCTGAGTGATATTTTGGAGATAGATGCTGAATTTATAGACGATAGCTATAAGATAAATGTTAGTAGCGGAGGGAACGCTCTTAACTTCAGTAAATTCTATTCTCTTCTTGCGGTCAAGCTGAACTCTTTTTATGCTGACCAGCTAAAGCTATTTCTTGATGGATATACAAATAGTGGGGCCCTCGGGGAACTACTTAAGTACATTATAGATAAAATAGAGAGTCTAAAAAACAAGTTCGTAGCGGTTGATGAGTGTGTTGCTTTACCTATAAACAATATAGATGAAGGATGTAATATTCCTTGTGATCAGATATATTTAGATGAGCCAAAGCTTATGGTTAGTAAGCAGAAATTGAAGTCTATGATTAGATGTTCTCTTAATTGTGAAAGGATAGTATAGTGGTAGGATATAGCACAGAATCAATAAAGGCTGTAGGAGCCGTTTTAGATAGAGTTGGAGCAGATGCATTCATGGCAAGACAAAAGGTCACAGCTAGCTTTTATAAGATCATGATGGGTGATTTTGACACTATCATAACTCACAAGAAAGAAATAGCTTCTCTTTTGATGATAATGATGATTATGCACATAAGAAAAGATGTTAAGCATGAGGCTAAAACTGCAGTTAAAATAGCAGAAGAAGTGCTAATACCTATGATGAATAGAGCATTATATGAGCAAGCTTCTGTCTTTAGTGCGTTATCTAGACCTAACGATATCCCTATGCTTCAAATAATGTCTATGGACGTTATAGGGAAAGGGCACCTTGAAAAAGTAATATCAATGATCATGATTCTTACAAAAACTGACTTTCAGGACCTTCTTATGGATGACTCTAAAATGGAGTATTACATCAGAGACAAAAGAATGTTCAGAGACAAGACGTTTATATCATTAGAGGATGTAGTAGATGCAAGCAACAATTACAACGCTCAATAGGTTTAACTACAATGATGTCGTATCTCTTGTGTGGAGAGTTATGAATGAAGGCGTAGGAGAAGGCAACTACAAAAGAGTAGAAGCTGAGGAATACGTCAAAAAGAATTCTGACAGAGTGAGAGTTTTAGAAGTTGAAAATGAAGTCATGGGGATGTATGCTTATTATGATAATCCAAATGTATTTACTCTTAGCTTTTTTGCTCTACACCCATTGGTTAGATCAAAGAGAGATGGATACAAGTTATTTTTCGATCTAAAGGAAAAACTTTCTGGAAAACCTGTTATAATTCCTGTATATAACCACAATACAATTATGTCAGATATAGTCAAAAAAAGAGGTGTTTTCGTAGGGCGATTTAAGTCCGAAGGCGACAAACTTTTAGATTATTACTCTGCATCATTTGGTGGAGAGGAATGGTAGAATGACAGGAACAGCTGGAATTATTGTAATCAACGACATGTTGCCAAGGGACATACAGTTTCCTTATGACAAGCCTATTGATTCTAAATTATTTAAAACTAAAATGAAGCTTTTTGCTAAAAAGTATCCAGAGAAATTTGCAAGTACGATTAGTCATATAGCAAATATTGGCGAAAAGATGTCTTTCTATCTAGGAGCTAATGTTGGCCCGAAAGACCTAAAGACTGATTCGGCTAAGAATAAGAGGCTAATGGCATCTTTAGAGAAGAAGCTTGATAAAGCAAAAACAATAGACGAAAAAAGAAACATTCTTCTTGGCGGTCTTCAGAAAGCTGTAGATTTGACCTCTAAGATCAAGCTTGATGATAATGAGATGGCCCAGCAAGTAAAATCTGGTTCAAGAGGAAAACCTGTTCAGTTTGCAAGAATGGCAGTTGGTCCAGTATATGCCGTTGATATGAACCAGCTTCCTAAAGCCAATTTAATCAAAAACAACTTTACGAATGGCCTTAACTCTCAAGAATACTTCAACGTGTCTAGTCAAGGACGTTTCTCATCAGTGCAAGCTGCGAATGCTACATCTGAACCAGGCGCACTCGGGAAAGTCCTTGTTGCTAATGCCGATGATCAAACTATCACTATAGACGACTGCAGAACATCAAATGGTTCTTTCATGAACACAAAAGATAGACATATTATAGGTAGATACGAAGCAGGTAAAAACAAGCTTATTGACGATACTTATTTTAGGGTTATCAGTAAAAGCTCTAAAAAGATAAAGGTAAGAAGTCCTCTTACTTGTCAGGCTCAAAAGGGAGTGTGTTCAAAGTGCTATGGCCTTAAGCCTGACGGAAAACTTCCTTCTATTGGTGACAATGTTGGTATTATTGCTGCACAGACAATAGGTGAGGTTTTAACTCAGATGACACTATCTACAAAACACTCTACAATCGGTAAGAACGATGACAGTAGTCTAAGAGGTGTTGATGGATTTAAAGCTATTGCTAACTCTCCTGCCAGCTTCTCTGGGTCTTCTTCTGTTGCGGCTACTTCTGGAATAGTCACTAAAATCCATAAGGCTCCTCAAGGTGGACATGAAGTGTATGTTGGAAGCAAAAGATATTTTGTGCCACCATCGGCTACAGTAAAAGTGAAAATAGGACAATCTGTTTATGCTGGTGATGCCTTATCTAGTGGCGTTGTAACTCCTAAGCAAGTTCTTGAAACACGAGGTATAGGTGAAGCAAGAGAGCACGAAAGCTCTATGCTACATAAGCTATTTCTTGATTCAACAGGAAGAGATCTTCAGAAGAAACACTTTGATATTGTTGCTAGAGGGCACCTGTCTCTTGGTCAAGATAAACAAGGTGATGTTGACAGTCATTCAAGTATGATGGATAAGTATCCTAGAACTTCTATGCTTGAAAGCGTTTCCACTGGTATCAAAGGTAAATATCTTGGAGAAGACGTTGGTTCTTTATCTAAAGGTCTTGAAATAGATGATAGAGTATATGGTAAGCTCAAAGACTGGAATGTTCATAGAGTAAAAACTACAAAAGAAAGACCTTCCGTAAAGCCTATCTTTAAAGCTCTTGAGCAACGACCTACATTTGGTGGAAACTTATTCTCTAAGATGAATTACAGAAATCTATCCAAAGCAATCAAAGAAGAAATTCTTTACAAAAAGAGCCCAAGCAAGGTAAATGACTTCTCTTCTGATAGAGCTAAGCATACTGCAGGGTTTCTATAGTGTATAATACTGGTAAAACAGACATGGAGAAGCAGTAGTGGCTAAATTATATTTTAACAACCCTATTATGAAGCATTTAAAAGAGGTGACTATTCTTAACTTCTTTTCAGAAAAAGATGGGACATCTATTTTTGTTAGGGATACAAGACCTGACATATACAGAGATCAGAAGTTTGTATATGGGGATTTGGATTTATATCAAAAAGACAACGATTATTACATAGACATTAGACCTATGTCTGCAATGTCAGGAGATGCCTTTGGCGTATATGTTGGAGAAGGATACGACTTCGAGGTTAAAGCACCTAAAGACCCTATTTTTATAGTAAGACAAAAGAGTACAGATATGGCTCTAGGGATGATGCCTGATATGCACCAGGGTGTAGATATTACTGAAACGGCTTTAGGCATGTTTCATATAGGTACTACAATCACCTTTAAAAGAGAAGGGATACAGATACGAGATGAGCTTACGGATAAAGGGTGGGTAAGACGCTCTGGCCCAAGTGACAAAGATTTTGGTATAATGACAATTGAAGAAGCCTTTGCTGGCAAATTGTCTGAAGAGAAAAAGAATCAGGACGCTTTAGCTGCTGATGTACTTGAGACTATTGAACGCATTAGAGCTGCAAAAGAAAAGGGTGAAATCAACCCTGTTCTTGCTGATGAGTTAATAGCTTCTAAAATAGATACAAATGCAGATAATATCTACATGTTCTTGGCGAAGGACATAAAAGATCTTAAGAAACGCAAAATTTTATAATTAAAAAGGGTTCCACTATGAGCGGTTTAGCTACTATTCAAAAAAAAGAAGATCTTCCAAAGAGTGCAGGTGAAGGTTCTCTTGAAAATAATGTAAAGCAACTTATTACCGATGAAGCATATTCTCAATTGTCTGGTAAGTTCCCTAAACTTATCCCTATGATTGTTGGAGTAAACATTGTAGAGATGATAAATGAAAAAACTGCTGTTGGTGCAGCTGTTATTGGAATTGAAGACAAAAAGATGATGATTCCAGTTATCTATACAAATGGACTAGTGGACGCTACTACTTTCATTTATAGTGAAGATGAAGACACGCTTCTTGCTCTTACTAAGAAGGTAGTAAGTATGATTGTCTCTAGTAGCCCAGTGCTTACTGGTACTGTACCTAAAGAGGGCGAAAAGAGAACATTTGATGGTGGGGATATCCGAAAACTATTCGTTCCTCCTAAAACTTATAGCCCAAAAGTTGCATCAGAAGGCGGACTTCTTTTTGCAGTTCTTGAACAAAGCCCTTTGTTAAAAGAAGCTATGACTGAGAAGCTTAAAGATGCTGAATATGGAAAAGCTTTTTCTGAAGCATACGGTGAAGAGGCAGTTGAGTTTATTACATCAAATATGATGGAAAAGACTGCTTGTGAGATGGCATGTGACAAAACACCAGTTGAAGTTTCATTTTCAAAAAATGAAATCATGCAAGGGGATTGGCTAAACAAAGAAGCTGCAATGCAAGAGTTTGCAGTAAATGGCTTTGCTATTTCTCATGGTGCTACACTTCAAACAAGATCTCTCAGGAAAGTTGCATCTGTCGAGACGAAACTAAAAGAGATCATTGGATCTGATACTATTCAGAGCATTGACACAAACCATTCGGGTGTTTACACGGTTTATTCTCTTTCAGACTTGAAACCTATTGAAATTGTAGTCTCTAGAGAGGTTGGTTCTGATATGAGAACTGAACCTAAAGTGATCAGCTCTTGTAGAATCACAGACTCTATGAAAAATGATGGAAACCCAATTATTGGAACTCAAGTAAATGCGTCAGAAGCTAAAACGCTAACTGAATTCTCTCCAGAAAAAATTATGAATAAAGAAAGCGTAACTTTAGTGTTCTTTAAAGGCGGGGAAGTGTTTGGTAGTAAAAGGTTTTATGGAGACTCAGACAATGTAACAAAAGGTTTAGGCAACACTACAATCTCTTTGGCGTTCTCATCTTCAGTAAAATCTATTATTATTGAAAAAGGGAGTGATGCTACCGCTACAGTCATGGGTGCAACTCTACACATTGGATCTAATAATGTTAAAGTTCTTGACAAGCAAGAGAAAGACCATGAGAATGTTTTAAGAATGAGAGACTTGCATAACGACGAACTTTCTACAAACATGGTCAAGCTTGCATTTGATGGAGTAGAATATATTCACGACCAGGCTGTTTATAGCAAGGGTCAAATTGTCAATAAGCTACTTGCAGATGGATTTGATAAGCATAGTGTTTATGATATTGTAAAAACAGCTGCTGCAGAAGGATCTGCTGAGCTAGTAGCCGTAAGCGCTAAGCTGGACATGCTTACAAATATGGTTATGAATCTTGCTGGTCAGGTTCAGCAAAACACTATGATGCAACAACAAAGCCAAGACCAGGCAGCAATGCAAGCCGATCAAATTGCTCAAGAAGAAGCTGCACTTGAAGAAGAAATGGCAGCTGCTCAAGGTGGAGAACAAGCTGCTCCTGAACAAGGCATGGCTATGCAAGACCCTCATAATGGTATGCAAACTCCAGAACAGCAAGCAGCTTCTGAGCAAGAAATGCAAGCTCAAGCTGACATTGATAAACAAATGTTAGGTCAAGAAGCAGCTCAGGCCCCTGGCCAGGAAGAAGCTCAACAAAATCCTGATGGCATGAACACTTCTATTGATCCTCAAATCCTTCAAGCTCTATCTGATATAAAAGATAGTAGAATAATGGATGTAGGAGTCATATCTATGATTGCAGCATCAAATGACATTCAAGATGTTATTGCTCAATATAAAGGGGATATTTTATCTGGAGCTTCTGCTTTAGGTAGAATTCTCTTAAATGCTATGACTAAGAAAGATGAACTTATTCTGGATGTTGGTGAGCCTAAATATAAACAGCTTACCAATAGTTTAAAGACGGTCTTCACAAAAGTGAGCGACTTGTATGTAGATATTATGAGGTTAGAGCTTGAGTCTGACGGAAAAATGGCCAGTTAGTCGTTTCGACGATAACTTAGAGATTTTAAAAGATTTTGAGAAAGATAAAGATTGTATAAGTGCCAAAAAAGTACTTGATGGAGATTATTCAAAGACAAACAAGAATATTCTTCATGCAGTCAAAATTCATCAGAGTGATATGCAAAGAGATATTATTGAGGCTCTACTGCTAGCAGAGGATTGCGATACTACAGAAGCTTCTGAATTATCTGGTGTAGGGACTGACGTTCTCGAGATGTATGCGAAACTTTTCTTTAATATCCAAGACACTTTCATATCTAAAATAGACCTCTTAGACTATATAGAAACAGGCGTAAACACTTATTCTAAAAATGGGAACGATGATCCAGACTTGGGATCATTTCTTCTTAAGAGATGGGTCATCTCATTAGGTAAAGAGTTTGTTGTGTGGAGATATAAACTTAAGCCTATTGCTTATGCTCCTGCAAGCTTGTATTCAACTATTATGAAAGAAGCTTTCTTTTATCACAAAGAGAAATCCATGGGTAATGAGCAGATCTCTCTAAGTGAATATCTGAGGTCAACAAGTACTCTATTGAGCAGCGTTAAAGGCAGTACCGCCATCAAGGAAGTTAGCGAAGAAGATGCTGGCTTGGACATCATGGATCATTTAGGTATAATTATAGAAGATAAATCAGCACCTATGATTACGCTTGATGAAATAAAAGATGGTAGTTTTGTAAATAACGCCACACAACAGGAGACTACGTAATGAGTCAATTCATATCAATGGCAGAAGATGTTAGATCTAACTTTAAGGGATCTGATATTGATGGACACATAGAAAAGTATGCAACTGATAAAAGCCTTAACGACAATGAAAAGCAAAGACTTGTCGAAGAGGTTAATGTTGCTACATTTTTAGGGAAGTTACAAGAAGGTACTCATCACGAAGATTTTCCTATTGCTAACCCTATCGTAACTCACGATGGAGAAGAAGACGCTCCTCTTGAATCTGCTGAGCTTAACAAAGCTGCCTCTGTAGACTATTCAAATCAAATAACTGACTCAATGTTCTCTTTTGACAATGAAGATGCTCCTGAGAGCTTAAATGATCTTTCTAAGGTAGCAAGTGTTTCTACTGGAGATGAGATCTTCACTTCTGAATCATTATGGGACGAAAACGAAGCTGCGGTTGAAGAAATGAAAGCAGAAGAAGCTGCTGGAATTGAAAAACTTGCTTCTGAAACTGAAATGTATGACTCTCTTGGACATCTTACAAGAGCAGTTTCTATCAGTGAAGGAATGACAAAGACAGCAGCTGTAATCCTTGCTAAACATGAACTTAATGATGCTGCAACCTCAATGCTTGAAAACTCAAAATTCTCACATATGGACGTTGTCTCTTCATCTGCTGAAGAACTTTCAAAAGAAGCTTCGGAAATTTTAGATACAATTCTAGAGAAAACTGCAAAAAAAAAAGTAGATCCTAGCGTATTAAAAGATGCTGGGAAAGCTATCGTAGATGTGGGAAGAGGGCTTACTTCTGTAGTAAAATTTCCAATAAGAAACCCTAAAACAGCTCTTCTCGGTGCTGGCGCAGCTATGTATGCTAACTCAGACAGGAATGAAGAGCCAGAAAGACAGAGGCTCAAAATGATGGCTAATAACTATCAACAATAAAATTTAAAAAAAGGAAGGTCATGTCAGTTCAAACTAAAGAATTTCGTGAAGAAGTTAAGGTTATTTTCAAAGAGGCAGCTCTTAAAAAACTCGCAGGATACCTTCTGGCTAAGACGGTATTAAAGTCAAGTAAATAAGAGGGGGAGCGTATGGCTTTCCCAGATAGCTTCACATTGTTCGACAGAATAGATGTTTCTAGTTCTGTTGATATGGTAGCAAAACTTGATTCTATTTTGTTAGGTGTTAATAATAATGCTGGAAAGTTAATGCTTCTTCAGAGTGAGCATGCGGACATGATGGAAGATCTAGCATTGCTTACTTCTAAAGAACAGATTGAAGCTTCTAATGATGTTGGTTGGAGGGTCATTATATGATCTATGGCGACAACTTCAATCTTATTTTTGATGCCTTATCTCGTATTGAACAACATATCGGGCTAAACTCATCTAATGATGATGTCTCCGTAAATGGTAGGCTTAACCAAATCATGACCAGCTCTATTTTTAGAGGCGGTGGAGCAATCGAACCTTTCTGTGAAGTAGATATCCCTATTGTTGGGGATAACTTCACAGTAACTCATGAGCCAATGATGGTTGGTAATTCTTGGGTTATACAAAATACTGCAACAATAACCATGTCTGAAGATGTTAGTTCTAAAAATGTCGAAGAGTGGTTTGATGTTGAATTTGATGGGAGCAATGGTACATTAGTAGGTGCAAGCGGGAAATATGATGGAAAATATGTAACAGTTACATACTTTCACAACAATCTTAATGTATACTACGATATTGTTTTCTCAAATGGGATTCCAGATGTAACAAGAACCTCTGAGGATATACTAAATCTTGTAGTTTCTGATACAATAACAGGAACGAATTATAGAATAACTGTAGATAGTAAAGGAAGAATAAGTAATCTTCCTACTCAAGATCAAATTGTAGGTATAAATATGTTTCCAGATGCTGTGCTAGGTGCTACTTATGAATTGTTGATAGAAGATGGCTACATGAACTGGAGAATAGCTTAATGGCATGGAAGATGTTCGATGCCATAGTTGATGGCACAATTAAATTAAAAACAAAGACCATCGACGTTGCTAATGGACTTCTTACATTTGATGGAGTAACTGTTGCTCTTATAAATGATGCCTCTAAAAGTAATATCGCTACATACTCAAGTGACAAGGTGGAAAATCTTGTTCTTGAGACCTATTCCTCCGTTGAAACCACAGTCAATAAGTCTTGGTTCGGAAAGCCTGTTTATCGAAGAGTTATCAATGCGGGAGCACTTCTTGGTGCTGTTGATAATAGTATCCAAATGTTTGACCATGGCGTTGTTGGTATCGAGCATGTTGTAATGGTAGATTTCTCTGCTAAAGTTGCAGGAGCCCCGATCTGGTTAACATCAGCGTATTCTTACATCCTAGAAGATCCAGCTGGCGAGTTCCAACAGATAAGAGCTTATGTAGACGGCTCTAATATAGCAATCAGAACTTCTGCTGATCTTGATGAATGCTTCCTTATTATGGAATACACCAAAGTATAATCCTACCTAGAAACCCCCTAGTCAATATTTATTTTTACTTTCCCATTTAAGGTATAATTGTAGTTATAAAATTGATAAGGAACCCCCATGCCATTATTACAAAGAACGATACCCTCCATTAAAGATTTAACTCCTGCCCTTGCTGCAAAAGTTAATGTTGGTGACATCGTAAATGATTTAATCACTGGAGGCATAACAGTGCCTTTGTCTGCTCAACAAGGTGTTGAGTTAAAAACTCTTGTTGATGCTAAGGTTAACACTTCAGCTATCGTTAATGACTTGACTACTGGTGGAACAACTGTCCCACTTTCTGCTCAGCAAGGTGTTGCACTTAAAGCCTTAATTGACGGCTTATCTAATGGACTGACATATATTGGTTTATTTAATGCTTCTTTAGGGACATGGCCATCTGATCCGTCTCAAGGAGATTTCTATAAAGTATCAACTGCTGGAACTATTGATGGTGTCGACTTAACTCCAGGTGATATGATCATTGCGAATAAAAATGTTATTGGAATTTCTGGTACAGTTGACTGGGATATAATTGACAATACTGAAGCTGCTGACATCATTAGATGGGGTGACACTTCTACTGCAATCGATCTTGGTGGAGCTGGTGCTTCAGATAATGTTATTCCTACTCAAGCAGCTGTTAAACAGTATGTTGATGACACTGCGGCTGCTCTTGGTGGTGGTGCAGTTAAAGTTAAAGTTGATAAGAATAGACTTATCACAGGTGATAACTTCACGACTACTTTTGCTCCTAAAGATGGAGTTGTATTCATGGATATTGCAATTGTTGATAATGCAGATGGGTCTTACGATGAATGGGAGAACATCTCATTTGTAGTTTCTACTGGAACCCTAGTTGGTGCTGGCGGTGCATACGATGGTAAGACTTGTAAAGTTTCTTATATCTACATAGCTTAATAGCTGTGTATGCCAGGAGGATATAATGGTTTTTTCAATTAGAGAAAAGGATTAATCATGGGACTCCGACAGAGAACGGTAGCCCCTACTGAGGCATCAGATATAAATAGCGAAGGTGCTTCTACAGACCAAGAGAGGATTGATGCCCTTGCTGCTCACGTCCAGGAATATCATGCAGATGGTGGAGCTGGAACGCCAGGTATTGCTGTAACCTACTATCTTGACGAAGTGCGAAACAAATACCTATCTCATCAGATTTTCAAAGTTCCATTTTATAGAAAAGACAATGTCAAGAGACAGTATATGAATTATATGCCAGACATTAGATCTTCAAATGTTCCGTACCGTCTTCTTGGAACATATGACTTCTGTGTCGTTGGATTCGAGATGTACAATGTGGCTGAGGTGTCTGGAACAATAATGGATGTGAGAGATGAAAGCACAGGATTTGCATCAATACTCCCAATCAACATACCTGTTCTAGCTACTGAATACTATGATGAAACTGTAGATATAACACTTACATCTGGAGCTGGGCTTTGTGCCTATATAGAAGATAATACACTGACTGATCCTGTGCTGATTTTAAATATTAGACAGATCTTCGTACCTTAAGGAGAATAGATGAAACTTAAAAATATATCTGGCTTCTCGCTTACACTTCCTATATCAGGGGTTGTCCTTGCCATAAATGAAATAGTAGACACGTCTACTTTTGGTGATGCGGCCTTTGTTGAAAGTTGTGCTGACGAGATAACAACATTTAAGGCACTTGGAAAGATTGAGGCATATGATGATACTGACACCTTGATCACAAGCAATACTGAGATTATCGCTACTCTAGGAGGTCTAAAACAAGATCTCTACATTACTAATGTTGAAGAGCTTGCAGTAGCAGTATCTCCTCATGCAAACAGAAAGTTCATATTCTTATCAGACACGATAGAAATGAAAAACAGGGAAGTTATAAAAAAGCCATTTCCAGGAAGTATCTCAACGGTCTCCGTAAGACCAAAAGACAAAAACGTAAGCGTCCAGTTGTTCTCAGACGGAATAACATTTCCAGAGGAAGAAGTTAGAAAGAATGCTGTATTTGAATTCGACTTTGATTTTAAAATGACAGATTGCGTTCTTACTATATTATCTTCTCATGGAAAGACTGATGTTGAAGTTTATGTAGATGGTGATACTTACCTGGACACAATAGCTATTCAAGAGCTTGTAGACTCTTGGAAAGAAGGCAGTGCAACTCACTCTACTATAGATCAATATATGTTCGATTCAATATAGGAAGGGCTTAAATATGGCTAGAAAAGTAGACTTTGTTCAACACGATGGGACAAAAAAGATTTTAACTACTCCTAGACAAGAAGGTACATTTTTGTACTTTACTGGAAAGGGAGATGATATAGCTAATGGGCTAGTAGGTAAAGGCACTGACATGTCTTTAATAAACTCAGCTGGTGAGGCTGTTATGTCTGTCGAATGCTCTTTCTTAGATGATGTATTTCTTAAAGATGGAATGGCATTTTGGGAAGGTGCAGTATTTGGTGATACTGTAGACATGGAAATTGTCTTACCTGCTAACACTCCAATGCCATCTGAAGATGAAACAGGAAATGCAGGAATAATAGATGCTCAGGGGACGATAAGTTATATCACAGCGTCACCTACACCAGATGAGACATGGACAGGGGCATATTATCTATTCCCTATGGACTACGTGGCACATAGATTTGTAAACTCTTTTCCTATGAACGGAACGAACAATGTTGGTACTGTGTTGGAAAGCTCTGATACTGCTGAGATTGAGAATATATTCAAGTTTAGAATAACAGTAAACTCATCTACAAGCAACCCAGCACTTAAAGTTTTTACTGTGCTAGAATTATACCGAACAAGAACAACTTAAAGGGAAAATAATGTTAATTGGAATAGCGTTCAAAAAGAAGGCTCATGACTACGGTTGGTGGGATAAAATAAAGTCAAAGGCTGTGCAAATATGGACTGGAAGTGAATATTTTCACTCTGAGTTTATTATTGGAGACTACTGGGTCTCGGCTAACACAAGTGGGATAGAAATTCATGCATTAAGACCACTTTCTTGGATGTATGACTACTTCTTTATCGAGGTAGATATCTCAGAAGATCATTGCGATAAGATAATTAGGTTTATTGAACAGCAATCTGGTGCAAAATATGATTGGGCTGGCATCTGGATGTCTCAATTTTTAAACATTGGTGTAAATAGATCAGATAAATGGTTTTGTTCTGAATTATGTACAAAATTGATGCAATTGTGCCTTGTCGAAGAAACTTTTATGCTACAGTCTCATAAAATCGACCCTGGGGAGCTTTTTAGGCTCTTAGAGGGTATGGTAGATCAAAAAAGAGTTGATTTTTTAATCGGAGAAACTGCACAGGAGCGCCTTGAGAGGGGTGTCTTTGAAAAGTGCTAACAATATGGTAGAATTACACTGTAACTCAATACAAAAAGGATTCCTATGGGTACTGTAAAAAAAGCTGGTACTGACTTTTACGCAAAAGTTGATACTAACAAAGATTTATTTGGTGCGGCAGCTGGCTTCGAGTCATCTTACGTTAATGATGCAACTGGTACAGTTGTAGCTGGTGTTAATGCTTTCTCGGAAGTAACTAAAACTGTTGCTGGTACAGCGACTACTTCAAATGGTGGTGCTCTTGCTGGTGCTTTCATTATCCCAGTAACTGCTGCAACTGGCTTCGCTGATGGTGATGTTGTTTCAGATGCTAATGGTAACATGTACTATGTTGAGTCTATTGTTGGTAATGACCTTCAAGTTAAGTCTAAACTAGTTGCTGATATCGCTGACCTTGATGCGATCACTCAAGTTGGTAACACTGGTATCTACCGTGTTCTTGTAAATATCCCAACTGCTGGTGATTATACTATGATCGTTGCTAACCCGACTGTTAACATGCAAAATATTGCATTCCCAGTTGAAGTTGTTGCTGAAGATCTTGATGACGCTCAAACTAAACTTGACGACATCCTAAACAACCTTGGTGTATCTGCATCAGAGAGAACGTACAAAGGTTTCGTGTAACCACGAGCTTTGTTCCTGGGTCTTCCCAGGATCTCTTTGAGTTTATTTAGATAAATTGAAAGAGATGATACAAAGGACTTTTTATGGCAGACTTTCCAGTAGATAACCTCAGAGCCAATAGAATAGTCTTAGAGGGTACAGACATACACCAAATTTTTGCCCCAAAAGGCGGAAACTCTTTATCTGAGACTTACGAATTCAATAATGCAACAGATGCATTCCTAATCAATCTTAGCACATATATAGGACCTGTCTATAGTGCAAGACTGTTTATCCAACCAAACACTAACCTTAGTATTACATACAATGACACTGCGCAACCTGGTGCTCTTACAGAGGCATTTAATGTTGATACTGAAAAAGAAATAACTGAAGACGAACTTCACTACAGCCTTACCGTAACAGGGACAGGTAAAGTGGAAGTTCTACTTAGATACAAAACTAAATAAGGAAAAGATATGCCAAAGTTTGATTCATACGTTAGAAACGTAACAGAACATATACCAAGACAAATGGAACTAGGAGGAGACTTTGTTGTCAATGGAAGATTTTACGATAAGACTAACTTTGTGCCAACGTCTTATGATCTAATGGAAATCACTAGCCACAGGCAAATGCAACTTCTTCAAAGATCTTTTGATGTCACTAGTATCCACGAATACACTCATTGCGGGTATGAAGTAAGTGATATGGATCAGAACTTTGGAGGAACTAGATATATAATAGATTCGAGTGATTCTAATATATGCTACATCGCCACACAATCTGTTACTCCTTATGTCCATAAAATTGATATGACTACAAAGAAGGTAATTGAAAGCATTGCAGTAACAGAATATGTAAAAAATGGTATGTTTGCTGGTCAAGATGACACATATCTGTATTACACAGGGGTTAGAGACAATGCTAACTACTATGAGGCTGCTTGTATTAAAGTACGCAAAGAAGCTATGAATTACACTCTTCTTGGTGATTATTATGACAGATATGCAGCCGTGCCTAGATTTTTAGAATTTGGTATTTCTCACATCACATGGTCGTATACAACTACTGATGACTTTGACACAAGAATTATGTCGTTCTCAAGAGATACAAACATTGCAACTACCATAAAAGGTTACGCAAACACAATTGCTATGAAAAACAACATCTCTGACAAAAGTGCAACAGGAGTGAGGTATACATGTACCTCAATTCTTGGTGCTTTTGGAATCTCTGCAGTAAAAATAAATGTGAATGGAGATGGGCTTGATCTTGATGTTGCGGCAACATTAGATCATACTGCTGGAACGGCTCCAACTCATGGCACGACAGCTAATAATTATGCATTTAAAATCTACATTGAAGGCAGCAGACTGATTGTGTTTAAAACAAATAACAGTCGTAGTGTCGCTTTCAAAGGATTATCTGCTAATTATGGCTGGTGGGTATATGATATGGTTGATGATGTAACTCTTACTCTAATAAACCAAGGTGCATTTACAGATACCCCAGAGCTACAGTCTGAAATGGTTAAGATTCCAAATGGAAGCTATGGTGCTTATGAATACGGAGCTGGCGTTAGGCTTTACAAGTTTAACCCTATAACAGATGCCATAGAGGATGTTAATACAGTTCCTATGCCTAACCTTGCTTCTTGGGGGTTTGACTCTCATGGAAGAATGTGGTGGCTGCAGAATGATGCACAAAGAACACTTAATGTATCTGATCAGACATTGTCTATGGATGTACAAATTGACTTCGATCAAGATGTGGTTTATTATGATAATACTGCTGTTGACGCAAATGTGAACATTGGTTCTTATGACTATATGGGTGTAAGAACGGCATCAACTTTAGTACTTTACATTAACGGTAATGCAGTATTTAAAGTCAATGGGCAAAAAACAATAGAGGTAACTACTTCAAACCTTAACGATATTGTTGAAGTAATAACTATTCAGGATGCTGGTCGAGTAACGATTTCATCTAAACCTAAACTGTAAAGGGGACTAATATGTCCGCCTCGTTAAACGTAAGAAGAAAATACAATCCAGTAGCAGTAGATTTTGCAACAACTACCTCTGAAGTTCTTATAGTTGAGAGGTCTTCAGTTGAAATAGAATTCTTCGGTGGGTATGAAGACTCTACCTTACTGTCATCTACCGAAACTTCATTTGGTGCAATACTGTTTGTCCCAAATCTGTCTAATGACAAGGAAATCTTATACTCAAAGTATGAGGTGGAGGCAAATGCAATACTAAGTGTCCCGTATAGTGGAAGAAATTTCATTATGACAGGTGGTAGCGGAGACCTACAAGTTCTTCCTGTGTTAACTAATGCTTTGATTAACAAAGTGAACACAGAAGCTGAGCAAGCCATAGTGAGTATTGTAGATGAAGCAGGGCAAACTATTCCCACAACGAATATCGATTTTTATGCTCGTGTTGGAACACTCACTAGCTTTGAAATCCCAGCTTCTCTGAACTCTTCAGTGGCTCTTCCAAATGGATGGACGCTAAATGGAAATATCCTGACTGGAAGAATTACTTCCCTTAGCGATATTGCTATTGGCTATTCCTACGGAACAATTAGAATACATCCAAGAATTGGATACAATAAATAAAAAAGGAAAAACATGTACGATATTATAAATGAAGCAGACGGGTCTGTTGTTTACCAGTCAGAGATTTACCCAGAGATATTAGATGCTGGTCAGGTAGTTATTGAATCTCCAATTCTTGGACTTACTGGCAATATTGAAACAGATATCTTATCTGCTATAGAGGCTATTAACGCTAAGGCTTCTCGTGAAATAGATGCAGGCTATATTGATGCAAATGGAGTAAGGTTCTCTTTATCGCAAACTGACCAGTTAAACTATAATGCTCTTGCGACAAGCCTTGCTCTTGGTGCCACAGGAATATCTGTATATGGTGAGCTTGGAGACAACCCTTACCATGAGGTAGCTCTTAATGATGTTGATGGAAAAGCTCTTCTTCTTGATATTATGGCATTTATTGAAGGTGTTCTTTCTTCTCACAGAGCAGTGAAAGTTTTAGTTGGAGCAGCAATATCTTCATCTGAGATCTCAACTATTTTATCTGACAACAATATAGTATAATACTGCAAAAGGATAACATATGGCTTTAGCTCTTAAAAGTGGTGCATTTTATGATAATGACAATCCATGGAACGTGATTATCATAGCAGATGACCAGGATGGGAATAACTATGAGATTTTATTTAATGAGGTCGATCAAGTTGCATACACGGCACTTACTTTGGATCCTCCTACTAATAATAGTATTTTTACTGATGAGTACACTGATATGCTGTGGGCCCTTCATACAGATAATGGGTTTTTCAATATCGAACAGCACACACTTGACCACCTGCGTGGAAATGGTGCAGAAGGCGCAAAAAGAGTAAGTGTTCCATTTAATGTAAAAGTTGATACGCATCATGATCATTATGACTTAGCTGACCGTTTGAAAGTTACATTTATTAATGACAAGACAGGCGGTACTGCCGTATATGATGCCTCTGTATTTACAGAAATCATAAAAGATGTAGTTGCATCGGCCACTACAACAACTGCCATTGTTCCATCAGGGTCAATTGTTATTCCTGTTCCAAATGGACATACTATTGAAGCTGGAGACGTTATCAAGATCAACTATGCTGGAAACATTGAATATAAATATGTGAAGCTTGCTGATGCTACAAATCTTGTAGTAAAAACTCCTCTTGAGCATGACTATGCAGCTACTTCTCAGATAGACAGAGTCGGAAACACAGGTATCTACCAAGCGGTTGCAATCTGTTATGCTGCTGGACCTCACTCTGCAATCATTACTACTCCAAGAGAAAATGTTTTGGTCTCTATGGACATTTTATCCGAGACAGAAGTTGAGGCGAGTATGAAAGCGGACAAAATCAAAGAGATGCTTGCAGATGCTGAGAAACGACAGCAACATGTATTCATCGGACATGCATAAAAAAGGAATAGTATGAAAATCGTAGAACAAATGAAACAGACTGGTGCCCACCTAAGAAAAATATGGGTTGAAGTGCCAGAAGAAATGAACAAGTCTAAGGCGATGAGAACTCAAGAAGTTGAGAAGATTATCATTGAAATCATCAGAGATGACCTTTCTATCTTACTTTTTAATGGTGATGAGCAATCTCAAGAGAGAATGCACAGAAGTTACACGGTGATGAAAGACATGAACCTAGCTACTGTTCCTTGGAGAATGGAAGATGGTAAAACTTTTGAGGTTACTTCTGGTGAGCTTCTCGAAGCGCTATACAAATCTGGCATGGAGCAATCAGCTCTATGGTTTGCATAGGTAGCTAATTATGGGCTTTCCGTTAAATCCATCAGAGGGGACGCAATATGTTAGCCCTGGTGGAGTTAAATACACATATGTTTCTGCAACAAGAGCATGGAATAAAGAGCAGGGTGCTGCGGCAATACCTATTGAATACAACATCACTGTAGCTCAGGATACGATTGAATTAATCAATGAGTACCATCTTAACTCTCCATTTAGTGATGCTACGATTTCAAGTCTAGTTATAGCTAATGACAATGATGAGTACATCTACATGAACGACAGTGGACTTGCTAGCTCTAGCACTGTCACTGAAAACCTGTTTGACAACTTTAGCGACTCGACAATATCCTCGACTGTCATATCTTCTGATGCAGATGAAATTCTATATATGAATGACAATGCGATGGAAACGTCAATTTTACTAGACCTAGAGCCATTTAATGACTTTAGTAACTCATTAACCTCATCAATGCTTCTTTTCGATTCAGATTTTTCTTCTGCTCGAGAAGAGGTATCGACATACGCTATTGATTTTAGCGTGTTTGATGAGTTTAATGCACCACTAGTAACAACACACACAATCACACTATAAAAGGACAATGAATGTTTATCTATTTTGATTTAAAAACAAAAGAGATCTTCGCTACAAGAGAAGATGGGATAGATTTCCCAGCAAAAGGAACCATAGGAGTAGACTATGGCAAGGAAGAGGTTATTGACTACGTTCAAGGACTGTACACAGTAGATGATTCAACATCACCTATAACTTTAATACCAATCACTGAAGGATAACACTATGGCAATCACAAAGACACTTGTTCTAACAAACGAACTTAATGACTACTTTTTTAGAGTTCATGATAAATTCATGCAAAACGAACTGTATCAGATTCCTCTTACTGTGTATCGTCCTAAAGCTATGCTTTTTGATAAAACTAGAGGTATTTTATGGGTTGCCCCAAATACAACTGGTAAAGTGTACAAGTATTCATTGACTGATATTGGTTACACATTAGAAGGAGAAATTACTGTATCTACATATTGTGGACTTAACGGAATGGCTCTAGATGAGAATACTGGAGACGTGTATCACATTAACTATACTGGTACTACGATATCTAAGATTCCTGGTGCTGGAATTTCAGTATCTACTACTCTTACTGTAGTAACACCTTCTGGTGCTCAAAGCTATCCAGCTCTCGAATTCATCGAAGAACGTGATGAGCTCATGGTAGTATGGGAGTACAGCAACACGTCTCCAGACCACAACTTGTCTTTACTTACTAGAGTAGACAGCAGCTTGATTTCTTACGAACACTTTGCGAACTACGGTAGACAGTTTGGGTACTACTATAGATATACTGGCAGCACTAGATGTAAAGGTTCTCACTCTTCATTTGATAATAACCAGGCTTCTTACAATAGAGTATCTAAAAAGATGATCTATGCAATGGACAACCTTGGAAACTACTCTTTTGGAGGATTTTTATCAATAGATCCAGTGACTGGTCACATAGATGTCTGGAGTGCTGCTGATCTAGATACAAAAAATATCGCTACTGTCAGTTCTATTTTTGTTGGTAGAGACTCTGGTACTATCTACTGTATTCTTGGAAATGACGTATATAAAGTCTCTCCTGGATTGAAATTCATTAAGAAGTTTACTGTTCTTGGCCAAGGTGCTGACCACATGACATTCAATGATGTTTCTGAAGAGTTCTATGTTTCTGATTATGCGAATAACTCAGTGCACGTATACACTTCTAATGGTGATCATGTTCTTACTAAGACTAGCTTTGTGAATGACGTTGAGACAACTAAAATAGCATCTGCTGCATCTGATTCAACAGGTAACTATATCACTCCTGCAAGAATTGTTAATCCTAACAATGCTGCAACTTTTACTGACGATACTCCTACAGTTGTATTTAATGTTGGTTCTAACCCTATTGGATGGACACAACAGTTTAGACTTATTGCTGATACGGATGAGACTGTAATTGGTACTGGCGATGCGAACACTGCTTATGCTAGAGTATTCGATAGCTGGTTGGCTGGAACAAGCTACAATGACGCTGGTTGGGAATATTCAACTGATCATGATGAGACAAATGAAGTTGACCCTCTAAACGGAACGTGGGCACCTCTTGGTTCAGGTGAAGCTCTTAGATCAGGTGCATTAAACATTACTGATGGTCTTGATGCAAATGTTGCTAACTACTATGTGAGAATGACTTTCCCTGCTATCTCTGCCCTTACTGGTGCAGCATCTAATACTCAGTGGTTCTTCAAAGTATACAGCTACTCAAAAGCGGTATAAGGAGTAACTGATGGCAGATTTTCCAGTTGATACACTAAGAGCGAATAGAATCGTTCTTGGTGGAAAAGATGTTTCACAAGACCTTGGTGGCTCTAATATGAAAACCGTGTTAGTACTGCCTACCCCAGCTCTTGCTTATTTTGAAAAAATGGTTTTCGTAGTAGGTGACAGAGCCTATATTGGCACTTCAAACGTAGAGACACCAACTTCGGACACAGAAGTGTTCTGGGTTGAGGTCTAATATGCTATAATTACTCAAAAAACTTGGGTAATTAATGCAGCATTCAGAGATACGATCAAAATTAGAAACAGTATCATTGTTCTCAAAAACAGTTAGTCTAAACACTGACTGTCTTGTTTACAAGCTTGCTGAAGATAATTCTTTCACTCAAGTCCCTTACACTCCTGATATCATCAACATCTATGGCGATGTATACAAGACGGACATAACTCTTCCAGACGAAGACTGTCTTTTATGTATCCTATTTAAAGAACAACCTATCTTTATAAGAGTCGGTGAACCTACGGTTAGGTTTCTTTACTACTCAGGATTAGCAGCAGAAACTATTGCTTACTCTCAGTTTTTATCTAATGGTCTTCAAGTTGGTACTGGAAATCTTTCCGAGCTTGGATTTGGATTCTATCAATTCACTCCTTCCGATTTAAGCTTATCCATAATAGAGGTTAATGATCACCCGTTTATAGTAAAAGTACCATACCTTGTCACAAATGTTGCACCGCCATCAACTGGCGGACACCAAGCAGATGGGTACTTTGCTGATACAGGATATAACTTCTTTGGCTTCTTGGGAGAAACAAACTCTTACTTTGATTTAGGTCAAGGCAAGTGGGTTAATGATCCAACCAGGACCGCAAAAGCAAGTGATATCGGTAGAGCTGTTGCAGACAGATATACTCTTGAGTGGACAGACAATACTCTTCCTAACTGGATCGGTAACTACGTTAAATATATCAGAACATACAATGAAGAAACCAAAAGGTTTATGGTTTACACTCCATCGATCACTCCAGAAGACAATATCAATAACTTCGACCTGACAACTGTGGATGAGCTTGATAATCATGTTGTGCGTGGTGTTCAAATCCTTCTTATACAAGACCTTGAGACTATCGTTGAAGGTAGTGTTGGTACAATCATTGACTTCAGAGAGGTTGTGTAATGGGTTACGCTGTATATGGATATATTAAAGACGAAACATGTACCCCTATATCTGGTGCTACTGTTTACCCATACTTCAAAAAGGTAGATAGTGGGTCTGACCCGAGCAAATGGTCAACAAACCCATATTACACAGATGCAAATGGGTACTATTCATTTGATATTGAGGATGCCGACCTCCTTGATACTACTGGTAACTACAAAAAAGGACAAGATAAGTTCTATGTAGCAGTAGTTGCAAATAGTGGTGACATCAACGATCAAACTAAAGAGTCTTTGACTTTCACTAATGCATCATTTTTTGTGCACACTCTTGTTGCTGGAGCAGATACATTTCAGTTTAATTTCTCTGCTCCATTAAAGAGATCACCGATAATAGATACTCATTCTTTTCCAGCAGCAGCCTTACTTACTAAACATAACTATACGATGTCTGAAACATCTCATGCTGATACAACATGGGAACTTGAGCCATGTTATGGATCTGAAGTTTCTCAAAAAAGCATATATGACTTGGTCCCTATCTTCCCTGGTCACACTTTGAAGGAGACGATTTATTCTTGGGACGAAAAGCCACCTGTAGTGTCAACCACAAATTCAAGTGACACATATCAGTTCTCTGCGGCAGGCAACTATAACCTTAAGATAACAGTATGGGAAAACTGGAATACTTTTACTGAGGTTACTCAAGCTGTAACAGTAAAATACAATGCTCCGACTCCAGATTTCCATTGGACTCCAACACAAACTAATAGTGGTCAGATAAAAGGGCAAGAGACAATTACTTTCACAAATGACACTTCAGACCTTGATGGAAGAAGTGATACTGTGTATACATATGACTGGACAATAGAAGACACTCTATATGATGGTCTCACAGACAACACGCAGACAGTTTCTAATGTTGGCAAGCTCATAGCACCAACTCATCAGTTTCAGTCTCCTGGCACAAAAAATGTAACGCTGAAGGTATATTGGAATGACGGGTTTAATGACTTGACTGATACGATCACAAAACAGATAGTTATACACCCTTTTGATATTGTGCCATCTTTCTCTTGGACACCAGACACTCCAGAGAATAGAGGGCAGACGATTACTTTTGATCCAGACTCTACATCTGGCGATGTTGATAAGATTGTTAAGTATGACTGGATCATAGAAGACAACTATCCAGCTCCAGATCCTATTAATTCGCTCTATACTTTTTCAGATTTAGAGACATCTAAATATAATGAGGGGTCTCCTGATAATACTGTGTTAGTAGACAATGAATATACTTTTGCGAATACACATTACCCTACGCTTAAGTTCCATAGTGTGATACAGAAGAATGCAGCTCTTACAATCACGTATTATAATGGATGGGTTAATGTTACTGAGTCTATCTCCAAAACAGTAACTCCTTCTAAATACGACTTAACTCCAAATTTCAGTGCTTCCAATTATGCCCCAAGAGGCAGAGCTGAGACTGTTACGTTAACAAACACAACATCTGACACAAATCTATTACAGTACACTATTGATTGGCTTGTAAGTGATTATTTCATGGAGTGCAACCTTGACAACCCTACACCAGGTGTTGTTGCAGATAATAGCGATGAAGCTCTTGGCGTCATTCCATCTACAACATTCCAGCACAACTATCAAAATATAGCTGCCAATGAAGCAAAGCTTGTTATTAGGTATGATGATGGGTGGCAAATGAAGACTGAAGAGATAGCTAAAGATATAGACCCTGTGGTTTATCCTAGTCCTACACCAGACTTCTCATGGTCTCCATTAGTCCCTGTAAGCAGAGATGTTCAAGTAACATTCTCAGATGAAACCTCAGATCCTGATGCTAGACACATTGCAAGCACTTGGGTGATTGTAGACAAGTTTGATATAAACAACCCTGACAATCCAGATTATGGTGGATCGGAACCAGACAATACTGCCACTTTCAGTAGAGTTGCTAGAATATTTCAGCCAACTCACTTCTTTCAAAAGCAAGAGGATAAGACAATATCTTTGGAGTATTTTTATGATGATGGGTTTTGTGAAAAGAGTGTTCAAGTAAATCAGCTTCTTGGTACAGATCTATACACACTGAATGCTGATTTTACAACAGACACCCTTCCAGTTAATGATGGGTTTGTAGGGAAGATAGAAGTTGTTTATACGAACACCACTCCAGACCCAAGTGGAAGAATGCTTGATGTTGATTGGGAATGGAATGATAGAGATGGATTAAATCTTGACGCTGATCACATAAGCAATGTGAATGATGCGATTCCTAGTACTCCACAACCTTTTACATTTATGTATCCATCCAGAAGTCCTTTCAGTGCTATAGGCGGAGACACTGTTCAGAATATTAACAAAGATGTTTATCTTAATGTGCGATACGATGATGGTTGGCAAGACCAAGCATTTACAAGTATCACTAAGAACTATGAGGCTTCTCCGAAAGAATTATCATCTGAGATTAGCTATAATTGTAACATCACAAATTACACACACTAGGTAGAAAATGGCATGTACTATTTACGGTCAAGAGACCGTTGAATTCACTCTCAGCATAACTGATACTCATTCTGCTATAGTGCACACCACTACCGACTGGGACATAGAAGATATCCTTCTTGATCTAACAGATAATACTCAGGTGATAACCGATGTCCTGTACACAGTTAAGCCCACTCACCAGTTCCAAAGTTCTGGCGTAAAAACTATTACAGCGATAACTGACTTTGATGATGGCTGGGGAAATGTTTACCAACATGAAACATTATTAGATGTAGAGCCTATACCATATGACCCTCCTACTATGGATTTCTCATGGACACCTCTAAATCCAACAGTAGTTGATATGGTAACTTTTTCTCAAGATCATAATGACACAAGAGATTTGACGAACACAAAAGGGAGAATAGATGAAGTACGAGTGGATTTTCACAATGATGGTTTTGATGTGGTTGATATTAATGGAGATGGTGTTGCTACTAATGATATTATTGGTGATACCGATCAATTCTATAATCAGTTTGTTTCAAAAGAAACAGGAATACCAATCACCGTTGAAGCGACTTACTGGGACGGATGGGAACATCAATTAGTAGATATCACTAAGAGCCTAGATATGTCTAATATACCTCCTGTAGCAGACTACAATACTGCTCAGGATGGGATATGTGTCCCAAGTTATGTTTGGACTGCTACAAGTACGGATACGGACGATGACGACACTCTTCTTGCTCACTCATGGGAATTATTCCTAGAGCAAGGGGTTGACTGGGTATTGCTTGACAGCGGCATGGGTACGACATTTACTTATCCGTTCCAGTTTGAAGGAACATACAAAGTGTCTCTTACTAGTGCAGATGTCGATGGGAGCACTGGTGTAAAAGAAGATGTGTTCCTTGTTGGATTTGATGCATGTAGTGCTGGTGGTGGAAGCTGCTCTGGTACAATTAAAATTCAAAACAATGCATGGCAGCTTATTGCTATCCCAAGAAACGTAGGGAATGTTAAAGAGTATTTCGTAGACAGACTTGCGACATCTTATGGTGTTGCACCTGAAAGCCTGATCGATATATGTAATACTTACATAGGTGGAGAGGGTCGATTTAGATCTTACATTCCAGGGGTAACTAATGCTGCAACAAGCAATAACTTCCCTCTTATATATGACGATGGTGTAAACAGAGAGATTACTGGATTCTGGGTTAAGACATTTGATTTTACAGCAGCAACGGGACACGATGCGTTGCTCTTTAGTTGGGAGCTATAGATGGCATTAAATATAAACTTTCAAGGTAATGTCGTTGATGAAAATGAAAACCCTATAGATTGTGTTTTTCAGGCGTTCTCAAACAATATATCGACTTGGAGCCTTACTCACACAACCGAAGCTCAGCAATACCAAGTCAATGCAGGTGACTCTGACTTGAACACTCAGACAGGAAGCTTGTCTGTTGGCGATGTCATTATGGTGGCATACTGGCAACCAGGCAACGACAGAAATACTATCCTCGACAGATTTGCAGTTGTTGCTTTTGTATATGATGGTAATGATAATGTTGTTCAAGACGTACAGCTTAGACCAGCAATAAAACCAGACTGTTCTTTTATCTTAGACAACTTTGGAGAGGTTGGCATACCTGTTACGGCAACATCTCAAGCCAGTGATATCTATCAGTGGGCATATGCAGGAAAAACACACTTCCATAGACATGACTGGTATGGACAGGTTGTATTTAACTCAGTAGGAATATCTGTAGATGAATTTAACTTTAACTTGACAGGATATGGCGTAGCCAACTCATATACATTCCTAGATTTCGGAGACTATACTGTACAACACAGGGTGGTTAACAACTATGGACAAGAGTCTATCTGTCAAAGAGATATCAGAATAACATTCAGACCACCAGTGCCTGGTTTAATAGTGACACCTAATGCGGTATCTGTCGGTAGTGATGCGACTGTAACAGCAACTATTCAAGATATTGATAGCAGGATTGTGACAATAGACCATATCTTTGATGGATTTGAGATAGCAGTAAATGCAAATACCTCTTTTGCATACACAGAAAACCTGACTGAGTTCAGAACTTATATTGCTACTCAATTTATAGACTGGGATGATGGGTTTGCGATTCAGACCATAGAATATAACTACCCGATCACTATGGACAATCTAGCACCTATTGTTGAGCTTTCTCTTACTGAGAGTGAAGAAGATAAGAGATACAAGATTTTCTCTAACTCTTATGATATAGATGGGACTGTAGATAATGTTTGCTGGGAACTGTATTATGGAAACTTTCTATCAGATGGTCTACCAGGCCCATTCTTTGACTGTAAAGATTCTGTTCTTAATCCGACTCCTTCTTATGTGAAAATATATGAGAAGTGTGATGTGCTGCAGACAGAGCTTGACATGCTATTTGCCATCAAAGGGCTGTACAAAGTAGTCGTTACTGCTACAGACAACCTTGGGGCGACTGGATCTAGTGAGATTGAGTTTAATGTAGATAGAGTATGTCTTGGTGAAACAACTGCTGAAGGTGATTGTTCTGGAGCTGTTGAGCTTGCAATCAATAACTACAAGAAAGAGCTTGAACTTAGAAATAGAGAAGATGGCAAACCTGGTCTTATTGTTGTACAAGATGGTAGAGCTTCTGGATCTGCTTCTGGTAAAGTTGGTGGTCAAATCGATGGTAACATCCAAGCATCAGATCTTACTGGTAAAATTGATACTAACTTAGATGGAAATATCGGTGGTGGAACAATCAGTGGTGGAATAGGCGGTAAAATGTCTGGGAAGGTTAAGAAGTAGAGATTAGCAAGACCCAAAGGTTCTGCTACACTCTCTTATATAGCCAAGCTCAATAGTGAGAGGCATGTTTAGATCTAGGACACCAGCATCAAATATTTCTACTTCTGTTGCGGTCAATGCACCAGCGTTGTACAGAAGCAATCCTTCGTTATCATCATCGAAATCAATGATCATAGAAGTTTGGTCACATAGTTTTTCTGCATCAAACACCCAGCCAACAACCTCTTTGATACATCCCATATCATAGCTTTGGTCTACAGCAGTAATATGCTTGATACCACTTTTTCTCGTTTTGATTTTAAAGTGAGATACCTCATGGACTTGACCAGTAACAGTACTCCCTATTTGAACATACCCATAAATATACTGAAGTCCATCATTGGCAGTAACTGGAAGCAGCTCTGTTTCGTAGGGAGTGAGATTTAATAGTAATAGTCCATCTTCTGGGATGCCTTTGACTGGTATGTTTTTAAATATGTAAGCATCTTGGTCCGCAACATCTCTTGAGTCTTTGATGGCTACATAATTATCGTCATATACAGACAAATTAACTGGTTCTTCTTCACCGTCATTAGTGTAAGTAACTTCTACTTCTTTGTAGAATGAGTCACCAAGGTTGATTAATTCAGCCATCTTTGCGCCTTTATTATTTTTTCTGCTATAATTATAGCAAAAATAAGACTCTAAAAGGTTTTTACCATGGCTAAAGCATTTTTACTAAGATGGGGCTATCAAAACGACTTTGATGCCATCAAACTACAGACACGAGAGATGGGTTTTGCGGTTGATACTACAAAACTTTATATCGGAACAGACGATGCAAACCTGCACATCCCTAACGAAGGTTTTGTTGCAAGTATGATCACCGCTGGTGTTGCAAAATATAAACCAGTTGCTGGAACTACACTTGAGTTACAGTCTTCGCAGCTTCCAGGAGCTACAGCATACAATACTGATGAAAAAAGACTGCAGCATAAAACTGCATCTGGGACTATCATTAATGTAGCCAACCTATCAGACCTTCCTCGATCCGAAGCATACTCTGTATCAGTAGCAATCGAAAACATTGATGCAGCAAATGCAAACAGTGTTACATTGACTGGATACACTAGCCCTATCAAAATGGTATTTCTTTCTGGAAACCTTTGTACAAACAATGCTGTAGACCCACACCAATATACTGTAGATGATGTAGCAGGAACTCTTACGATTAAAGAGTGTGTTCCTGGTGATATCATTGCATACTTTTAATAGGAGACCGTAATGGCAAAAGCAATAAACACTGAATTCGACCAAACTGTAGAAGAAGATGTTCTTTTAGAGCAACTTGATGGTCAGGCACCTGCCGTACAGACAACCCTTAAGAATGCAGAAAATGTATACAAGAGTTTCTTGTATCTGAAGAAGATGTATAGCAAGTACCCAGCTAAAGAGACTGTTATGTCTATGGCTACAGTTAACTTTGCTGTACAGACTGCTGTTGTAATTCCTGAAGATGGAAATCAAATCACTGTTAATAACTTCAGTGGTGCGAATGCAAGCATCTCTATTAACGGTGGAGAGTACATTCTTCAGCCTGGAGAGAAAGAAGTGTTCCCACTTATCTCACCAGACCCTCTTGTAGTTCCAGCTGTAGCAGGTGACACTCTAGCATTAACTGGTAATGTTTCTTATATAATCAAGAACGTACAGGAATACTAGTATGTTGGTAGAGACTGACTTTGATGGCCTTTTAGAAAATGATGTAATTTTTGAGGAAACAGACCAGACTCTAGACTACAAAGAGATCTTAAAGAACTCAGAGAATATAATCAAGTCATTCTTGTACTTGAAGAGAGTTACAGATGGTACAAATCCATATGTTAACTCTGTATTAAAGATGGATACTGTTGACTTCGCTGAGAAAACTGCATACACTCCACATGTAAACACAGGCCTTATCCTTGTTAAAAATGTAAGTGCCCTGGTCAATGGATCAATCTTCTTTAATGGTGGGGAATTTGTTTTATTCCCGTTTGAATCCCTTGAATTCCCAATACTCTCAACGTCGGTATTAGAGCTAAGTGGAAACTTCTCAATCTTAGAATCAGAATATAAATTAGGTAAATCGTAAGGAATAAAACATGGCTACATACTATGTCGACAGTATTAATGGACTAAATACAAATGATGGTCTCACACCAGCTACGGCTTTTGCTGATTTCTATGCAGATCTTGGAGCAACTTCAACAGCTGTTGACACATATTGGGTAAGAAACACTTCTCAGTTTGTACTAACAGCAAGCACTGCTCTACAATTTAAAAACATTATATCTTGGCCTACTGCTGGAGGAAAGTATCATGATAGTCGATTAGTGGATACATCTACTGCAGCATGGGATCTAGATGATAATAGTGGTTTTATCGATATTGCTGCTTCAAGCTTCACGTTTAAAGTGGATGAGAATATCATATCTTTCTCTAATTTCAATTTCAGTTCTACTAACGCTCTGGATGCATCCCCATCTATATACACAACAGGTGGTACAATAAGTTTTTTCAACTGCCAGTTTGCATCTTTGAGGACTGGGACTTACAGGGGAAGCTTCTTTCGCTACGAACAACCCACAGTGGGCACTCTGTCATTTGTTTTCGAGGACTGTGATTTTGATTTACTTACTCCGCTTGTTGGAAAGTATGAAACACACCTTGTAAGTGTCACTAGATCCATATCTATGACAAGATGTACAGGATCTATGCGCAATATGTTTGGATCATATACAACCACAGTTAATCAATATAATGGAAGTACAAATCTTTCTGTAATAGATACCAATATTGTATTCAGTGACTCGGTAGTCCAGATGTCTTATGCTGGAACATACAATCAAACTGGCCACAAGTTCAATTTCTTTTTAAGAAATTTTACAGCCACAGCAACTTCTATCCTTTCGTATATGACAACCAGTTCAACATACGGAATGCCAAGAATAGATGTTGATGTAGATAGATGTGACTTCTCTTGCACAGGCATTCTTTTTGATTACTATTGTCCAAACTATACAAGTTCGGCAAACTACTATGGATATGTGGAAAAGTTCTCAATATTAAACTCAAATATCAGCTGTACTAATATGCTTAGAACTGTTCGTGGTAATAACTGGACTAGAATAGATACTCCTATTATTGTTGAGAACAACACTTTAGATATCTCTATGGTATACAACACTGCTAGCGTCCAAGTGTTTGAACGACTAATGTTTCGTGGTAATAAGGTTCTTGCTTGTTCTGCTGGTCTTATTTCTATGACAGGCGTAACTGCTTCAGAAAGGTCTTTTATTGATATTGATGATGCGACTATAGGCGGGAACCTTATTGACGGTTTGCATAAAGCAGACGTATCGTTAAGAGGATGCATAGTCAATGGAAATCTAGCTACAAGCTCTGTATACGGAGAGTATATGGATATTAGAGACTCAGATATTGATGGGACAGAAGGATTTGGAGAGTACGAGATAGTAAGGTCAAGAGTTGTTCAGAATGGTATAACATCTGCTATTCCATATGCATCAAAAGCTGTCCTTAGAAACTCAGAGATAACTTCTCTTGGAGAGCCTCTTGGTTCTCTTGGTGCGAAAGTGCTTGTTATTGACTCTATCTTGTCTAATGATATGTCTATCCCTGTTAAAGGTGATGTTTCAGTATTTAACACTGAGCTAAATGGAACGGCTGTTGCATATGAAGCACGTCACAGGAATACTCTCAAGAAGTTATCACCAGTATTTAGACTGGGTGGTTCTCCAGGAAGTGTATCCATCTCAACTGGCTTAGTAGATGAATTAAGTGTAACATCTGATGAAGTAAGGGGAGTAGTTAATGCTGGGTCTGCTTCTGTAAAAGCATTTTTTGCTTCAAATAGAGAGCTGGACTTAACGGCTGACTCTGTTAGAGCTAAATTGTATTTCACAACAAACACTGGATCAGTTGGGAATGTTGATATGACTCTCGGTGTGGATTCAACATCACAATGGGATGGGATGCTACTTACCCATTTCATGTACTCTCTTGATGGTATCCTAATACCTGCTACTACTGACTATACACAAAAAATGTATGTGAGAATAATGTTCAACTCTCCATCTGGGCTTGTAAAAGATCTATACCTGGACTTAAACTTAGTTGGCGTGTAAGGTAAAATAGATGGCTTTTATGGAAGACTACTTTTTATCTATCTCAAGCGAGTACATACGTCCTCACAGGTTGTATTCTTTAGATATTGTCTCTGAAGCTCCGAGCCAAGTCCCAGGAAGGGACGAAGTATGGTATCTTGATATGAGCATCCTAGCTGACACAACTTCTCAATTTATCCCACAGTATGATGACCTTAGTGTCAATGCTTTAGATGAAGGCCTCATCAGTATGCCTGACTTCCCTAGCAAGTTCTATTCTGTCATGAAAGATCTGGATGTTGGAATACTCAAATATTCTGGACCGACTACTGGTGTCGGTGGTATAATGAATGAAGTGTATGATGCTGAGCGTCCTAGTGCTTTCTCTATGTTTGAGCAGTTCTCTCAAAAAGATATCTCATTCAATCGTGTTTCAAAAAGAATAAACAAAGTTATCTATCCTTCAATCACTAGGACTTATAGTGGTCACAAAAGAAGCTTTCGATAATCTGCTATAATTATGTAATTAAAATATATATGGAGATGACATGTTAATTGAAACAGAATTTGACGGTCTACTAGAAGAAGACGTTATCTTTGAAGAGACCGATCAGTCTCCTGGATTTGTTGAGATAATGAAGAACTCAGAGAATCTTCTAAAATCTTTCTTGTACCTCAAGAAGATGTTCAACACAACTCCTTTGTTAAATAGAATACTAAAAGTTCAAACTGTTGAGGAGACGCAGAAATCTCTAATCACTCAACATGCTGACACTAATGTGATGATGGTAAAAAATGTGTCTGACCAAAATTCAGAGCTTTTCATCAACGATGGTCTTTTGGTGCTGTTGCCTTTTGAATCTTTCGAGTTCCCTATAGATGGAACATACAAGATTGAAGTGTCTGGCAAGTTAAGCATAGTAGAATCTCAATATAAAATAGGATAAGAAAATGGCAAGAATCTTTTACGTAGACTCAATTAATGGTTTAAATACAAACGATGGGCTTACTCCGTCAACAGCTTTTGCAGACCCTTTTGTTGATGTTCTGGCAACAATATCTGACCCAGTAGAGTTCTGGATAAGACAAGGTAGTGCTGTTGAAATTGGTGCTGTTGATAAGGTGCTTAAATACTCTAGTCTTGTAGGTTGGCCAAGAGCCGAGGACCCTGCTTATGATGTTAGACCATCTACTGACTGGGATAATGATACTTATGTTAAAGCAAAGGTTGTTTACTCTACAGACAATACTGACTTAGACATGCGGTCATCATATAATACTGCTACTGTTGCGAATATTGAATTTGAGTACACAACTTCGACTGTAGGTAGTAATGTCAGGCTATCCTATGGAGACATGACTTTTGATAATTGTAGCACTGTTAATCATACAGCTTCTTTTATTTCCACTTCAGGATCTGGGGATGCTCCAGTTACTGCTGATCTGCAGCTTACGATAAACGGGCTTGTTCTTGGTGCTGGATCTGCGATCACAGTGGTTGTAATTGATGCGGTAAGCAATAATTATCTTCTCGATTGTAAAATGAACGATTGTGTAATGAATGGGATTAGTGTCATTTCTAATACTTATGGAAATGGTAATGTTAACTACCCTAAAAAGTTCCTTGTTACCAGGTGTACAGTTTCTGCCAGCAGTGCTTTTACTTATGGAAGATATCAAGGTGGGTCAAGCTACAGGATTGATGAATTCAGGTTTGTAGACAGCAACATAATCACAGCTGGAAATGCAATAACCTATTATTCTGGAAGCAATTATCATCAAACTGGCATTCAACTAAAATTTTCTTCCCACAATACAGAATTTGATTGTGGAGGCAGAATATTGCATGGGTATACCTATTCCTCTACAAATTATGGATTTCTTTATCTTTTAGAATTTACATTTATAGGGAATACCGTACACAGGGCTACGGATTTAGTTTACATGCAGGGAGGTAATGCTGATACTGATACCAGATGGTACTTTACTGGTATATCCAAGGTGTTCAAGAATACTCTTAATCTATCTGGGTACTTATTTAGAGGAACTACAACAAATGCATATCAGTATCATAGCGGTAGTGTTTTTGTTGCTGACAATGAGTATATCAGTATGATTTCTATCACAGGTGGTAGTTCTGGTGGATCATCGCCTAGTACAATTATGCTCTCTGAGAAAAACTTAACAACATCTGGTTCCCTTTTTGAATACGGTGGTGGCAACGCCCAAATAAAACTTGTTAATTCAACAATAAATGGACATCTTGGCGATCATGGAACATCTTATGTTTCTCTTGAAATGTGCTATGTCAACTCTCTAGCTGATGGCGGAATGACTCTTGATGCAAAGGGAAGTACAATAGTCGGAGCACCTGCTATAAACAATCTTAAGAATGTTGTTCTTACAAATTGTATTGTTCGATCTGCCACCTCTCCTCTTATGGCTGGGGCAGGATCACTTACGATGATAGACTGTGAAGTAGATAATGATTTTTCAGCAAACATAAATGGTACAGCTAGGTGTTACAATTCTATTGTTAATGGAGTTAGTACTGCTTTTATCTCAACAGAGCCTGGTTTCAATAAGACAATTTCTGCTGTCTACAGACAGGGTGGTTCCAATGGTACAGTTAGAATAGAAGCACCTCTTGCGGAAAGCTCTTTTATCTCATTTGACAATGTGACAGGATCTTTTTCTATAGGAACTGGAACTGTTTCAATGTTTATTTCTGGCCAAACAGATCTCTTGGCAGAAGATGTTGTTCCTACGGTTCAGCTTATTGGCGAGAGTGGTGGCTTAAAAGTAAATGTAGATTGCACAATAACTGTTGATAGTTCGTCACAATGGGATGGAATAACAGTTGATACTAATAGATTTGTTATAACAGCAGATGTATCGTCTTCCAATCTTGATGATGGCTCTGAATTTTATTTCTTTTTCTCATCAATAATTCCTGCTCAGTCCGTTAAAGATTTATACATAGATCTTGATGCGGTTCAGCTTCTAGCTTAAAAGGTAAATAGTATGTCAACTATAGATAGCTGGATATTTTCAAGTGCTGTTGATGGTTCTGCAACGGCAATGACTAGAACTCCCCTCGATGATGCCATAAAAGATAATATCGGGATTGTTAACTTAGATGACACTGTAAGAACCATAGATACTTCAGCTTCTGACTACTATCTGAACCATATTGTTGAAGATAAATTTTATGGAAAAGTAATTCCATTTGATTTTAATGAATTTTTTGTATCTGCAAATACAAATCCTTGGAACAATATGCAACTTAAGAAAATTGGGACAAAATCCTATTTTCTTACAGAGTTAAATACTGCTGTGCCTTTTAATGGTGTTCTTTTGCCATTTGAATCAACTCTTAAAGACTCTCAGAGAGAAGCTTTCGCTATGTCTAAAGGTGGATTTGGAGAGATTAAGCGTATCTTATCTAGAATTAATAGAACTATCTATCCTAGATCTGGTGTATCGACTGTCGGTAGAGTACGTTCTCTGGTATAATTATAAAACATAAAAAGGAAATACATGCTTTTCAAAGAAACAGAGTTCTCAGCAAATGGCATTCAAGTAGGTTCGACTAATCATTGCTTTGATAAGTGCGACTTCCTAAAGAAAGAAGCCTCTGCTGAATCTATTAAATATTTTAATGAGCTGAAGGCTAAGCCTGATCACTTATACTTTTTAGTTGTTGCTATGACATCTGGTGAATGGTGGTCTTCAAATAGAAATGGAGATTACTTCAAAGAGGAAGACTTGAAAAAGTATTACAATATCTTTGAAGATTCTGGTGTATTCTGGAACCATGACAACAAAGATCCTGAGAAGAGCATCGGCAATGTTCTTAAGGCGTTCTATAATGATGACATGCACCGTATTGAAATCGTAATTGAGGTTCCTACTGAAAAGGGAAGATACCTTGCTGATTACATTAGAGATGGAAAACCTATCTCTGTATCTATGGGTCTTAACACTCCAAGTGAGTCTTGTAGTATCTGTGGCCATGTAACAAAAGGCTCTTATGAAAACAGATGTGAACACCTAAAGTTCATGATGAATACAACTCTACATGATGGACGTAAAGTATACGCTATCAGTGGAACACCTCTTAAGCTATTTGATATCTCTTTTGTGTTTAGACCTGCTGACAAGACAGCTTATGCTATGCTTACAAAGACAGCTTCACATAAAGAGCTTGGACTATCTTCTATAAAGGATGAAATCAATGACTAGGTATGAAACTACCGAAGAGTTTAAGAGACTCGAGAAAATTGCTGAATTAGAGAAGCGTATTCTTGGTGAAATCAAGGACGCTAAAGACACAGAGGGTGGAGCTTTAATCCCTGAGTCTATTCGTGAAGCAATGAGAGTGAGAGGAAACTCTCCTGTACCTAAAGCTGTGCTTGACAATATGATGGATGATGGTCTTGACTCATCTATATCTCATATGGCTAAACATAGAGTTATGATGACTCCTGGTGAAGCTCTATACCAAGCTATCGGCAAGAAAGACAACAATACATACAAAGGTGCTCTGAGCATGACTCTAGGCGATATCCTAAGTATGATTACTAATAGAGCAGCAGTTGGTCAGACATGTGCAAATAAGCCTATGTCACTTGATGACCATGATGTTCCTAAGCATGTGAAGGTTATTATCCGAATGCGTGGTGTGTCTCCTGATATGCTTGAGAAGAGTGCTAGGAGTATTTTAGATACTCGTAATGCTATGGACTCATATCAGTTTACATACTCAAATGGTCAAAAGGAGAAGTTTGGATCTAAGTTCGTTTCAGAGCATAAAGACAATCTTCAACGAATGATCAATGATGGTGTTATCATTAAAGTGATAAAACTGTTGTCAAGTGGTATGAAAAATACCGTGTATGAAAAGAACGCTTCGTCCGACACTGAGGACCTACTGTACGCAGAATTACTACAAGGCCTTATGGCTTAGTACATTTGTTTGCGATACACTTTTAATTTTGGTATAATTACCGAAAGCATAAATTCTATTGAAGGAATTCACGATGGGTGAAAAAACCGAGCTACTACAAGATATCCTTGGAAGTTTAAGTACTGAAGAGAACGAGATGATCGAAAAAACCGCTGAGGCTAAAAATGGTCTTAAGAGTACTGAGAACAAAGAGGCTGCTAAACGCATCCCTACAGAAACTCCTAAGAAAAAAGAAGGTAAACTTGGTCTTTCAGTTCTTGGAAAAAACAAGCATGAAGAGGACGTACTCAACTTTGACCACGTTTCTGCAAACGGATCAGATGGTAAAGGCACTGAAGATATCAAAGTCAAAAAGCCTAAAGTTGAGCCAGGTCTAGTATTTGAGAAAAAAGCAAGTGCAGATGTACTTGGTGCTCTTTATGAAGCTGCAGGTGTTGAACTTGAGAAAGTTGCTTCTGAGGAAACTCAGCATGACGCTCTTCTTAAAGTTGCTGCTGAAACATTACAAGAACTTAATGACCTTGATAAAGTAGCAGAAGAGATTGCTGACAAAGCCGCTGATAGATTTTTAGCAAGACTTAGCGAAGCTGAATAAGGGTTCACATGTTTGACAAAGCAGAACTCTTAAAAGTTGCAGAGCAAGTCAGAGAGCAGGGTGTAACAACTACTGCTGCTAAGACTCTAATGAAACAAGCATCGGACATCCGTATCACAACTCTTTTAGCCGCTATCAAAAAATAACGTACCAGAAGGACTATTTTTGATCTTTAGCGACTATGATCTAACTAGAAGATATAAAAAACACCCATTATTATCACAATTCAGTAGTTCTCTGCCATCAAACATTAAAGAATTGTTTGAGTGGATGGAGTTTATTGTTCATAACAACCCTATTGCATCTGCAGGTATTAAGAAACTTTCTGAAACTCCTGTAACTTCATTTAAATATTTAGCTGCTGATGATCCTAATGAGGGGTCTATCAGTGAAAACGATAGCTGGAAGTCTGTATTAGAAGATTCTCTAAATATGAAGGCTAACCTTCTTAACGTCTCTTATAACACTCTTTTATATGGAAACTGCTTTGTGTCTGTGTACTCTCCTATTATTAGATTTTTGAGATGTGACATATGTAATGAAGAGATCCAGCTTCGTCACTCAAAGAAATTGAAAGTTTTTATCTCAAAGAAAGATGATGCTGGCTTCGGTGAGCACTCTGAATTTGAAGATGATGGTGACTTTTCAAAACAAGACATATCTACACCTACAAAAGACATTACAGAGAAGTACAAGAAGCTTAACACTAAGAAGACTCCTGTCCACTTTTCTTGTCACTGTAACTCATGTAAGAAGATAACTTCTCATGCTGCAAGAGATATGCGTATTAAATCTAAAGATGATATGAATCTTATCGTTTGGGACCCTAACTCAATCAAGCTTGTTGATAATCAAATCACAGGGGCATCAGAGTTCTATTATGAGATCCCAGGCAATGTGTATCAGACTGTTAAGGATAATGACCCTTTCACTCTATCTACAATGCCTATCGGTATGATTGAAGCAGCTATCACGAAGAAGCTTTTTAAGTTCTCCGAGGGTCACATATATCATTCCAAGAGAGAGACAATCAGTGGAGTATCTACTTCATGGGGAATGCCAGCACTATCTTCTGCTATCCCTGCATTCTTGACTCTTATGATTCTTAGAAAAGCAAATGAGAAGATTGCATCTGACTACATGGTTCCTTTAAGAACCATATTCCCTATGAATCAAGCAAGTGGAAGTGACATGTATAACTTCATGGGCGGGTCTGACTTTGTTGGTAAGATTAACACTATGCTCGACAAATGGAAGCTTGACCCTTCTGCTGTTCAGACAACTCCATTCCCTATTGGAACAGAGACTATCCTTGGAGATGGTAAACTTCTCAGCCTTAACCAAGAGATCGATCAACTTGAGTCAAATATTGCCAATTCGCTTGGTATCCCTATCGAGTTCATCAAGGGTGGTTTGAGCTACTCTTCACAAGGTAGTTCATTAAGACTTCTAGAGAATCAGCTGGCTAGACTTTCTTCTAACCTTGAAGATGTTCTTGGTTTCGTGGTAGATAGAGTCTCACTTACTTTAGATAAAGAGCCTATCAAAGTGAAAATGGTTCCATTTAAAATCGTTGATGACTTGCAGGAGAAAGCTGCTATTGTTCAGCTTGCTGCTTCTGGTCAAGGAATGATAAGTACGTCTACTATGCTTGAGATGTTCAATATGGATGCTGCTTCTGAGAATAAGAGAATGCTTGCTGAACAGAAAACTGGTGTTAAAAACAACATCGATCTTCAGAATTATCAGCAAGAAGTTGCTACAAGTATTGAAGAGCGTGCTAAAAATGCTGCTCAGATGAATAATAGTAACTTCCAGACTCTTAACCAGCAGTCATTAATGGCAGAGGCTCAACAGTACGTTGACCAGCTAATGCAAATGGATGATGGATCTAGAAAATCAGCTCTCGATGAAATGTCTAAGACAAATTATATCTTATATGGTGTTGTTAGAGCTCTATTGGAAATGAATAAAGGCAAGCAAGACTATGCTAACCAACAAGAGGGCGAAGCTGCTGCAGGTGGAGAAGAAGCCTAAGCTAAAAAAAACCAGGGGCTAAGCCTCTGATCTCTTTCTTATCGGATTAGGTACAAGCCTTATCCAATCTTTTCTCTTTTTGAATTCATACGCTTTACTTCCTTCGTCAACCACTTCTAATTGATCGATCTCAGCTTCATATTCATCCATGCTTTCAATGATAGTTGTCACAATATTCTTCTCAATGAATAAAAGTATATCATCAGCGACCACCATAGTATAGAAGTCGCCAGACACTCTTCCGTAAGTCTCTATTGTTTTACCAACAAATCTCACTTCTCCATCACATAAGAATCTACCATGAATATCTATCATTGTACCAGCGGCAACACTGCCACCTACATACAAGTTAGCTTTAGCAACAAGAAGATCTCTTGCACTGACGTTCTCTTCAACAGAGACATCAGAAAGTAAGTGTATCTTTCCTGTTGATATAAGAGAGCCTTGAACGCTTGCTCTTCCTAACTGTATAAACTCATTGGCAATTATGTTGCCTTTTATGTTGGCTGTGTCAATGGTTACAGAATTACCCTGTATACCAGTCATGCTAGCACTCCCTTTGATAAGGACTGCTCCATCTACCACAACTTCACCTTCAATGACGCTTCCAGCAACAAATAGGTTCTCACCAACATGCAGCCTTTTGTCCAGGTCAATAGTTAGATCATCATTTACAATCAGTGATGATATGTAATAGTGATCGCCTTTGTCTTCAATGTAATCATTGTTAGCATTAAGTGTTAACATTCTATCCCTTTACTCGAATAAGACTAGACAACTCAGATAGAATAGCTTCAGCAAGGGCATTGTTTTTAGTCACAATCTTCCTTATCCCGCCTTTCAGCAGTTGAGCTTCTACTATGTTGCCTTTGACTTTGTCGTATGTTATAGAAGACTCTTTTAACTCATCGTCTTTTATTAACATCTTTTCTTCAATGACCCACTTTGCCTTCTTTGAAAGCTCAGTACTCATCTTGCTCTTGCTCTTTCATGTAGTACTCCAATAGAAACTCTTTTATGAGCACATCGAAATCCTTGAAAGCGTGTTCTAATGATGGTATAAGCTCCGAGAGCATCTTTATTTCACTATCTGATAGAATGTGACTACCGCCATCGTTTATCCACCTTGTAGCTATCTTAATGGCCTCTCGACCCATTACAGATTTAGTGTAGATCTTTCTGAACTTAGCAACATTGCCTTCGTGAACAGAAAAAGTATCACCTCGGTGATGTTCCACACAAAGTGGGACACATAAGATATCGTGTCTCATTGGTTGTCTTCCATAAGCATGATGAGCTTCTATGTTGGTATTCGTACACCCTTCCACAATACATGGTTCTGAGTGTAAGTGAATCATAAATTCTTTCAAGATTATGTCAAACTTTTTCTTCTTTCTGGGTTTAGATTTGATATGAGACTGTTTCATTCTCTTTGCCTCTTTAGGCTTAGACTTGGTGCAATGCATTTGAAGCCATTGCTCAGTTATCTTATCAAGGTCAACCCTGCCTATATCAAATCCACTAGGAGATGTGACATAATAGGCGGTCCCGTCTTCTATTGTAAATATGTATCCGTTAAACTCAAGGACTTCTTCTCGTTCAAACTCAATGTTTCTCTTGAGATCTCGTACCATGAATTTTCTAGTTGTTATTGCTCTAGGTTCTTCTGAGTCCATCTTTATGCCTTCTCTTGAGTTTTGACATTTTACTCAGACAAATAGCAGAAGCTATAAGCTGAGAGTCTCCATAAGCATAAGCCATTGCTGAATGATTTCTTGTGCTGACGACAGAACATTTTGATTTGCAACCAGGATCACCTTGTGGGCAATCTGAAGTATCAATTCTAAAATCTTCTGGAGTTAACGATACGAGAGCTTTTCTTATAACGCTTGTCTCGACTTCCCAAAGAGGCATAACAATACCTCTCTTAGTAGTCTCTATCACACAATTTTCATCAACAATAGATATGCTTTCTACTTTACCGTGTACTCCCATAAGTCCTTTGGACTCAGGAGTAGTAATCACTAATTCAATTGCATCTTCTACAGTCATAGGCCTACCTACGAGCTGCAGCTATCACAAGTATCGTGATCGTTGTTTTTAGGAGTGTTGGTGTAATACAAAGTTTTGACACCTAGCTTCCAAGCAATCTGATGCAGCTTAGCAAGATATTTGTAGTTCCAATCTGCCTGCTTAATGTAAAGATTAAAGCTCTGGCTTTGATCAATAAATAGCTGACGGATAGCATTTAGAATGATAAGCTTCTCTTGATCAGTTTCATAAGCAAGGCTGTAATACTGATTAAGTTTAGCAAATTCAGGAACAAGTACTTGAGTAGTAACCGCACCTTCAAGTTCGTAGCTGTAGTACATGATCGGTTCAATAGATTCCGTAAGGTCTCTTGATGTTGCCGAACTTGCAGTTGGAGCAATAGCAGATGTGAGTGCGTTTCTCATACCAAATTTCTGAATACGATCTTTGATAATTGCTGCTTTCTCATCATCAAACAGATGACCAAACTTATTCTTTAAGAACTCGTTACCAAGGTCATAAGGAATATAGCCTTCTGCCCACTTACTTTCAGAAAACTTCTCAAATCTACCACGCTCTTCAGCAAGTATTGTATTCGCCATTAGAATAGAGTTTGATATCTTATTGAATAGTTTGAAAGTATGTTCTTGAGCCTCTGGTGCGTCAAGAAGAATCTTATGTCTAGCCATATGGTTTGCGTAGTTATTGTACCCAAGACCAATATATCTATACTGAAGGTTTGTTTTCATACCAGCAGCTCTCATATACTTACCAATATCGATTGTATTATCAAGAACAAGCGAGACAACATAGACAACTTCGTCCATTACCTCTTCAGGCTCATCCGCAATATTACAGTTAAAAGAGGCTAGATTACATAAAGCAATTTCTTCATCTTTATACTTGGTAATCATATACTCTTCACCATCTTCTTTGATCACGGACTCTTTTACAAGCTTCCCTGGTCTTGAAGGTTCAAGTATCTCACAACATAAATTTGAAGAACCAACATAACGATTAGTCATATTAGCTCGGTTCACATTGTCAAGCAGTATTTCGTACATATTCCCTGTTTGGAATGAGTACTTCAAGAAAGACATACCATATAACTCTCTGGCGTTAACTCTCTTGCGTCTTATACCGTGTTTCTCAACATATCTATGGTAATGCTCAACCCACTCATCACTATACGTTTCTAGCAGCTCTGGTGTATCGAGAGGATCAAAGAGATAGACATCTTCGTTCTTCTCAACCATTTCCATTAGGTAATCGTTAGATGCGAATGAATATTGAAGGTGAGGTGCTCTATTTTCTTCTGTCCCACCTGATGAATCTTTCAACTGAAGGAAGTCTTCAATCTCATAGTGCCACCAAGCACATGTGATTACAGCACTACCACGACGAGTATCTGATTGCATCATAGAACCAACTACAGATTGGATGTTTCTGATAAACGGAACAATACCACCAGTCTGAACACCATTGTTCGTATAGCTTCCTTTTGCTTGGATGTGCGAGACATCAAACGCAAGACCGCCACGACCTTTAGTGTAAAGACCACCAGTAGTAAGTTTGTTCATTAGATCCCAAGTACTGTTACCGATAGTATTTAGAATACAACTGGCAAATTGGTTCAAAGGAGTAAGAGCATTCATCATAATAGGCGTAGCTAAAGTAGCCTGCGCATTAGACAAAATGTTATATAGCTTTTCGATCAGTTCAAGTCTTGTAAACTTCATCTTAGGTATATTTTCGCTACCAAGGTTATAACACAGACCCATAGCAACTCTCATATATGTAAGTTGAGGCAACTCAAGCTTTTTAGTCTTTGAGTAGTTTTTACAATATTTAAGATTGAACTGTTTTAGAGCATTGTACGTAAAAGTGAGGTCTCTGCTTGTATCGATAAAACCATTTATGATGTTAATTTCATCTTCAGAGTACATGCCTACAATTTCAGAATCATACACTTTATGAGAAATACCCTTTTTAAGGACATCCATCAAGTGAGGGTATTCTTTGTTTTTGATATTGTATGCTTCAGAGTAGATGTCGAGAAGATAAAGCTTGCTTGCCACAAATTGCCACTTAGGTGCAATCTGGCTAACTTTACTGACAGCTGTTTCGATAAGGTTTCTGTAAAGCTCTTTGATTTTAATCTTATCTTTGAGCTTTATTTCTGTATCACGAAGCAGGATATCTGCCATATGCTGATCACCGTCACATGCCCATAGAGCAACACGGTTAATCTTTCTCTTCATCCATGGTTCTTCTCTACCATCTCTTTTTATTACAATGACTTCTTTGTTTTTTAAGTCTACTATATGCCCTGTCTTACTCATCGAATAGGTCCTCCAGATCGAAAGAAAGGTCGTCTTCAAGGAACCCTTCATCTTCTAACACACCAATGTTATATGTCAAAAGGTTTGTCTCTTGTGCAAGAGATTTACTGTTGTTAAGATCTTTCTTTGATTCAAAGAAGCTAACAAGTTCGTTTTGTTCACAGTCAGGGATATCCATCTCTATCTTTACGGCTTTTAAAGCTGCAATAGAATAGTACTCTAGGAAGCACTGTACTGTCTCTGGTGTAAAACCTTGGATCTCTTGGATTGTGCTTAGATAGTTAAACCACTCAAGCTCACTATCAATCACTTCTGCGAAACAATTGATTGCCATTTTTTCAAGGTCTTCGTCATATAGGTCAGAGAAACCCTCATTAGGATTATCTCTTAGGATATTGATCATATGTTTAAAGATAGTTGTATGAATCAACTCATCATTTAAAATCAACTTGATGTTGTTTACTGACCCTTGTAGGACCTGGTCACAAAGCTCATTGATTTTAAATGTGTAAAGAAATGAAACAAAGAATCTGATGTTCTCAAGAGCGTATTGTCTAAACAGCACTTCAAGCACTACTAGCGCTCTATCTCTTGGTGTACCTTCTCTCATCTTTTGCTTCATCTCAGAAAATGACTTTATCTCAAGATCTAGTCTCTTTCTGATATTCTCGTTTTTGAAGCCCTCATTAAAGAACTTCTCTGGGTCACTAAAGACCTCCCTGATGTTCCAGCTGTATGCTTCTGAGTGTACAAGTTCAAAGTGTGCCTGCCATTTAATAACAGCTTCCCACTCAGGGCTTGTAATATACTCACTAAGCACATTATCGAGAAATCTATTCGCTAAACTATCTGCCATTGTCTGGAACAGAAGGTTTGCTTTGTATATCTCTTGGAACTCTGGTGACAGAGCATTATGGAAACCAGATCGATCTCTTCCGAAATTGATCTCTTTTGGAAACCATGTAGCTGACTGCTGAACCTTGATAAGCTTTTCAGAGATAGGGTACTTAAACCTGTCGTATCTCTGAATACCATCATGTTCACCAAAGAACATCTTCACGTCTTCAATACTATCTTTACTTTTGCTAAAGTCTAAAATATAATCTGATGCTGTATCCATCCCTATCACCTTCTAGCTTTCGCTAATTAAAACAGTGTTGTCTGTCATATAAGTGACGAACTTGTTGTAGATAACGAATGTGTTCTCTTCTGGTATTACAGAAACATAAACATCTTCATCGATAAATAGGTGAGCCATCTTTTGGATATTTGAAAAATCCACTAATGACATATAGCATTTCTTCTCTTGAATAAACAGAGCGATTTCTTCAATCTGAGCCTTGTCTTCAATAAAGAAGTCTCGAGAATTGCTCTCATCTATCTCTTTGCTTCTTGAAACAGTTGCCTGCATCTTACCAAGAAGACTTTTGTATTCTCCACCTTCTATCCCCATAGGCAGAACGTAGTCTTGCTGTGCAGCAGAGTCGTATAAAGATACAGTAGCATCAGTGCCGATAGAGACATCGTCAAATGAACTCATCTGGCTAAGATTGTTTACTAGCATTGTGTAAGATATCTGTCTCTCATCTTTCCCTGCGGTTTCAGTTGATATGAAGATAGTGTGCAACGCATCCCATGAGCGAAGCGATAACCCCATCCCATCAACATAAGCAAAAGGCATAACCCCCTCTAACTTTTTGGTCCCAAATACTTTTACAAGTACGTCAAAATTCTTTTTAGTTATCATATTCTTTGGCCTTCTCGAATAATGCATCCCATTTACGGTCATGCAGTGTTATATTATTATAGATACAAACTGACTGTATCCAGACTAGGTGAGAAGAAAGTTGATCCCCACTTATTTCCGTCATTGAAGCTGGATATCCAAATATCTCATAGAATGACCGAAGTCTCTCTACTGGTATTTTTGTCCTCTTCTTTGAAGGCTCTTTGTCTGTCTTAGGATAGTCCGAATCTAAGAGCTTGAGCATTATTTTAATGCCCTCTATATCCATTTTCTTAGTGTCTAAGATAACAAGGTTCTTGCCCACTTCGACTTCTATCTTCTTATTAGAGTCAAGAATATCAGCAAGTGTTGCGTGGAACTTCTTATTAAATTGCCCCGATACTATCACTATGCAACCAGGTATCTTTCTTGTAGAAGTAGACCCAGGTCATCATCAAAGTGGTTGCTGTAAGCGATGTTGTTAATAAGCTCTGCCATCACAACATTGTCTTCAACACCATTCCACATCTTTTTGTATGTACCATCAGCATAGCCATTGCTTTGTCTGAAGGTGTTCAATACAGCTTTCCCGAAGTATAGTTTTTGAATATCATCAAAAGTCATGCCGATTGAACCAGCAGCTTTCATAACACTCTTAGCGATAACAACGGATGATTTGTCTGTAATGGAAGCCTTAATTACATTTTCCATATGATGAAGAACAGATTCTAAGTCACTTGTATGATCAAGTGTGTCAGTTTCTACGATTGCTTTTAACTCTTTTTCAAGTTTGTCGTCAATTATGATTTCTTCTTCTACCATCATAGATAGAACAAAGTGCCATATATCAACCAACTCAACTTTTGCATTTTCAATGTCAGCAGAACCATGCTTCCACCATTTCCATGGGAATGAGTCAACTAACTCAGCACCCTCCAATAAGATCGCTCTTCTCCAGTTGTGACCTTTCTTTCCCCAATCCTTACCAGTAGTCTTGGTATTGACGCTGTTTTGGGTGTCTATCATTTTTCTTAAATCGTGCATTTAGTTCCTTTTGTATTTTTTTTAAAAAGGGTTAAGCAGTATACAGAATATATTCTTAACCAACTTTAAATTTTTATTTGTCTACTCTATTTTAAAGATACAACATTTTGAAGAAACTCTGTCTTGCCATTTTGACTGACTATGACATAGTCATTAGACCAGAAAAATCTGTCTTCTAGCAGTCCATGTTTTGTTTCAAACGCTTTGATCTCTTTTATCTTCTTGGTTATTTTAGACGCATAACCACGACCTCTTTTAGAGTTAAAAGACCATCCGTTGTTGTAGCTTCCCCATACTTTAGCCCAGTCTCGACCATGAACACTGATCCAGTATTTCAATTCATCAATAGACTCTTTGGCAGCAAAGTCTTTGTCCATGACAAGCTTTGATGCGAATCTATTTCTGTTCGCTTTTGTATCTTTCAGGTTGTGTCTCTTAAGAACACTCACAATGTTGTTTTGCCATATCCCAAAGTCTTTTGAGGCTATGTTGATTATGTTTAATCCACCCTCGGACTCGATAGAAGCAATCGCTGCCATTGTGTATGAAAGGTCATTAGCAGACCCATAAATCTTTGACTCAGCAAGAACTCTTAATTGATCTTCTGAGTAACTACTTATGTTGTCTGCAAACAAAGCAGAGCATAACATTAAAATTTGAATCAGTATCTTCTTAGCCATATAAACTCCAAACTGCCATTTTAGGTTCAAGAGCTTGTAGCTCTGGTGAATATTGTATCCCTGCGGACCAATAAAAATCTTTTTCAACTTCATCTATCATCTCATCACTAGCGACTGGATGAAGAAAGATGTCGACGCCCGTCTTTGCCTTGAAAGCATTTGCTAGATTAGCATACAACTGATCAAGCCCCTCGGCAATAGTCTCATACTCAATCTGCTCCATTTCTGGCTCACCTTCATATAAAGCCTCTGTGTCACCATCTCTAAGTGAACGTGCCAAGCACTCATAGTCAGAGTCTATATCTTTCAAAGCTCTGTCTATAGCCTTAACCTCTTGAGGGCAAGTCTTTTCAACAGTACTTTCTTTGATTATAACTGCCCAGCAACCATAATGTTCCATTCCCATCTATCTGTCCTTCCCAACAATTGTTGCAATTAAATCTTCACCGCTCATAGATTTGAGCTGCTCTGATGTTACATTTTTTCCAAACATTTCTTTAACAATGCCTGGATACCTATTTTTGTCCACCCTGTCATAACCATTATTTTTAATAAAGGCCTTGACCACACTACTTGCTAGGGACACTAGCTTTATCCATTTCAGCTACAATCGCATCTTCTTTTTGAGCCTTGTATAAATCATGTTGTCTTCCTTCATAATCTGCACATGCATCTTCAAACTGCTCTGGTGTATCATAGTCATCACTACTTGGACATGCCATTTAAAACTACCTCCTTCTTCAAGTCTCTGTACTGTTCAAGCAATCCTCTGATAGCAAAAGAGAATTCTTGAGTCTCTGGTTGAGTCCAGTTCTTTGGACCGCCATCATCCATGTAAGCATTTCTCTCACGAAGAAAGTGAGGCCATGCATCATCATCATTGATTAGACCAGTAATCACAAACTCTTTCATCTTAAAGTAGTAAGGTGCACGACTGTAAATTTCTCTTGGGTATCCAAGTTCTTTTAAGAAGTCCTGTACTTTAGATTGGGGAGCGTGATTTATCATCCAGTCCACAAAGTTTTCTGCACACATTCCATTCGGAGGGTTTACATAGTCCATTGAGTATTTTCTGATAATGTCACGTCTTGTGATGGGGTTGTTCTCGAGGTCTAGTCTTTCATCTAGGTCGTCTGGTAGCCAATAGTCAGCTTCTTCTGATACACGATCACTCTGTGATTCAGTAGATAACTGAGTGTGGGTTACAATTTGAGCCCATACAAACATAGGTGCTTTGATTCTGAATGCAGCGAATACTTGATTGTCATCCGAGTAAGGAATTTTCTCATACTCTGCACCAGCTTCAATAAGTGCTCTCATATTTGTATACAGCATCTCCGACTTAGGATCGGCATGAGAGAACTTTGCAAGTTTGATAGCCTTCTCGTGTTCTTCTATACCAAGATCTTCAGCCTGGTTAAAACTCATAGTTACAGGCATAAACTCGAAAGGCCTAGAAGGTCTCCCGCTTTCTGCTTCTGTCATTAAAGCTTTGTACCGCTTAGGTGGGTTAGCACTTTTATCTTTTCCTCTACTGATAGCAGCAAGCTCTGTTGTCCAGTGAATTCTGGCATCTTCATTTGCATTGCTTCCAGTCGGGTCTAAAAACTCAATGTAACCATTTCCGTATTCTCCAATACTAACTCTCTTCTCCATCGTCTACCTTTTTTCTTCTCAGCCCAAGTTCTTTTTTGTATCTCTCAAGCTTATTTAACTTCTGGTCCATCTTTTTTCCGACAACCATAGCCAAGTTCATTCCGCTACACATGTTCATCCAAATCCTATACTCTCTAAGATCTCGAATTGCATCATATTTCCTACGAAGTAATGTAGCTTCATTCTCCAGTATGTCATATGAAACATCTATTGCAAGTTCATTGCAGTCTATCGAATCAGTATCCACACCATGTGCAGAAAGTGTCTTCTCTAGTCTTTTAGATAACTCCGTAGTAAAATCATCTACTGATGCTCCATACACTGTACTGATGTCGTATCCAAACATCGGTGCATTTTTCACTTTTTACTCTTCTTTTTCTTAGCTTTTTTCTTTTCTTTACGCTTCAATCTTTTGATTTCACGATCAGCATAGTACATAACTTTTTCAAGATTTCTGATAGGAGTATCTTTATCATGAAGTCTGTACAATGCTAAAAAAGCTTCTCCGACACTATGATTCATGTCTTTGTGTTCAAGTAGTCCTACTGCGTCTTTGATCCATTTCGGAACATCGTAGTAGCTACTATAGCCGCCATCTTTGTCTTTTTTACTTAGCTTTTTTCCCAAACTAAACCTCTCCCAAATAGTTCAACATCTATCTCAAGAACCTCATTTGAGGCATTGATTATAGTTGAAACGTCATCTTCAATAGCTTTTATATCTTCTTTGCTTACGTTATCAGCATCAAGTAAAGCACCCATGAGTAATTTCAAAGCAGCAGTAGATCTGTCCAATGTGTAAGTAAGCATTGATAAATGCATTCTCTCATCTTCAGTAAGTGGAAGTAAGCCTTTTGAGCTCATTACCGCATCTACGTCCTTGCTTTCTATAGTGGTTGGATCAAGAGCGTGGCCGTCAATCCATAGTAGTTTTTTGTTCGATGATTGGTTTGTAGCCATTTTCATCCTTGTAAACAAGTTTTTGTTTTATGAGTTCTTTAATTGCAGGTTTTGCCCATTTCTCGGCTTTTTTTCTCGGTTGTTCAAAGTAGAGCCCTACATCCATGGCGGATATCGCTTTATCTTTTCCGAATCTTTTTATACACCCTAAGATGTCTTTTTGCTTAGGTGTCAACATTTAACTGTCTCTCTCGCCATTCATATAGGCTCCTTGTCTGTTTTGGTAATTGTACCACAAGACACCTTACGGTGCCTAGAATGGAATTTCATCCTCATCGATGTCAATCTCTGGGATAGCAGATGCATCAGGCATTTGCTGTGCTGCAGCAGGTGCTTGCTGTTGTTGTTGCGGTGCACCTTGCTGTTGATTGGCTTGCTGGTTGCCATACTGCTGGTTGTTTTGCTGACCACCATATGATTGTTGTTGCTGGTTTCCATAAGACTGTTGGCTATTGTCATAACCACCTTGCCCTCCACCTTGACCAGCAGCTTTTGCTTCTGCATCAGCTTTTGAATCCATCATCTGCATTGTCTCAACGATAACAGTATGCTTTGAACGCTTGCTACCATCTTGAGCAACCCATTGGTCAAAATTCAATCTACCTTCAACAAGGATCTTGCTCCCACGTCTAAGGTACTGGTTTGCAACTTCTGCAGAACGACCAAAGAAAGTGATGTCAATAAAACATACTTCTTCTTTCTTTTCACCATTTTGAGTAAACTTACGACTAGTTGCGATTGCTGTGTTTGCAATAGCAGTTCCGCTCTGTGCATAACGCAGTTCGATATCACGAGTCAAGTTTCCTACAAGTACTACTTTGTTAAACATATTTTTCCTTCTTTTTTTAGTTCTTCGACTATTTTTATAGGATAGGCATACTAACCTGTCCTGTTGTTTCTGTCGTAGGTATTATACCATCTTTTTCTTCATTTGCGGCACTAGAATCAACATTTTCTGAATATTCTGCGTCTATTGAGTCGTCTACATATTCTACTACTTCAGCAGGTATATAGTCATTCATAAACGATGCCGTAATTGCTTTAAATCCGAGTTCAACAGATCCAGTTGGACCATCTCTGTTTTTACCTATGATTGCCTCTGCGTGCTCCACCTCTGGACGATGATATTCACCATCCTTTTCAACATCCCACTCTTTCTCACGATAGTATTCTTGTCTGTACAGGAATACAATCATGTCGGCATCTTGCTCAATTGAACCAGAACCTTGTAAGTCGGACATCATAGGTCTTTTGTTATCTCTGGTCTCAACAGATCTGTTTAGCTGAGATAATAAAACCACGGTGACTTTGAAGTTTTGGGATATCCTCTTCAGCATCTTAGTGATTTCACCAAGTTCTGTAGGAGCATGTCCTTTTTCGTCAAGTCTCATCTGAAGAAGGTGATCTACAAGAATTGTTTTTATCAAAGGGTTGTTTTTTATCCTTTTGATAATATCTATTTCTAGTTGCTTTCTTGTGAGACCACTTCTATCAATGATTTGGAATAGGTCGTCTGAATTCTCGAAAAATTCAAGAGTCTCATTAAATCCAGTTATGTTCTTAACTGCACCCATCTTCATCGATGACAACGGTTCTTGACACTTAAAAGATATCAATCTTGAGAGTGCATTTTTATCTGCAACCTCCATGGAATATAGAAGTGCCCCTTCGCCTCTTAGTATTGCAGAGATGATAGGACTACTCATAAAGCTCGATTTACCCATAGAAGGTCTGGCAGCAACTACTGTCAAACCATTTTCTACAAATCCACCAATCTTATTGTCAAAGTTGTAATACCCTGTTCTAAAGAATGGAGGCTTCTCTCCACTTGCTGCCTTGTCCATATCAGAACGGATGTCAGCAGTAATATGTTCCATCTTCCTTGGCTCACCAACCGTCTTAATACCCATCTGCATAGCTTCGACTTTGTCCATGACATCAACAATAGCTTTACTGCTGTCATCTTCCGATGCAACAAGCTTCTTGATTTCAAAAGTCAGCTCCATCAATCTTCTTTTCTGAGCATAGTTCTTGACTACGTCCAAATAAGCTTTGACGTTAGATATTGGGTTTGACGATAGGATCTCAAGGATAACACGCTCACCATCGCTTATCTTTTTGGATAGCTCTGGTAAGATGAATGTTTCGTCCATCGGCTTTCCAGCTTCTTGTAACTCACCCATAATCTGAAAGATTGTCTGGTGTGCTGGTAGATAGAAGTCTTCTGCCGATAAACTCTCTGCAACTAAGTCGAACTGTTCGTTCTCAAAAATCACAGAGCTTATGATACTCCCTTCGACATTTATGTCAAAGAGTTTTAAATCGTCTTCATTCATTTCTTACTCTCGATCATCTTATCTGACGCTTTTATCAGATTAGAATATTTCAGTTTTGATATGTCTGTTGCCGACTCTTTGAAAATCTTCTTGAGATAATCAAAGTATCCGACAGTAAACATGCCTTCACCTATAGATTCAAGTCCACCAACTTTATCTATGGTCATTAACTCTGTTGAACCAAACATAGGAGCTTTGGACTTCAACCATTTTGACGGAATATATCCAGGGCTCCTTCCCTCTTCTTTAGATTTGCAGTTAAGAGTGTAAACAGTTTTAAGATTAGCCTTAAACTCTTCAAATCTCTTCTCTATATGATCTTCATACATCTTTGGAACACTGTAATCTTCTGCCAGCTTTTTAACAAGTGGCAAAGTTATGTACTCTGCAGCAGTAGTAAGTTTCGTATAGAACTCAAAAATAGAATCGTCTTTGTCTGCAAGACCAGCTATTATGTCCTTCAAAATCTTTTCATCAATCTTGTCGAGCTTTAGCCTATCTTGGATAATTGACAGTAGTTCAATGTGTTTCATCAATCATGTCCTTCTATTTCAGGCAATGGTAAGCCAGGTATGTTTGGCACTCCGACGTTTGTCTCTTGGTATCTATCTTCAAATGCTTCAGTCCACTCATGTCCATGCAAGTGCACGTACAAGTTATTTCTTAATTCATCTATGTGAAAGATAACTTTTGTTTTATCCAGCTTTGACCTTGGATGTTTAATTTGCAGAGCTAGATAGTCTGGGCCAGTATACTGTACCCATTCATGTCTCTCTCCATTAGTGATCAGTGATGTAGAAACATCATTGTCCACACCTATTTGAACTTGCAGTAAGCTAGTACGTCTGATTAAGTCATCTGAATTCAACGGACCTTGTAGAGTTAAGTCTTCTAAGTATCTCTGCTTAGCAGTCTTTGTAGATCCATGCTTAATTGCCTCTCGAGTTTTAACCTCGAGGAGCTTCTCTTCGTAGCCACCCTTAATGAAATCGTTGTAGTATTTATGATTTGCATCTCTAATACCACTCAGAAAGCTTGATAGGTGACAAGGTCTTAATTCAAACATCTTACTCTCTGAATACTTTTGCACGGCTCTCACTATGTCGTCATGAGGATACAACTCTACTGATTTCTCGTACTCCTTAAATGCTTGAGGCTTTTTGCCTTTCATAGAAGTATGAGCTGGATAGAGTTTCCAGATAAATTCAAAGAGAGGAGAGTAATTAATCACTGTCTTTTGAGGTTTATCCTCAACAGGCGTGATAGGCTCGTTTGAGCCAATAACTTTCTCTGCTGTAGTCTCTTTAGTATTCTCTGTAGTAGTCTCTGACGTAGTAGGTGCAATCTGACCCGTACCTATAGTGTCCGTTGACCCATAGGTATGGTGCTCAGTAGCCCGTACTATAGTGTCCAATGACCCATCACTATAGTTGTCATTGACTCCTACTATGGGGTCCTCTGACTCCAAGTATGGTGCTCTATGACCCATACTATTGTCTTCTAGGCCTTCTAGTTCATCTTCTTCGATGAATTCACTTTCATCTATCATGCAAGCCTCTTCGATAGCCTCTCTGAAGAGTACCCAATCTATCTGGTAGTAAGATCTTCTAGGTTGGCTTGCACGCTTATATTTTACAAATGGTAGTTTTAGTATAAACTTTTTTGCTCTTTTGACCTCGTCTTTGGTTAACCCAGTTTCCTTGACCAATCCTTCATTTGTTTTATAAAACCATTTCTCCGTGACAGTTGCCCAATACAAAATCTGAGATAACATAAGAACAGAGTTAGGGCTAGTGATTATTTTCCTTAATACTGGATAGTAAGCTACGGGCCTTTGTCCGTTCTCAGACATTATCTTCTGAAGCACATTAGTTCTGTCTTCTGTTTTCTTTTTCATTTTGCTCCTCCAGCATCAGAAGTGATCAACCTCTTCTACTACAAAATAGCAATCATATTTTTTACGTATAACACCATTTAAAGTAACGATAAAGCTGTTTAGACCTTCTAAAAAACTATCGCCCTTCTGAATTCGGAGCATAATTTTATCCCCATCTACATAAAGATCTGATAAAAGATGATCTATCCTACGGTACACAGAGTCCATCTTTTTGCCATTATCACTAGGGAAGAATGCGTCAGTGTCGACTGCAAACCAGTCATACTTAGACGCAATATAAGTTGCAAAATTCTTCCAATTCATGTCTTTTGGTAAAGCAATCATCTTAAAACACCAGAGCTTTCTGAGAAAGAATCCCATGCTTGGGTTGAAGCTTCAGTATAGATAGGATTGTTCATACTTTCCATATCTACAGACTCTATAGCTTCGATGTTAGGAGTCTCATCAAACATACTGTTTAAGTCCTCTCCCTGAAAATCAGACATAGCAAATACAAGCTCTCTGTCCGATGCATTGTTTAGGACTTTCCAACAATACGTCTCTTTTTCTTTCAATGTCATTTCGTTCCAGTTTTCAGGCTGGTTGACTTTTATTAATCCCTGTCTAAGGAATCGTATATCGATTGTTCTCATTACTGCTTCCTTTTCTTAAATCCGAATTTAAACCTATATTTGCTAGGTTCAATAAAACACTGATCCATTTGTGTAGGAAGATTGGATACCAAGGCTTCAGCTTCTTCTACAAGATGCTTGCCGTGTTCGGCACCTGTTCTCCATTTCCTGTCTACAATTGCTAATTCCTGCAACCACTGATTAAGTGGCTTTGGTTTTAGTCGTAGCTCTCTTCTTCGTCGTTGTCGTTGTTGCCGCTGTTTTGCGACGTGGTGTGGTCTTTTTAATTGGCGAGGCTGCTTCCTTTTTTTGGGCTGCAGAGCTTGCTCTGGTTCTCCCAGTATCAATATCGATACTTGAGATTTTCCCTCCATTAGGAAGTAGAGCTGCTGCCAGCTCCTTTTCAGTTATTTCAACCGTCAGTTTGATCTTCATTTTGCTCTCCTCTGAAGCTTTCAGCAAGTACAGGGATCTTTCCAAATCTCTTACCTTCCTTACCTTCTTTTGAGACTAGGTTGTGTTTCTCAATGAAATCTGAGTCAACAGTTTCTTCATCGATCATAACCCACTCACCGCTGACCTGGTATGCAATCCCACACTCATCAAATAGTTTTGAAACAATAGAAACATCATCGCTTCCACTCTTCATCATATCTTCTAGTGCGTTTGCTGCAACTGGTGGTTCTACACTCTTTTTGATTTTAGATAAGTCAGAGCTTTCATTGTCAATAGCAACTGCATCTGCAAACTCTTTAGAGATATCGATACTCTTAAGTGTGTTTTTCAATGCAACCTTTTTTGCCATTTCAAAATACCATGTTTTCCATGGACCGCTTGTGCCAGATTTAGATGCTTTCTTGGCTTGCTCAATATGTTCCAATGTAACTGTTCCATATTTACGCTCACCATTAGCCATCTTGATGTCAACCAAGACACCAATAAACTCACCCTGAGCTTTAAATGGTTCAACCTTGTACGTAAGTCCATCTTCTGTAATCTCTACAGTATCGCCTTCATAGATAAGATATGTGTTGATCATCTTAACTGCACCATTTCTATATGCAAGCTTTTGCAGATAGTTGTGTGAGAATGACACTTCAATCTTTTGTCCATAAGGAACAAAATAGATGTCATCATGACTCGTTAGAGTAGGATCAGGTATCATCGCTTTAAGCACAGCTTCTGCAATCACAGGAGCAGGCATTGCACCAACCTTTGGTGTCTTGGCGATGATCATATTCATCTTGTTCATAAGCAGAGCGTTGTCTACATCTGAGTTCTGCTCAGTGATTAATGCTACTGCGTGCTCTTGTACGTTTTTGTACGGTACTACTTCTTGACTCATTTAGTTTCCTTCAAAGTTATTTGCTTCTTCGAGAGCATAGCGGTGCCAGCTCGGCATTGCTTTTACAACAAATAATGGCTGTGCACCACTTGCTTGGTCGACTCCGTTATATCCATACCAGTTGTCATTATTAAGACACCATGCGTATACATCAAGAAGTCTATTTACTTTAGACATTTCAAGTTGTATATCATTGTCCTCGAGAATGATTACGGAGTGCATATAAGGAGCTTCTTTTTCTACAGCAATAAACCCAAACATGTTGGCTTTCTCACCAGCCATGCGTGCAGTATTGATATAGAATGCTGCTTGAATTCCATATCCAAGGTTAGCAGCATCTTTCATAAAAATGTCTGGCTTAGCGTTCTTTGTCGATTTAAGATCAAGGAACATGCCATCCATATTTATATCAACTTTTACCTTAATGATAATATTGCGTTCATGGTCTACAACGTAGATTGCTTTCTCTCTGGTTGTATTTTTGTTGATCACAATTCCATCGTAAGTGTTTGTACCAGAGGTGTCTTTAGGGCGTCTAAGCGATGTTAGAATGCCATTAAGCATTTCACCGTCTTTTGCTCTCAAGATAATCTGAGGATCTTCTTTGTGCTCATTAGCAAAGATCTTCCACTTTCGATCAGTCTTCTTGTCTACAGGTGCAAATAGGAATTCGTCTTCAAAATCATCATTTTCAAGAATAAACTTATGGATAGCATTACCAACGATAAGTGCTTCAGTCTTTTCTTGAGGTCCAGCATCTTTTGCATGCTTGTACGTTTCAGGACATTCTTTGTCTATTTGTTTTAGACCACTGGCACTGATACCAGGCGAGTTATGATAGAAGTCATCATCGACATCACACCATTGTCCCATTATAATCCCGTTCTTCTCAAGGAATTTTATATCTTTTTCTATATCATACTTCATCAATTTCTCCCTTGAAGAATTTAGTTAAGTCTTGAGCTCTAGCTAACAGCTCAGAAACCACTTTTGAATATCTTACAGCCATCATTGTGAATGGTTTTTGGAATGAAGATACTGGAACCTCTTTCCCATCTGTCACTACAATGTGGTCTTCAGTAATATCCACTGCTCTTCCTCTGAATACGATAATGAAAGATACATATGAAATACCATCTTCTTTAATATCGAATGCCCATTTAGTTGCAGAAATCTTAACGAACCCGATGTCTTTAAGATCATGTATTACTCTAGATTTGGCTGAGAGATTATCTCTGTTGTCATTTGTGTATTTTTCTAAAGAGTGTGTCAGCTCTAACAATTCTCTCTTTAGCAACTCCGTGTCATTCACGTAATCTCCTTCTCTATGTGCTTTATGTTTGGGTTGAATAGCTCATGTAAAGCAATACTTCTGAACTGCTTCAGATTGTTCGACATGTTTTCTTTGTGCGCTATCACGATGATCTCAGTCCCATAATGTTCCTGTACATACTTTAAAGCATTAAGCATGTCGTCATCCCCACTCAGTATTATTAATCTTTGGTACTTAGAGCCTAAAGTATGTATTGCATGAATAATTTCTCCATCCATGTCACACTCTTCATATTCATATACCGTGCGTGTTCCCTTAATATCGATTATGTTATCAAGCTTCTTGACAATTTTCTCGACTACTTCAAACCCCTGCGATCTTAAGAAATCCAAGAATCTGATGTTCTTCCCATATCTCTGATCATCTTTACTAAACGCTTTTGCAAACGCATGAAAGTTGAAATGCACATCTGGGAATGTTTTTAAAATAAGTTCTTTTGCTAAAAGCATATCTACTTTTGGCAGAAGGTATTCGTTGCGTCTATGAGTGATTGGTGTTTTCAAATTTTCCATATCACACAAGACGAGCGTTCCTAGCTTATTCATCGTCTGGTTCCTTAGATGCTCTTCCGAGCAAGAAACCAAAACCTATAATAGCTAAGAGTATTCCACCAATTACTGTGCCTATACTCATCATCTATCCTTTATCCTTAATTAGTCCACTAAACCTCAAATAGATTATTAGCTTCACCAATAGTATATACCATTTTTTTGCTGGCTTAATTCTTTTTTTTTGGGTATTATTACATTCAGTTAAAATAAGAAGAAACGGAGTTAAAAGTCATGAAAATAGAAGATTTTTGGAGTTTTTTACGGGAAAATAGCGATTTTTTCAGTAAAATGGCCACTTTTTCGTCAATTAAGATTGATTTTAAAAGAGGCATTTATTATATAGATGACGGTTGGATGGCAGATCCTTTCTTTTTAATCCTAAGACTTTTTAGAGACAAATTTAATGAGCTTGGCCCATCTAATGACCAGGAGTTTACCCGAATACAGAAGATGTTAAATGCTTCTAGAATTAAGACCCCATTCGGTAAAAAAGAGTATGACTCTTATGTAAATGTCGAAACTCGAAACCAAACACTCCTTAACCTGCTAGAGGTGACTCTTGGTGCCAATGATGGCAAGTTTATGATCCCAACGAAAGAGTATTCCAATCAAAAGTTTAAGGATATCTCAAATGATATGGAGAACGTATTCTCAGGATTGTTTATTTATGAGCACCGAGAAGCACGGTATTATGTTGATATTTACGACAGACTGACTGGGTTTGAAGTATTCCTCGATAATGGAACAATCTATATACCAGTTAGGTTTGAGGGCATACATCGGTCAGCGTTTAAAGAAGACTCACTTAGAAAAGTCGATATAGAGGGAGAGGTATCGATCTCAGATATGTCTTTCACATTATCCCTTGAGGATAGGGATGCTGTCTATATCCCAGAAGAGTACACGGACAGCATTATTAACGTAGCAAGGTACTTCAGAGTATTTGATATAGTTAACGAGGATGACCAATTCATTCTTAATACAGCTGAGTCAATCTACAAGTATGCTTATGACGACCCTTCCATAAAAGCAAACGGGGTATTATTTACGAGCTACCTTGCCGATCTGATGATATCAAAATACACAGAGTCTGGCTCATCTTCAATTGCCGCTCTCATTGATATAGCAAGGGTTGCCTCTGCTATGACAAAAGTGCACAAGAGTGTGTTGATAGATAACATCTCGAAAGATATTAGTGGTGAGGTCATAGAACTTGTTAAACCATACATAGATGGGTCGGATGATAATCATGTTGCTAAGATTAGCGAGCTTACAATTAAGTCTAATCTTGAATTCTGCTCCAGGGTAATCAGACTCAATGGGGACCCAAGTTCAATTAGGTTCTTCAATAAGAAGATGAAGTATTACAAGGACTTTAATGTAGACAGAAATGGGGTTCTTAACGACCTTATTCCTGAGCTTGGTGGCTTCAGATACATAGCATCATTCTGTAATATTTCAAGTGACAACGTACCAGCTGGGTATACTTCAGTAGACTCTTTTATTATATACGCAATACTGAAAGTTGTTCAAAGTGAGTTCGGATCACTTCCTGTGTTTGATAGGTTCTATGGGGATGGGATACATTCAATATTTGACAAGATTGTGTTTAACTCAAGTGATGGAGTGCACGGCCTTGATGGTAAGCATGGATACAATGGAGTCCTTTTACAGCCAGCTGATATAGATGTTAAAATTCCAAAGCTTAGAGCGACAAAGCAGTCAACCGAGTCAGCAATCTCTGAAATAGTTGATGCCTTTTCGGGGTTTGTATCTGGATCAGAGGACAGAGATATGCTTGCTGCAGTACTCACAGCATCCTCTTTAGTTGTGCCTATATTGAAGAATGCAAACAAACCAGTCATGGCTATCTATGGGTGCGGTCCGTACACTATGGATGGGGCAAAAAAGAAGATTTTTAATGGTGTGTTTAAGAACGCACATGTTGTTAATACAGACAGCGACTTTGTCATCAAGAATATAGCCGATGGAAGCAGTTGTATGCTTGTGACAACAATGAATAAGTCAATCAATAAGGTTCTAAACAAGCTTGCTACAGAGAGGTTTGGGTCAGAAACTATAAGTAGGTTCAAAAACACGGATAATGTAGTAAAAACCACCAATACAGCCCCGATTTTGGTGTTTACAGAGGAAATGTGGCTTATAGATGAGTCGATTGTGTTCAATTTTCCAGCTAGAGCAAGCAGTGAAGCGGGGTCCTTCTTGTATGAAGACGATGATGTGTCTGGAACTATTGCATCTTTCGTCATGAGCAATGAGAAGAAGCTGCTTTCACTCGAAGAAAAGTTTGTTGCCAAGGTGAAAAAGGAGCTAAAGAAGAAAAAAATGACTTCAAAACACCCTTATGTTGACTTTTTTGAGAAGATTCTGGCTTCTATGTGTTTAGTTGAAGCAACAGGCTTCATGGATGGATGGGAATTCCACGATAAGATGCATTCTGTCTATTTCAATGATGATAACATCAGATATTCTGTGAATTTTGAGAAATTAATACTCTCTATACAGAATGGTTCTTCAAAAGTTGAGGATAAGTTACACGACCAGAACTTAAGAATGAATCAAAACGGAGATTCTGTTGCTGTAGACAAGGTTTTTCACATGTCATACCTTGAGAAAGAAGAATCTGATGTATATGTACTTCTTTTTGACAAAAGAGTTGTGTACAAGGCTTTAAAAGCTGATTTAAACATAGGATATGTGGAATTTGTCCAAGCAATAGAAGCTCTTAAGTCGTATATAAACATAGAAAATGCAATGAGAAACTACAGACTAGGGTCAGACAAGACAAAGACCATTTACAACTGGTATTTAGAATTATTTGATGGTGTAAAAGATGATTTTGGATGTATAAAAATAAACAAAAAGTCCTTTTATGGCCTTTAACTGTTGACTTTTGAAGGATTGTAACAGTATAATACTCATCACAGCTCAATCACGAGCTAGGTTATACAAAAAAAATAAGACAGGAGAACACAATGGGTAAAGATTACTCTAATATGTCAACCGAACAAATCATGGAAGAAGTTATTTCAATCTTCAAAGAAGTTGAAAATGACTGGGAAAAGCTTAAAGATCGTCAAAATGCTGCGGCAGGACGTCGTATTCGTAAATCACTTGACGAGGTTGCTCGTATCAAGGTAGACTTACGTAAAGTAATGTTGGCTGAAGAACGCTCATGAAAGCAATGTTTGTAGCCCCAGACTTAGCTGTCTTGGCTCAAATGCTTTCCGCCTCAACAAGTAAAGAAAAACTTGTTGAGAACATGAAAGCTTTAGTTGAGAGCGATAATTACGAAGACAGACTTAAAGCAATTACTGAAAATCCGTCTAACTTAAGATTCTCGTGGATCAAGTTTGACAAAAACGAAGAAAATTTGGAGTTCTTTACATCTTTATTGTTGCTTTCTGCTAACAATAACTATTCAACGTCTACAAAAGACCTGGTTATGACTCAAGACTGTACATTTGTTAACAGCAATCTTCTTGACGCTTATAAGCAGGTTTCTCAAGGCGAAGATGCTAATATTGATCTTGACCTGACAGACAAGATTAATAAAGACAGACTTATGTCGTTATGTGAAGACATGTTTGATGAGCCGCAATTCGTAGAGTTATTCTCTACTGAAAATGGACCTCAGATGTTTATGCTAGCTGGAAACTTTTGTGTGGATACATGGGGAATGTTGTCTACAATCGGTACAGTTTCTCAGAGAAGCTATGCTCTTTCTACTGGAGATGGTAAAGAGAAAGTTCCTGGTATCTGTGTGATGTTTGGTTTGTCTATGACAACACTTCTTCATATTGAAGCTAACGCTGAAAAGATGCCTAAGCATATTGAAGAGGATTTAAAATCTCTTCCGAAAGCGCAGGAGCCTAAGTAGTGAGAAATCTTAGCTTCTTCGTCATCACTCAAACTAAAGAACAGTACCCTCATGTACTTGCCTCTTCGTTTGAGAGAGGAATGATATATCCTTATCCTCATGCTTATATTTACAAGATGGATGAATCGGATGAAGAGTATACTTTTGTGAGAATGAGACCATTGCACGAAAGATGTGCCACTGTTAGAGACTCAAGGTTGAATAACAACGGCATAGGGATAGTCCTTTATAATCCTACTGGCAATCCTCTTACGGAGAAAGCTAAGAAGCTCATTGCTACTGTGATCAGAAACTTCGTTGATGATTTTGGTATAATTCAGTACCAGATTGTAACGGATGAATCTTCTGCCGATGCATTCGTGGATACACTCGATTTCCCTGCGATGGTAGATGCGTCTCCATCAGCTTTTACGAAAAGGACTTAACAATGGTAATTCTAGTTAAAGATCAAAATGGAACAGAAAAAGCTCTTAGACTTGGAGACTTATCTTGGAGAGCGACAGAACTTTCTAATGATAATTCAAAAGTTGAATTAAGCATAGACCCTGATATTGTAGTTGTTATTGACAAACTACAGTACGAATCAATCAAAGATAGACTTTCAGCATCTGGTGAAATTTTAGATCTTACTACCTTCTAAATCAATAATATGCTAAAATACGCAAAACAACATAAAGGTTTTTGCGTATGGCAACCTTCAGAAAACTTAATAGAAATCATAAAGAAACAGACCAAGCTGTAAAGAACAAGATACTATCTGCGGTAGCATCGGTATTTCCTATCGAAGGAAACATGTTCAGACTAGAGGCTTCTAACTTTCAAATCAAAGAATCAGACTCATCGTTAAGTGACGTTAAAAGTGCTCTAGTAAAGGGTTCTTCAATAATGTCTAGCATCAGTGCAAACCTTGTGCTTATTGATAAACAGTCAGGTAAGCGAGTCGATTCTAAGACAAGATCTATTATGAGAGTTCCTGACTTTACAAGCAAAGGTTCTTTTGTAGTTGAGGGTAACTCATACACTATCCCATATCAGCAGAGACTTAGACCTGGTGTCTATACTATGAAGAAAAGAAATGGAGAGATTAACTCCATGTTTAACCTTGGTAAAGGTAGAAACTTCAACATTAAGATAGATAAGAGTGGTATCTTCAGAATTAAAATAGGTTCATCTCATGTTTCTTTATATTCAATCCTTAAAGACCTTGGAGAGTCTCCATCTGCTATGGAAGCTATTTGGGGTAAAGAACTGTTCCAGCTCAACTCAAAGACGTACTCAACAACAGACTCAGCTAAATTTCTAAAAGCATTTAAATACTCTACTGATGACTTGCCAGAGAACACAGACGTAAGAAAAGAACTTACTGATGCTATCTCTCAGTCTACAGTAAACAAGAATGTTATGATCCATACGGTTGGTGTAGATAAAGAGACAATTGATTCATCTGTAATCCTTGCTGCCTCTAAGAGACTTCTTGGAGTGTATAAAGGAACTGAGGACCAGGACGACAGAGAGAATATGATGTTCAAACAAGTTATGGCACCAGAAGATATGGTGTCAGAAGCATTTGTTAAGAACTCAAGAGAAGAACTTAATAAGCTTAAATTCAAACTAAATAACCCAGACATGTCGAAGGTTGATGATGTGTTTGGATCAAGCACTTCTGCTTTGACTAGACCGATCAAAAATTTCTTGACAAGTTCTAAAGCTACAAGACTTGGAGAAGAGTATAATCCTCTTATGATGCATACAACTGGACACTTCATCACTCCGATGGGAGAAGGTGGTGTCGGTGATGACAGAGCGCTTAATCTTGACACTAAAGCAGTCCATGCGAGTCACTTTGGGTTTATTGATCCGCTAGTATCACCAGAGGGTTCTAAAGTCGGTGTTACTCTTGCCGTTACTGGTAACTCATATGTAGATGAAACTGGTGCTCCTGCAATTGGTGTATTGAATGCTAAGACAGGAAAGAAAGAGATTGTAACTGTTGCCGAGTTATGGGATAAGAATGTAGCGTATCCTATTTCAAAAGAAAGAATCAAGTCCGATGGGATTATGGTTCGTAGAGGTAATGAGGACTTTAAGGCGAAGACGAAAAAAGATGTTGACTATATCATTGAGAAGCCTTCAGATATGCATGCTCCTTCAAGCAATATGGTTCCTCTTATTAACTCATCTGATGCGAATAGAACGAATATGGCTCAAAAGCATTTACAGCAAGCTCTATCAATTAAAACAAGGGAGAAGCCACATGTTTCAGTTGGACACGATGGCAAGGATTTTGCCGCAGTTGTTTCTTCTGAGTCTGGTCATTTACCTCATGCATCAATGGCTGGTGAAGTTACGAAAATAGACGACAAGTTCATCTATATTAAGGGTGAAAAAGGGCAAGAGAAAGTTGACTATGTGCAAAACATGCCTCTTGCAAGAAAGACTTTTATTGACCATAAGCTTCTAGTCAAAGTTGGGGATAAGGTTAAAAAAGGTCAAGCCTTAGCAGACTCTAACTTTACCAAAGACGGGCACATGGCTCTTGGTAAAAATGTAAGAACCGCATGGCTTTCAATGCCAGGTAATAGAAATGATGGGATTATTATTTCTGAATCAGCATCTGAGCAGTTTACTTCTGAGCACATGTATAAAGAGAACGTGCATATCAATGCAAGTGAATCTCTTGACATGAAAAAGTTTAACAACTTATTCCCAAGTGTAGTATCTAAGTGGGGTGGTTCAAACTATGACACTCACGGTGTGATAAAGAAAGGGACAAAGCTTACCAAAGGACAACCTCTTGTATTTAAGCTTGCTAAGACAGATGCTAGACAAATCAAGACTAAGCTAGAGAAAGTTATGCATAAACCTTTTAAAGCTGTTGTATCTACATGGCACCACCAAGATCCAGGTGAGGTTATTGATATTGAGAGAGGTGCATCTGAAATCAGAATCACTGTCAAGGTTGAAAGTAAAGCCAAG